>Ga0310121_10000980_pt1 | contig 29979 bp, 22 predicted proteins | sample CB27_Tmax_986_MG_FD_203504 | JGI IMG/M metagenome (GOLD analysis project Ga0310121, IMG submission 203504) | Marine microbial communities from Western Arctic Ocean, Canada - CB27_Tmax_986 | ecosystem: Environmental > Aquatic > Marine > Oceanic | place: Canada: Western Arctic Ocean | collected... | reverse complement strand
CCTGAGCCAGAACCAGAGCCTGAGCCAGATTCTAAGAGTGAGAAAGAAAAGCTTGATGCGGGTCTTAAAAAAACAAAAGAAAGTTTCTTTGGAAAATTAGCAAGAACTGTTGCAGGAAAATCAACTATAGATGAATTAGCACTTGATGATATTGAGGAAGTATTAATAACTTCTGATATCGGAGTGGAAACGACTCTTAAAATAATTGAAAAGCTAGAGGAAAGAGTAGAAAGAGATAAATACATCAATACTTCAGAACTCAATAGTTTCTTAAAAGAAGAAATTTCATCTTTAATGCAAGATGGTTATGATGAAATCCCAGAGGTAAATGGACCTTATGTAATTATGGTTGTTGGAGTGAATGGAGTAGGAAAAACTACAACAATCGGTAAACTAGCACATCAATTTAAACAAGCAGGAAAGAAAGTGGTGCTTGGTGCTGCTGATACTTTCCGTGCTGCAGCTGTAGATCAGTTAGTAATTTGGGCAGAAAGAGTTGGAGTAGAAATTGTAAAACAAGATATGGGTTCTGATCCCGCATCTGTGTGTTTTGACACTTTGCAATCTGCAAAAGCAAATAATGCTGATGTTGTAATTATTGATACAGCAGGGAGAATGCATAATAAAGTTAATTTAATGAATGAGTTGACTAAAATAAAGAATGTAATGACAAAGATAATTCCTGAAGCACCACATGATGTTATGCTTATTTTGGATGCTTCAACAGGTCAGAATGCAATTGAACAAGCTACACAATTCACAAAAGCAACAGAGGTGGATTCAATTACATTAACCAAGTTAGATGGTACAGCAAAAGGTGGTGTGGTTATTGGTATTTCTGATCAGTTTCAGATTCCTGTTAGGTATATTGGAGTTGGAGAAGGAATGGATGATTTACAAGAGTTCAATAAAGAAGAATTTGTTGATTCCCTATTTAACTAATGCGCACAAAATCTACCAAAAAAAATAAGATAAATGTCATCACATTAGGATGTTCAAAAAATGTATATGATTCTGAAATCTTAATGGGGCAGTTAGTGGCCAATAAAATAGAGGTGGAGCATGAGTCGGAAAAAGAGGATACTAATATTGTTGTAATAAATACTTGTGGATTTATTGATAATGCAAAGGAAGAATCTATTAACACAATTCTGGAGCAAGCAGAACTCAAAGAAGCAGGGATGATTGACAAGTTGTATGTTACAGGATGCCTTTCTGAAAGATACAAGCCTGATTTAGAAAGAGATATTCCGAATGTTGATCAGTATTTTGGAACAACAGATTTACCAAAATTATTAAAAGTTTTAGGAGCTGATTACAAACATGAACTGTTAGGAGAGCGATTAACCACTACTCCAAAACATTATGCATATTTGAAAATAGCAGAAGGATGTGACAGACCATGTTCTTTTTGTGCAATACCCTTAATGAGAGGGAAACATAAATCAACTCCAATTGAGCAATTAGTAATTGAATCCAAGAATTTAGCCAAAAAGGGGGTTAAGGAATTGATACTAATTGCTCAGGATTTAACTTATTACGGTTTAGATATCTATAAAAAGAGAAGGTTGGCTGATTTACTTACTGAACTTTCCAAAGTAGAAGGGATTGAATGGATTCGTTTGCATTATGCTTTTCCAACAGGCTTTCCGAAAGATGTATTGGATGTGATTAGAGATAATGACAAGGTGTGTAATTATATTGATATCCCTTTACAGCATATTAATGATGATATTTTAAAGTCAATGAAAAGAGGGACCTCTCATGATAAAACGGTTGCTTTATTAAAGCACTTCACAACAATAGTCCCAAATATGGCTATCAGAACCACCTTAATAGTTGGATATCCTGGAGAGACTGAAGAAAAATTTCAGGAATTAAAGAAGTGGGTACAGGACACTAAGTTTGATAGATTAGGGGTGTTTACTTATTCTCATGAGGAGAATACTGCTGCTTTTGATTTAAAAGATGATGTGCCAGAGGAAGTGAAGAAAGCAAGAGCAGAAGAAATTATGGATTTGCAAATGCATATTTCTTGGGGATTAAATCAGAAAAAAATTGGTAAAACCTTTAAAGTACTATTTGACCGAAAAGAGGGGGATTATTTTATTGGGCGAACGGAATTCGATTCTCCTGATGTAGATAATGAAGTATTGATAAAGGCCACTGATACCTATATAAGAATTGGTGATTTTGCTAATGTACTTATTAATAAGACAGATCATTTTGATTTATATGGAGTAGTAGTGGATTAGTAATTGAAATCCTTACTTTTGTAAAGTAGAAAGTATAAAATTATGTTTGAAAATTTATCAGAAAAACTAGATAAGGCTTTTAAGGTTTTAAAGGGGCAAGGGAGTATCTCCGAAATTAATGTTGCCCAAACAATGAAAGAAATCCGCAAAGCTCTACTTGCGGCTGATGTTGATTTTAAAACAGCTAAATCTTTTACTGCTAAGGTTAAGGAAAAAGCTATGGGTCAAAAGGTTCTTTCTGCTGTTGAACCTGGACAATTACTCACCAAGATTATGCAAGAAGAGCTGGCTCAGTTAATGGGTAGCGAACAGTCTGAAATTAATTTAACAGGTTCACCAACTGTAATATTGATTGCTGGTTTACAAGGTTCAGGTAAAACTACTTTTGCTGGTAAATTAGCATTACACCTTAAAAGTAAAATGAACAAGCGCCCTTTATTGGTTGCTTGTGATGTTTATCGTCCTGCAGCAATCGATCAACTAGGAGTTTTAGCAGAACAGGTAAATGTTGATGTTTTTCTTGATAGAGAAAATAAGAATCCTGTTGAGATTGCCCAAAATGCTATCAAACATGCTAAAACAAATGGGCACAACACAGTAATTATTGATACAGCTGGTCGTTTAGCTGTTGATGAACAAATGATGACAGAGATTGCGGCTGTAAAAGAGGCAACTAATCCTAATGAGACATTATTTGTTGTTGATTCAATGACTGGACAGGATGCTGTAAATACAGCAAAAACTTTTAATGAGATACTAAATTTTGATGGAGTAGTATTAACTAAGTTAGATGGCGATACTAGGGGTGGAGCCGCACTTACTATTCGTTCGGTAGTGGATAAACCTATTAAGTTTATTGGTACTTCCGAAAAAATGGATGGCTTGGATGTTTTTCATCCTGATAGAATGGCAAGCCGTATTTTAGGAATGGGAGATGTTATTTCCTTAGTGGAAAGAGCGCAACAACAATTTGATGAAGAAGAGGCAAGAAAGATTCAAAAGAAAATTGCAAAAAATCAATTTGGTTTTGATGATTTCTTAAAGCAAATTCAACAAGTCAAAAAGATGGGAAACATAAAAGATTTGGTGGGGATGATTCCTGGAATGGGGAAGACTATGAAGGATGTAGATATAGATGATGATGCTTTTAAAGGTATTGAGGCAATCATTCATTCTATGACCAAAGAAGAAAGACAAGAGCCAAAAGTATTGAATGGAAGTCGTAAAAAACGAATTGCTATAGGGAGCGGAACTACAGTTGTTGAAGTAAACCAACTGATTAAGCAATTCGGTCAAATGGGTAAGATGATGAAGATGATGCAAGGTGGTGGCGCAAAACAAATGATGCAAATGATGAAGGGAGGCGGAGGAATGCCTGGAATGAAATAAAGTGCTTTATGATAATTTTAGACGGAAAGAAAACGGCAAACGATATAAAACAAGAAATAGCAATTGAGGTTGCTGCATTGGTTAATGCAGGTGGAAAAAAGCCACATTTAGCAGCTATTCTTGTAGATAGTGATGGTGCAAGTGAAACTTATGTAAACGCCAAGGTTAAAGCTTGCAAAAAGGTCGGTTTTGATTCTACATTAGTTCGTTTTGATAAAAAGGTAACAGAGCAAGAATTATTGACTGAAATTGATAAAATTAACAATAATGATGCTATTGATGGCTTAATTGTTCAGTTGCCTTTACCTAAGCATATTAATGAAATGAAGGTGACTGAAATGATTACACCTACAAAAGATGTAGATGGTTTTCATCCAGTAAATATTGGGAGGATGGCTTTGAATTTGCCAACTTATTTGCCGGCTACTCCTGCTGGAATTTTGGAATTACTAGAAAGATATCAAGTGGAAACTTCAGGAAAACATTGTGTAGTAATTGGCAGAAGTCATATTGTAGGTTCGCCTATGAGTATTCTGATGGCCAGAAATACGAATCCCGGAAATTGCACGGTAACCCTTACTCATAGCAGAACACAAAACTTAAAAGAAATTACAAAAACAGCAGATATTTTAATTGTTGCTTTAGGAAAAGCTGAGTTTGTAACTGCTGATATGGTGAAAAAAGGAGCTTGTATTATTGATGTAGGTATCACAAGAGTTAAGTCAGACAAGACAAAAAGTGGATGGAAATTGTTAGGGGATGTTGATTTTGGATCAGTTAAAAAAATGTGTAGTTTCATTACTCCTGTACCTGGTGGAGTAGGTCCTATGACAATTGCTATGTTACTTAAAAATACGCTAAAATCAGTTACAAAACAGGTATATTAATTATTTTAGTATATTTGCGCCAGTTTTGTGGGGTTGTTCCCACTAGTATTAATTTAATTTTAAAAAAACAATTATGGAAGGAACAGTAAAATGGTTTAATGCAAGTAAAGGATATGGTTTCATTGAAGGTTCAGATGGAACTGATTACTTTGCGCATTTCCAAGAAATTCAGATTGAAGGCTACAAAACCTTAAAAGAAGGTGCAGCAGTATCTTTTGAACCAGGTGATGGAGAAAAAGGACCAGTAGCTAAAAATATTGTAAACGCTTAATTAGCATTATATAATATACGAAAAAACAGGCTTAATGCCTGTTTTTTTATGCCTTATTTTTTAACTTTTCGGTTAATTCTTGCAATTCATCACGCAAGCGAGCGGCTTCCATAAAGTTTAAATTTTTTGCCATGCGTTCCATTTCTCTTTTGGTATGACTAATCATCTTTTTTAGTTGTTCAGGATTTGCATATTCAATTGTTGGAATATTCTTGTTAGTACTTGGTCCTGTAACTTTGTAAGGATTTAAACTGTTTAGCAATTCACTGTCTTTTTTCTTGAGTAATGGTTGTGGTTTTAAGCCGTTTTCTTTGTTGTATGCTTTCTGTTTCTTCCTTCTCCTGTTGGTTTCATCTATGCTTCTTCTCATAGAATTGGTAATTTTATCTGCATACATAATCACTAGTCCATTGATGTTTCTAGACGCTCTTCCTGCTGTTTGGGTTAATGCTCTTTCTGATCGTAAGAAGCCTTCTTTATCAGCATCCATTATAGCGACAAGGCTTACTTGAGGTAGGTCTAATCCTTCTCTTAACAGATTTACACCTATTAGAACATCAAATACTCCTTCTTTTAGCCCATACAATATTTCTACTCTTTCTAGGGTGTCTACATCCGAATGAATATAGCGGCATTTGATACTAAATCGTGTTAAGTATTTACTGAATTCCTCAGCCATTCTTTTGGTAAGTGTAGTAACAAGCACTCTTTCTTTTTTTTCAATTCTGATTCTGATTTCCTCTAGTAAATTATCAATTTGATTTTCACTTTTTCTTACTTCAATTACAGGCTCTAATAATCCTGTAGGTCGGATTACTTGTTCTGCAATTACACCTTCTGATTTTTCCAATTCATAGTCAGCAGGAGTAGCACTTGCATAGATTGTTTGATTGTTAATCATTTCAAACTCCTCAAACTTTAATGGGCGGTTATCCATTGCTGCAGCTAATCGGAAGCCATGTTCTACTAAATTTATTTTTCTTGCTCTATCGCCACCATACATAGCTCTTACTTGAGGTAATGTTACATGACTTTCGTCAATCACGGTCATAAAATCATTGGGAAAATAATCCAATAAGCAGAAAGGCCTGCTTCCTTCATTTCTTCCGTCAAAGTAGCGAGAATAATTTTCTATTCCCGAACAGTACCCTAGTTCCTTGATCATTTCTAGGTCAAAATTAGTTCGTTCGTCTAATCGCTTGGCTTCTGTTGTTAATCCCTTTTCTTGGAAATAATCCACCTGTTTTCTTAAATCATCTTGAATAGTGGAAATAGCGCTATGTATTTTGTCTTTTGAAGCTACAAAAATACTAGCAGGAAAAATTCTTACTTCCTCTAATGTGTCTATAATTTTTCCGTTTTCAGGATTAAAGCTTTCAATTTCTTCAATTTCATTTCCAAAAAAATGAATACGATAAGCAATGTCATTATGTGCCAGAAAAACATCAACTGTATCGCCTTTTACCCTGAAATTACCTCTGGTGAACTCTGCAGTTGTTCGGCTATAAAGAGCTAAAACTAGTTTTTGCAGGAATTGATCTCGGCTTATGCTATCCCCTTCAGCAAGGTCAATTATTCCATTGTGAAAATCCTCAGGATTTCCAATCCCATAAATACAAGAAACTGAAGAAACAACAATTACATCTTTTCTTCCTGAAAGTAAGGTGGAAGTGGTATTGAGTCGGTATTTTTCTATCTCCTCATTAATGGATAAATCCTTTTCAATATACGTACCCGAACTTGGCATGTAAGCTTCAGGTTGGTAATAATCATAATAAGATACGAAATACTCCACAGCATTTTCCGGAAAGAATTGTTTGAATTCGCTAAACAGCTGTGCAGCAAGTGTTTTGTTATGACTTAATACTAGCGTAGGGCGATTCACTTCATTTATTACATTGGCAATGGTAAAGGTTTTTCCAGACCCTGTAACTCCTAGAAGTGTTTGAAAATTATCGCCATTATTTAATCCTTCAACTAATTGCTTAATAGCGGTGGGTTGATCTCCTGTAGGTGAGAATTCGGATTGCAGTTTAAATTGCATTTATCCTCTACTTAATAGTTGTAGTTTTTGCTTTAAGGTATCAATCTCATCACTTGCTATGGAAATCTGTTTTTCCACCTGTTTTCTTAAGGGTTCCGTGCCTTTGTTTATTCCTAGAAAAGATATATTGTTTTCGTATTGTGCAGTTTCTTTTTTTAGGACGTCAATCTTTTCTCTTAGAAATTGTTTTTCGTTACTAACTGCTTTGTCATTTCCTTTTAAGGAACTAATTTTATTTTTGTACTGTTCAGTGGCTAGGGCTTTTTTACTTAAGCCTAAGGTTTCAAATTTTGAATTAATTAAAGCAAAAAACTCTTCATTAATTTTCATTTTTTTTATAGGGACATCTCCTAGGGTTTCCCACTTATTGCTAAATTCTTTTAATTGTTCAATTCCAGCTTTTGAATCAGTTGTAGTTTTGAATGCTTTTACCTCTTTTAAGAGTTCGGTTTTTTCTTTAAAGCATGCTTCTTTCTCTTTGTCTTGAGCTTTGTAGTGAGCTTTCCTAGCATTAAAGAAAATATCACATGCTGCTTTAAATTGTTTCCAAAGTTTATTAGATCGTTCTGCAGGAGTAAACCCTGCATTTTTCCATTGAGTTTGTAATGTTATAAGTTGATTGCCTGCTGCTTGCCAGTTTGTGCTATTTTGTAGCGCTTCTGCTTTTTCACAAATGCTAATTTTTGCAGTAAGTACTAGATTCCCTTCCTTTTTCTTTTGTTTGTAAAAAGCATTCTTTTTATCGTAAAAATTATTGAGTGAGGCTCTTATATTTTTCCAAGCAAGCGTGTTTTCTGCTTTATTTAATCTGCCAATATTTCGCCATTTATTTTCTAGTTCAGCACATTGATTAGTAATTAATTGCCATGCATTATGTGAAGTTATAGCTTTGGAAGTTAGATCATCAATTTTCTTGCAGATAGCATCTTTTTTAGTAAGCTTTTCTTTGGCTTTTTCTTTTATTTCAAGGAAATAGTCATTACGCTTTTTATTAAGTGTTTTGCTAATGTTTTGAAAACGTTCCCAAAGTGCTTCTCGTAATTCTCTTTTTACAGGACCTATATTTTTCCAATGTTCGTGAAGTTCCTGTAAGGTATCATGCATTTTATTAAATGACTTAGCATTTACTAAAGCCTCCGCTTTTTTACAAATTTCTGTTTTTTCTTCTAGGTTTCTTGTGAAATCTAAATCTCTTAGATCATTGTTTAGTTTTATGTAGTCATAAAATAATTCAACATGATGATGGTAGGATTGCCAAAGGTTATTGTTTTCAGTTTGAGGAACATGCCCTGTATTTTTCCATTGTTCTTGCAGAATTTTGAAATGTTCGAAAGTCTTTTTTATTGACTCATCTTCTTGTGTAAGCTTGTCAATATCCTCAATGACTTTCTTTTTTGTTTTAAGGTTCTGATCTTCTTCTTGTGCTCTTTTTTTACGGAATTCAAACTTTATCTTTTTATAGTTACCATAAGCTAGTTTGAATTTAATTTCTAGAGGATGAAGTGTTTTTTCTTCTGCAAGTATATCGGCAGCACTTTCTCCTTCTGTTGAGTTAGCTTTTTCTTTCTCTTCTTCTTTATTTTCAGTTTTCAATTTTATATAAAAAATGGACTTTAACTCTTCCACCTCTTTTGATACGGCATATGGGTTTTCATTCTGAGCTAGTAAATCAATTTTTTCAATTAATTTATCAATACCTAAGTCAGTATTGTTTACTGGAGTTATTACTTTTGATACAGAGGTTAAGGTTAATTCTCCTGTAATTTCTTCTTCTTTATTTTCGCTCACTTTTCTGATATTTGATTACAAATTTACTAATATTTAACGACTTAAGTATTCCAAATGTTCCAAGATGTTTCTGCTTGAATTTGTAGCATCTCCAACCCGTTTTTTGTGCAGGCATTATTTGCTCTTCCGTATCTTAAAAACAAGGTTTCTTTTGGGTTGTATATTAAGTCAAAAAGCAAATGTTTTTCTGTTAATAATTCGTAAGGAATTTTAGGATAATTTTTGATTTTAGGAATCATCCCTAAAGGTGTTGCATTCACTATAATTGTATTAAAATCAATTATTTGTGATGTTATATCTGAATAATCAAATGAACTATTTCTGTTAATTGTTTTGTGTGAGATATTAAGTTGATTAAACACAAATTTTACTGCTTGTGCAGCTCCGCCATCTCCTAATATTAGAGCTGTATTTCTCCCAGCTAAAAGAGGTGTAATACTTTGCTTAAATCCAATAATATCAGTATTGTGCCCTATAAGTTTTCCGTTTGCTATTTGTATGGTATTTACAGCTCCAATACTTTTTGCGCTTTCACTTAATTCATCTAAAAATGGAATTATACTTTCTTTGTAAGGAAGGGTTACATTTAGCCCTGATAGATTTTGTTTTTTGATTAACTGTGGAAATTCGCTAATGTCGTTTAGCTCAAAATTTAGGTATTTAGTATTAGTAATTTCTTCTTTAAAAAACTTCTCATTAAAATAGCTGCTAGAAAAGGAGTATGAAAGATTTTTCCCTATCAGGCCAAAGGTTTTCATCTATTGTTTATTTGGTGTAAAAATTTCAAGACTATAAACAATAAGTATTCCTGCTACTATTAATAGTATAGCTAGAATCGTTTCTTGATTAAAATCACTAGGTAAGTACCAATCATAGGTAATAATTTTTTCTTTACCATTTACCATTATACTTTCTGCAATTTTTTTCCATGGCCAAATGATGCTTAATGACCCTAATATGAATCCTGTAAGTAGGGCCAGTGTAGCATCTTTATAATGTTTAAAGACCCACGATAATACATGAGAGAAACTCATAAGCCCGAAAACAGATCCTAATAAAAAAACTGCTAGAAGGACAATGTTTAAATCAGTTACTGCTGTTACCATAAGTAATTCGTAATTTCCCATCAGAATAAGAATAAATGATCCGGATAATCCAGGTAACATCATGCCGCTTATTCCAATAATTCCACAGAGGAAAACAAAAAATAGATTACTATTTTCGCTTGCAGGAGTTATAAAGCTAAGAGATAGGGCGGCCACTGTTCCTATAATGAGACTTATGACGCTACTGCTGTTCCACTGCCGAATTCGTTTTCCAACAAAATATATTGAGGCAATAATAAGACCAAAGAAGAAGGCCCAAATAAGAATAGGGTAGTGTAAAAATAAATATTTAAATAGACTAGCAATGCTAAATACACTAGCGATACTTCCTCCAAATACACTTAATAAGAAGTATAGGTTAGTATGTTGTATAAAAGCTGATAAGTCAAGAGAGATAATTAGTTTTAATGCCTTTTTATCGAATGATTTAAGCGAATTTATTAGTTCTTCATAAATCTCGGTGATTAAAGCAATTGTGCCTCCAGAAACGCCAGGAATTACATTTGCAACACCCATAGCCATTCCTTTAAAGAATAGAATAATATAATATTTCATTTATTATTTATTAAGAAAATCATAAAAAGTATCTCCTCTTAAGCCTATCCTTAATGTTTCTAAAGGAATTACTTCATCCCAAGCTATATTTCATAGATTTACATTAGCTCCTAAAAGTTTTATAAACCAAACTTGTTGTGGTTTTTTAGGTGCTTCCCAAAGAATATCTTCTTCAGGTATTTTTGTTAAAATTTCATCAATTAGATCAGAACGCACATCACCTGTTTTGTTAAAAATACCAACATTTCCTCCCTCTCTTGCTTCAGCAATAACTTTCCATGCGCCAGCTTCTAATTCTTTTTGCATAAGCTCTATCCATTTGTAAGGAGCAATTAATACATTTTCATCTTTTGACCCTACTTCAGAAACTACTGTAAACTCTGTAGCTAAATCAGAAATGTATTTACACTTTTCCTCATGAGGTATATCAATACTCCCATCAGAAACCTCACACATGCTTATGTTCCAGTTTCTGAGTAGTTCTTTATATTCTTTAAACATTCCTCTAACAACAAAAGCTTCAAATAATGTACCCCCTAAGTAAACCATTAGCCCTGCATCTTGATACAGTTTTATTTTTGTTTCAATATGAGGAGATATAGCAGAAGTTCCAAAACCCAATTTAATGATGTCAGTATGAGGTCCACACATATCAATAAAATTCTTAGTATCATTGATACTTAGTCCTTTATCCATCATCATGGTTAACCCATTTTCTCTCGGTTTTTGTCTTCTTTCAGGAATGTCTGTTAAAAAGAAGTTCATATTGTTAGGGTTATTAATTTTCACAAAGATAGAAATATAAGATTATTGTTTTAGTTTTGTCGAATAAAATCAAGAATAGCTAATGACATTAATTAAATCAATTTCAGGAATAAGAGGAACTATAGGTGGTGAGGTTGGAGATGGGCTTACCCCTTTGGATATTGTGCGTTTTACGGCTTCCTATGCTATTTTTATCAGAAAACAAGCAAGTAGTTCCAATACCATTATTATTGGGCGTGATGCGCGTATTTCTGGACAGATGGTTAGTAATATTGTTTCAGGAACCTTAATGGGCTGTGGTTTTGATGTATTGGATATAGGGCTTTCAACTACTCCAACAGTAGAAGTTGCTGTACAATTAAAACAATCGGCAGGTGGTATAATTATCACCGCAAGTCATAATCCGAAAAAATGGAATGCTTTAAAATTGCTAAATGGAAAAGGTGAGTTTTTGTCCGCAATAGATGGAGAGAAAATTTTAGCGTTGGCTGAAAATGATGATTTTACTTTTACTGCAGTAGATGATTTAGGAAAATACACTTTTGATGATAGCTTTAATAATAAGCATATTGATGAAGTTTTAAAATTAGATTTAGTAGATGTTGATTTAGTAGAATCTGCAGGATTCAAAGTAGTATTGGATGCAGTGAATTCAACTGGAGGTTTTATGATTCCAAGATTATTGGAAAAAATGGGAGTTGAATGTGTTAAATTATTCTGTGAGCCAAATGGAGAATTCCCACATAATCCTGAGCCTTTGCCAGAGAACTTAACTGAAATATCAGTATTAGTGGTAAAAGAAAAAGCAGATTTTGGAATAGTAGTAGATCCTGATGTGGATAGGTTAGCTATAGTGTGTGAGGATGGCAGTATGTTTGGAGAGGAATATACTTTAGTTGCAGTTTCTGATTTTGTGTTGAGTAAAACATCAGGAAATACGGTTTCCAATTTATCATCAACTCGGGCCTTAAGAGATATAACTAATTTACACAATGGTAATTATCAGGCATCAGCAGTAGGAGAGGTGAATGTAGTTGAAAAAATGAAAGCTACAAATGCTGTGATTGGCGGAGAAGGTAATGGGGGTGTAATTTATCCAGAATTACATTATGGAAGAGATGCTTTAATTGGGGTAGCACTGTTTTTAACTCAATTGGCAGAAAGAAAAATTTCAGCAAAACAGTTAAGAGATTCATATCCTAACTATTTTATTTCAAAAAATAAAATTGAGTTAACGCCAGAAATTGATGTGGATGCTATATTATCTGCTTTGGAAGAAAAATATAAAAAGGAGAAGATTACTACTATTGATGGACTGAAAATTGATTTTGCAGAAGGGTGGGTACATTTAAGAAAATCAAATACAGAACCTATTATCAGAATATATGCTGAAAGTGAAGGAGAGGAAAAAGCAAATGAGTTTGCAACTAATATGATAAATGAAATAAAAGGTCTAATTTAAGATGAAGGTATATTTAGACAATGCGGCAACAACCCCTATAGCTCCTGAAATTATTGAGCTTATGAGTGAGATGATGAAAACTACTTTTGGGAATCCTTCATCAGTACATGAATTGGGGCGTAAATCAAAAATTATTGTTGAAACTGCTCGAAAAACCATAGCGACTTTATTGAATACTGCACCAAAAACTATCTTTTTTACTTCAGGAGGGACAGAAGCAGATAATATGGCGATAAAGTGTGGTATTTATGATCATAACATTACACATGCTATTACTTCAAAGCTTTCGCATCATGCAGTTTTGTATCCTTTGGAGGATTTAGCTGCTGAAGGAAAGATACAACTTTCCTATATTGATATAGATGAGAATGGAGTAGTTTCTCTTTCTCATTTAAAACAATTATTAGCAGAAAATGATAGAACTTTTGTGTCTATTATGCATGCGAATAATGAAATTGGAACTATACAAGACATAAAAGCAATTGGTGACATTTGTAAAGAATACAATGCAATTTTCCATTCAGATACCGTTCAAACTATAGCGCATTTCCCTTTTGATATGCAGGCATTAAATATTGATTTTATGGCTGCCTCTGCACATAAATTTCATGGTCCTAAAGGAGTAGGTTTTGTGTATATATCAGAAGATATTCAAATCAAACCCTTACTAAGAGGAGGAGGGCAAGAACGCAATATGCGTGCTGGAACAGAAAATATTTATGGTATTGCAGCATTGACAAAAGCTATGGAGATGGCTTATACATAAAAGGCTTAAAATCCTATATGATTGAGAAGTTTAAAACAGAAATGCCAGAAGTGCAGTTTTATGGAAAATGCACGGATATGGACAATAGTCTTTATACTGTACTGAGTGTTAATTTTCCAGAAACAGATGCTGCTGAAATGTTACTTTTTAACTTGGATATTATGGGTATTGCTTGTAGTGGTGGTTCTGCTTGCGCTTCTGGTAGCACAAAAGGATCGCATGTGCTTTCAGCTATTACACCTGACAGCAAACGTCCAGGCGTTCGTTTTTCATTCAGTAAATACAATACCAAAGAGGAGATAGATTATACCATTGAAAAGTTGAAAGAGCTTTTTGCTTAATCAATAATTATCTTTTTCTCCACCATACCATTTTTGTATTTGTAAAATAGGGGAGTATTGGTTTTTTCTTGTGTTTGTTCTCCTAAGATATTTGTGATGTTGATGAGTTTTCCTTTTTCTTGGGTATAACTCTCATTAACACCAACAGTGGTAGTGCTTTCCCATGCTAAGTAGTAACGAATTAATGAGAATTCTTTAAAACTTACTGCTTGCCTTAAAAAATTTTGTGATGAGTAAACATATGAAGATGTTGTATTTACTTTTGTTCCATTATTCATTAATATAATTGGCGCTACTCCTCTACGGTAAACTACTTTGTATACTGCATTCTGAGCTATTTTCAGGTGTCCATTATAAGGTAAGTAAAAACCGTACTTCAAAGTATCTTTTACCATTGCCCAAGTTACAGCTGATTGAGTATTTTCGTAATAGTCACTAGTGTACTTATCAAAGGTATTAGGCATAAATATTGAGCTTTTAATCAAGTTTAATCCTTTTTCAAATTCCAATTCTCCATAATAACTGCCATATACATTGTCATGGATATTGCTGCAAAAAGTTGTTCCAACAAATTTAGCATCTTGCCCTGCAAAAGCTGTAATTGTTACATTATCCCTTAATTTTGTTTTTAAGAGATTACCATTTACTGTATTGTTCAAAAAATCCTTTAAAATATCCCAATCATTCTCATAAAATAGAATTTTATTAGGATTTGTAAAATCAGAAGTTGGAAGTGAATTTCCGTTATTAATGTCAATAACAAAAGTAGTAGGGCTATATATGGTATTGATTTTATCAACTAATAAGTTGGCTCTATTAGTGTTACAAGTGTAAATGTAAATATCCTCTTGGGGAGTTCCGCTAAAACTATCAAGGTCAATAATAAAATTATCAAAATGCTCTAGACTATCACTACCACAAACAAATAGTGTGTTTTTATAATTCTGATAAAATATTTGTGTTGGTGGGTTTATTTGATTAGCATTAGGGGTATGTATTACTTGAAAAGAGTTGAAGTCAAACTTTTGTCCATCAATTAATTGAGAAATTCTTGGGTATAGATTTAACGGAATAAAAATTTTTTCTATTATTGTTACTGCAGCTGAGCCCATTACTTCACCAATATTATTACTGTCAATACAGATTGCAGTTCTGTCATCAACTCCCAATCCATTTTTATTATGACTACTATTAAAAGGTGATAGTGATGTGTTTAGGCAAAAAGGAATTAGTCTTCCTAGTCTTCCTCTTTCAACAAAGTGAGAGTCAAATATATAATTAGGAAATATACTTAAGAAATCATCCTTTAAAGTGATGTCAGGGTTGTTTTCATCAGTCATGGCTTCATCAGGATATACGCTTCCATTTTCTGCTGTGAAAATCACTTCAGATAAAATAGCTATACCGGCAGAAGTACCCATAATCACTCCTCCTTGGTTAAATTTATCATGAATAGCGTCTTCTACTTTAGTATCATTCCAAGTGTTGTAATAATCCCACTGATCTCCACCTTTAATAAAAAACACATCATAATTCATTAAGCTATCATAAATAGCTTGAGAATTTGCAAGTGTCGAATTATCAATATCAAAACGAGCTGTATCTGCAGCTCCCAAATCTATAAAATAGTTTGGAATCCAAGAAGTAGAACTACTATAGTAAATAACGGCTACTTTCCTGTTTTGGGATTGGTCAAGAGCCCAAGTGTACGGATCGTCACTCCATCCTCCATTGCTTTCTCCACCGCCACCAATAAGGACTAAACTACCTTGTGAAAAACAAAAGAAAGGAGTAAATAGTAAAAGCAAGAAAAATTGTTTCATGCTTCAAATATAGAGTTTATTTATCTAATTTTTTAATCTTAATTCCTAAATACCCATAAGCAAGAGTCATTAAAGGGCTGAGGATATTGAAGAAACAGAAGGGTAGATATGCTAAAGTAGCAACTCCTAATACCGCTGATTGTGTAGCTCCACAAGAATTCCAAGGGATAAGTACTGAAGTAACTGTTCCGCTATCCTCTAAGGTTCTACTTAAGTTTTCAGGAGCTAATCCTTTTTCTTTATAGGTGTCGGCAAACATACGGCCAGGAACCACAATGCTCATGTACTGATCGGAAGTTGTGATATTGAAAAAGATACAAGTACTAGCAGTAGTTGCAATTAGGCTTCCAGTATTTTGAGCGTATTTTACAATAGGTTCTGCTATTGTTCTTAATAGTCCAGTTGATTCTATTGACCCACTGAATGTCATTGCACAAAAGATAAGTAATAATGTGTTAAGCATGCCATACATCCCTCCTGATTTTAGTAAATCAGATCTGTCTGCTTCTGCTACATTAAAGATATCATTTATACTCGCATTTACTGTTGTAAAGTTAACATCACCAATCATTGCATTTATAACACCCATATAATAAGAGCTGATATTGTTTATTGATGTCCCTGATACTTCTATAACTATTTCTGGTTGAAAGAGGATAGCGAACACTCCTCCTAATAAAGTTCCAAAAAATAAAGCAGGAATAGCAGCTACCTTTTTTATAATCATAGCAATTACCGAAATGGGAACTAGAAATAACCAAGGTGTAATAGTAAATTTATTTGCGATAACATCTAATGCTTGGTCAATTTGTTCTGAAGAAATATCAGTAGTGAAATAAAATCCAATTCCTAAAAATAGAATCAAAGTAATAATAAATGAAGGCACAGTAGTATACATCATATATTTTATATGGTCGAATAAATCAACTCCACTTATGGCTGCAGCCATATTAGTTGTTTCTGATAAGGGAGACATCTTGTCTCCAAAATAAGCTCCTGAAATAATAGCTCCACCAATTAATCCTAATGGTAATCCAATTGCTGTTCCAATTCCTAAAAGTGCGATTCCTACTGTTGCTATGGTGCTCCATGAACTTCCGGTAGCAAGGGATATAATAGCGGTTATTATTGCGGTAGCAAATAAGAAAATTGTGGGATTCAATATTTGTAAGCCATAATAAATCATTGTTGGAATAACTCCAGAAATCAACCAAGTTCCAGCTAATGAGCCAATAAGTAAAAGCATGATAATAGCAGGGACTACTGATTTGATACTGTCACTAATTCCTTCCATGATATCTTTCCACTTACTACCATAGTAAAGCCCAATAACAGCAGCTAAGGCGCCAGATAATAACAAGGCTAATTGATTTGATCCACCAATAGGATCCTCATACATTACTACATTTATTGAAAGCAATATAATTAAAAATAGAATTGGTGCTAAAGCCAGAAAATAAGGAATCTTTTTATCAGTCATCTTTTTTACAAGGAATTAAGATGGTAAAGACAAGGTGATTACTTATCATCAGTTTCATAATATCCATATCCAGACGATCCGTAACTATATCCGTAACCATATCCGTAACCATATCCGTAACCTGATGAAGAATGTTTAAAGTCATTTATTATAATATGTACATTTTTTACTTGTTGTTGATTATATAAATTATTAATAATACCTAAAGTGTTTGTTTTAGAGTAATTATGCCTTACTACATATAAATTAACATCAGAATATTGCATCAGAATAACGCCATCAGTTACTAAGCCAATAGGAGGAGTGTCAATAATCACATAATCATATGTTTTATTTAACTCTTTTATTAACTCTTTCATTTTAGAGCTGTCCAAAAGTTCAGCAGGATTAGGAGGAGTGGGTCCTGAGGTAATTACATCCAAAGCATCAATTTCAGTTTTTACAATTACTTCAGACAAATCCGATTTGTTAATTAAAAAACTACTTAGTCCTTTTGTAGTATCAACTTTAAAATCTTCATGTAATTTAGGCTTTCTTAAATCCCCGCCAATTAGTATGGTTTTATGACCTGATAATGCAAAGATAGTTGCAAGATTTATTGCGGTAAAAGTCTTTCCTTCTCCTCCAACGGATGAAGTTACTGTAATGATTTTTTTTGTTTTATCAGCTGCTAGATATTGAATATTTGTACGCAATGAACGGAATGATTCTGCAATAATAGATTTTGATGAAGTTGAAATAACTAAACTTCTAGCATTATCACTATGACCTACAAGCCCTAGTATAGGAATGTTTGTGCTGTTTAATAAATCGGCCTTGCTTTTAATGGTGTCGCTAAAGAAATCCCTTAAAGAAATAAAAGCAATTGGGAGTAGCATTCCAAAAAGAATAGCCATAAAATAAGCTAAGCGTTTTCTTGGTTTTATAGGTCTTTCACTCTCTAATCTTGCAAGGTCAATAACTTTATGATCTGATTCTGTTCCCGCTTTAGCTGTTGACACTTCATACCATTTTTCTTGTAATAATTTATTTTCCGAAATAAACATTTCCTGTTTCCTCATTAGGATGAGGTAATTCTTTTCTGCCTCAGGTAATTTGTTAATGCTTGAAATAAAAGTATTAATTCTACTTTTTAAGTCTTTTTCATAAATAGATGCAGAAGCGATTAGGTTTCTGACATTTTCAATTATAGTTTCTTTGGTATGATGTATTTGAGATAAAATAGCTATATAAGTAGGGTTTTTTTCTGTAGTAGTTAGCTGAAGCTCCCCTTTTTTAGCATACAATTGCAAGAGTTGATTAATCAAACTATTCAATTCCGGATTACGAATTCCCATTGATGTAGGGGATACAATGCTGTTTGCATTAGCATCATTTTTTAAATAGGATAATAATAACCTGTAATATTGAATATTTACTGATTGTTCAGATAAGGTATTGTCTAGTTTTTGTTTTTGAAAATAGGTTCCGTAATCTTTATCAACAATTGTAAGGTTAGGGTTGCTAGATCTAAATAACTGTAGTTCATTTTCAATATATGATAATGAATCTTGGATAATAGTTAATTGATCGTCAATAAAATGAATAGTATTAATTGCCATTAAATTCTTCTCATCTAATCCGTTTCTTATATAGATTTCAGTGAGTTTATTCAGAATTTCAATATTCTTTTTAGGAGTTCTTCCTTTTATATTTAACTTTAGTATTGAAGTCTCATTATTGACTGGATTTATACTAATATCTTCAATAAGTTTATTTGCTAAATTATCAATTTGATGAACTTTAAATGAAAAGTATTTTCCACTTTCAAGCATGTTTTCCAAATCAAAATCTTCTGTTTTAATAATAGAAAATGAGAGAAAATCAGATTTAATAACTGAGTTGAAGGAATAATTTTTTTCTATATCAAAATCTGCGATTAATGATTTGTCAAGTTTCTCAGTTGAGATATTATAGGGGTATTTATTATCAGTTGATACAGAAAGAGTGAATTCCTCATTATTTACAGGATAAATTTGAAAATTAAGATTTGTAAGTTGAAGGTGATTAGAATCAACACTTACTTTAAAAGGAGAACTACCAAATAATTCATTCGTCTGCAGAAATCCGTGTTGATAATAAGAAATACCTAATTCTAATTCTTGAATTATTTTCTCTGTTAAAGAAAAAGAATTAAGAATTACTATTTCATTTTTCAGATTCTTTTTTCCACTAAATAGTTCAAGTCCTTCTAGCAGATTTTCAGCTCCCAATTGAGTGTTGTTATCATCCCTAATTTCTAGGAGAGTGTAAACACTGTATTCTGGTACTGTATACCGGTTGTTTAAAAAAGCAATAAAACTAAAAAATAAAATAGAAAGCACAAAATAATACCAATACTGAGCATATTTTAAAATAAGAGCCTTTATGTCAATGGTTGCTTCTTGAGTTACTTCTTTTTCCTGCATTTTTATTCGTTTATTTTAAAAAAACATTAAACAACACGGCCATTGTCGTTAATGTGGATAGTAATACTTGTGATTGTGATTTTCTGAATCCTTTAAATCTTAAAGGTTGTATATAGATTAAATCATTATTTCTTAGGTAATAAAAATCTGATGCTAATACATTAGAACCAGTGAGGTTAATGTCATAGACTTGTTTCTTATTCTTATGTGAACGAATGATTTTTACGTGTTTTAAATTGCCATAATCTGTTATGTCTCCCGACATTGCAATGGCGTCATATATTGTTAGCCCTTCCTTATAAACAGGATAGTTTCCTGGAGAATTTATCTCCCCTAAAATTGTAAATTCAAAATTAGCTAGCTTTACTACAACAAAGGGATTAATTAAATAATCTTCAGCTCTTGTAAGTATAGTTTGTTCCGCTTCTTCTAATGTTTGATTCAATACATAAATTTTTCCAACATTTGGAATGTCTATTGTTCCTTCTTGACTAATCGTAAACCCATTTAAATAAAGGTTGGCTGCTGTTAAGGCAGGAATTGAACTATTGGTATTGCTTTCAATATTAAATAAATCATTAGATTCTTCATTTCTACTAATTACTTTAACCATTAATATATCACCAATCTCTAAATGATGTTTTGGTGGTATTGGAGATACGTCCCATTCTCCAACTTGACTGTCGTTCAAATACGTGATTTTTTTCATAGGAGTACATCCTTGAATAATTATAAAAATTAGAAATATTTTAAAGATTGATATTGTTTTTAACATTTTCTTGGTTTTGCCGCAAAGATAAGAAATTTACTTCCTAAATAAATAATTTTAGCTTTTGGTATACTTCAACAGTGGGTAAGCCAACTACATTTGAATAAGAACCTTCAATGCTTTTGATGCCAATTTTCCCAATCCAGTCTTGAATTCCGTAAGCGCCAGCCTTATCAAATGGATTGAAATTATTGATGTAAAGATTTATTTCTTCTTTGGTTAGTTTGTTGAAAGTAACAAGTGTTATTGCAGAAAAAGAAATCTCTTTTTGATGGTTTTTAATGCACACCCCTGTAATTACCTTATGCGTATTTTCTGAAAGTTTACTAAGAGTGTTGAATGCTTCTTCCTTGTTCTTAGGCTTGTTTAGAAGCTCTCCTTTGAAAGATACAATTGTGTCGGCAGTTATAAGCAAGTCTGTTTTGCTTAAGTTTTCTGATAAAAATTTAGCTTTTTGTTTTGCTAAAAATTCAGCAATTTCATGTTCTTTTATATTTTCAGGACAACCCTCTTCTTTGTCAGTAGTTTGTATGCTAAATCTCAATCCAATATCAGATAATAGTTTCTTACGCCTTGGTGATGCAGATCCTAGGATTATAGTGAATTTTTTTAATTGTTCATTTATCATTTAGTTAAAGTGTAAATAGGTGAAAAGCGGTATAGATAGAACTCCAACTATCATAATCAACTTACAAAGCTGACTCATGAAATAGAAATCCATCTTCACTTGAGAATAATAAATTTTGAACCCTAAAAATAATAATAGTACTTGCAGGGAGAAAGTGTAGAAGACGGCAATTTTATTTATTCCCCAAATAGAAATCTCATATTCAAATTCACTACTAATGATGCTGTATTGGAAATATTGAAAATAGAAAATTCCAAAAAATGTAAGCATTGTAAATGCTAATGAAATCCATTTTGTTTTTTTAATTCCGCAAGTAATTGCTAGGGTTTTTGCATTAATCTTTTTGTCCCCTTCCATGTCTTCCATGTCTTTTATCATTTCACGAATAAATGTAGTGATAAAAGCAAATGCTGTGTAACATAAAATGATTTTGAAAATCATTAATTCGCCATTGGTTTTGTTTATCCCATTTGGGATAATATCGAATAATGCTACATTAAAAATGCTAAGTGCGGTTAAAAAGGATACTTGTAAATTTCCTAACAGAAAGGAGCTTTTCATGTGCTTGGAATAAGTCCATAAGCTAAAAATACAGTAGAAGAATATTAATCCAAAAGCAAGTTTATCTACAATGTAGGCAATATAGAGCCCTAGTAATAATCCTATTAAGTTGAAAAAAATATACCAAAAGATAGCATTCCTGGATTTTATTGATTTCCCGATAATTCTTTTTTGGTTTTTATTTATTGTATCAGTAGCTACATCATAAATATCATTAATGATATAGCCAGATGCAGTAATAAAAACTGTTGCTAAAACCAAAAGGTAGAACTGAGTGTTTGATAAGATAAAATTATCTACAAACGGATTAATTAAACTGAATTTGATTACTAATTGAGTAAGGGCAACAATTATTAAATTCTTTAATCTAATAAGTTTTAAAAAGGAAATGATTCTACTCATGTGTTTTTATAATGCTATCGCTAATTTTCTGATACAATTCTTTAATATCTTCTTGTTGAATAAGATTAATATGTTCCTGAATCATTTTTATATCTTTTCGTTTGGCAGGGCCTGTTTGTACTGCTTCGGGTTTGTTTGTATTTAGTTTGGCAATGGTTTGTTTTATTAATGGAAGCAAGATTTTAAAATCAATATCTTTTTCTACTAATAAATCATCAGCAATACTAAACATTTGATTGCTGAAATTGCAAGCAAATACAGCTGCAATATGCAATTGTTTTCTTTGTGCAGAATTCATGGTAATCACATTGCTAGATAGGTTTTTTGCAATTTCAACTAGCCGCTTTTCAAATGCTTTTGAATTTCCTTCAATACAGAATGGAATTTCTGAAATTGTAAGCTCAATATCTTTATTAAAAGTTTGTAGTGGATAAAATACACCAAAATCAGAAAAGTTTGGTTCAAAAATATCCATTCCTATACTGCCGGACGTATGCACAATAGCCGTATTTTTTAGTTTGGATAATACAGTGGAAATGGCATCATCATTCACGCTTACAATTATTAAATCGGCCGTTTTTAATTGTGTTAAATCATTTGTGAAATTAGTATTTAGTTTTTGAGCTAGTTTTTTTGCATTTTCAATGCTTCTACTGTACACTTGTACTATCTTATAATTGTAGTTTTGTAATGCAATCCCTAAGTGTGCAGCAACATTTCCAGAGCCCACTAAAATTATATTTTTCATTTAGAATAATTTAAACACAAACTTAATAATAATTTGTAATTTTGCGCTCTAATTTTCAGATATGATAAATAGAATAATAAAGTTCCTTTCTTCAATGCAATTAATGAGTACTCTTATCTTATTATTTGCGTTTTCAATTGGTTATGCTACTTTTATTGAAAATGATTTTGGCAGAACATCAGCAAAGGCATTAATTTATAATGCTTGGTGGTTCGAAATGATATTTGTTTTATTGACCTATGCCTTAATTAATAACCTCATTAAATACAAGTTATTCCGCATAGAAAAAATAGCAGCTTTAACCTTTCACTTGTCGTTTATTCTTATTTTGATAGGCGCAGGAATTACTAGGTATATTTCTTATGAAGGAATGATGCATATTCGTGAAGGAGAAAGTACAGATCAGTTTATTTCTGACGATACTTTTTTACAAATTCATATTAATGATAAAATCCATCAACTTAATCATGCTGAAAAATTATTTTTATCAGGGATAACAAGTAATAATTTTTCCTTAAAACCTAATTTTAAAGACCATGATATTAAAATTAAAAGTGTTGATTTTCTGCCAAATGTTAAAGATTCTTTATTTGTAAATGTGCAAGGTGGAACTGCAATACTGCACATTGTTGTCCCTGGCGAAGTTGTCCCTGGCGAAAATGGAATGCAATCGGAATATTTAAAAGATAAGGAACAAAGAATAATTAAGGGAGAGGCGTTTACTTTTAATAATCCTTTGCAAGGAGCAATAAACTTGAGTTCATCTGCTGATGTAATTATGTGTAATTCTCCTTATGAGGTGGAAACTATGAGTATGGCTACTCTTGCGACTGACCGCTTTTCGGCTATTACTGATTTTACAATGAACAGAAGAACATTGCATACGGCTAATGGGTTAAATTTTGTATTGAAGGAAGTATTGGAAAATGCTAAAATGCAAGCGGTTAGTAGTTCTAATGTCATGAATGATGGAGCAGAAGACGCTTTAATTGTAAAAGTAATTTCAGATGGAAAGGAAAAGGTAATTACTCTTTATGGGGGTAAGGGTTATCAAGGAGATAATGAAGTGTTTGCTATTGATGATTTAAATTTTAAGCTATCCTATGGTTCAAAGTATTATAGTGTTCCCTTTAGGGTTAAATTACGTGATTTTCAGTTGGATAGATATGCGGGTTCTATGAGTCCTTCTTCCTTTGCTGCTGAGGTTAGTATTTTGGAAAATGACACAGAAACTCAACATAGGATTTTTATGAATAATGTATTGCAACATAAAGGGTTTCGTTTATTTCAATCATCTTATGATAAGGATGAAAAAGGAACGATACTATCTGTAAATCATGATTGGTGGGGTACACTTATTACCTATATTGGTTATGCTTTAATGGCGCTAGGAATGATACTTGTTTTCTTTACTAAAAGCACACGATTCAACTCCCTTACTCAAAAATTAAAAAAACTAAATAAAACGGCATTAACACTTATTGTCCCATTAGTTTTCTCTTTTTCAGCTCAAGCTGATGATGTTGTAAATGCTGAACATGCAGCTCGTTTTGAAAGTTTGGTGGTTCAAGATAATGGTGGGCGATTAAAACCTGCACATACGTTATGTTCAGAGTTTTTAAGAAAAATATATGGTAAAGATAAATTCAATGATTTATCAGCTACACAAGTAATATTAGGAATGATGAATGATCCTGTAGCTTGGAGTAAGGATAGTATCGTAAAAGTTTCCCATCCGAAATTAAGAAAATTGTTAGGTAGTAATGATTTGAATTCAAAATATATCAGGGTGTCTTTTAATAGTTTTTTTGGTGAAAATGGACATTATCTTTTAGCAAAACTGATAGAAGACGCTTATGCTAAATTGCCTGCAAAACGATCGGAATATGAAAAGGAAATCATTAAAGTTGATGAAAGAATAAATATATGCTTTACAGTTTTTAATGGTGGAATTTTTAGGTTTTTCCCCTTAGCAAACGATTCCAATAATACTTGGCTTTCGTATGCTGAGCATACTAAATTTTCTGGAAATGATTCCTTGTTTGTAGGTAATATAATGCCTATGTATTTCAGGGCAGTAGGGAGTGGATTGCAGGATAATAATTGGGCGACAGCTGATAGTATTGTAAATTATATAAGCAAGTTTCAGAATCGTTATGGGGCTAATGTTATGTCATCTGATTGGAAAATTCAGTTGGAAATAACGTATAATAAAATGGGATTATTTGCTAATTTATTCATGTATTACTGTATGGTAGGGGTGATATTTTTAATCTTACTTATAGTAAGACTATTCAAAAATACTAAATTAGTTCGCATCCTAATTACAACCTTCAAGTGGTTAATTATTTTAGGCTTTCTTGCACACAGTTCTGGTTTAATAATGCGGTGGATTATCTCAGGACATGCTCCTTGGAGTAATGGTTATGAATCCATGATTTATATTGCTTGGGCAACTGTACTTGCAGGGTTAATTTTTAGTAAACGATCCTTACTAACTTTAGCAGCAACTGCTATTGTTGCATCTTTATTGTTAATGGTTGCTCACCTAAATTGGCTTGACCCTGAAATTACGAATCTAGTCCCTGTTTTAAAATCTTATTGGTTGATGATACATGTGGCTATAATTGTGGCTAGTTATGGTTTCTTGGCTTTAGGAGCAATACTTGGTTTTATTGCTTTGTGGCTCATTATTTTCACTAATAAAACTAATAAATCAAAGCTAGCAAATACGCTAACTGAATTAACATTAATAAATGAAAAGACCTTGCAAGTAGGTTTGTTTATGTTGACAATTGGTACTTTTTTAGGAGGCGTTTGGGCAAATGAATCTTGGGGTAGATATTGGGGTTGGGATCCTAAGGAAACTTGGGCTTTAGCTAGTGTGTTAGTGTATGTTTTTGTATTGCATATGCGTTTTATTCCACCCCTTAAAGGAAAGTATGTTTTCAATGTAGCCTCTTTAGTTGCAATTTGGTCAATTATTATGACTTATTTTGGAGTGAATTATTACCTATCAGGTTTACATTCTTATGCCGCTGGTGATCCTATGCCAATTCCTGCATTTGTATATTACTTGGTAGTTATTACAATCAGTTCAGCTATTTTAGCAAGATTCAAATATAAAAAACACTACTAATGAAATTAGATATTTTAGTTTTTGGAGCTCATCCTGATGATGTAGAACTTGGGTGTGGTGGTACAGTAATTAAAGAAGTTCAAAAAGGTAAAAAAGTTGGTATTATTGATTTAACTAGGGGAGAGCTAGGGACAAGAGGAACTGCTGAAACCAGGAATACTGAAACTAAAGTAGCGACTGAAATAATGGGAGTTGCTATTCGTGAAAATATGGACTTTAAAGATGGTTTTTTCAAAGATGATGAGCGGCACAAATTAGCTCTGATAAAAAAAATAAGACAATATCGCCCTGATATTGTGATAACCAATGCGGTATCTGATAGACATCCTGACCATGCTAGAAGCTCGCAAACAACAATTGACGCCTGTTTCCTTTCAGGACTTGAAAAAATTGAAACAGGGCAAAAAATTTGGCGACCAAAAGCTATTTTCCATTATATACAATTTAATAACCTAAGTCCTGATCTTGTAGTAGATATTACTGAGCAGATAGATGCTAAGTTATTAGCAGTAAAAGCTTACACTTCACAGTTTTTTAATACTGACTCTAAGGAAAGTGAAACCATTATCTCCTCTCAAGGGTTTTTGGATAGTGTAAGCTATCGAGCTAAAGATTTAGGTAGGCAAAGTAATTGTGAATATGCTGAAGGGTTTTTGGCTCATCAAATGCCTAAGGTAGATTCTTTATTGGATATTGGATAAAGAAATAAAAGTATAAAAAAACCGAGCATATGCTCGGTTTTTTCTTTTTCTAATCAGTAGTCTTAATTATTGTTTTATGAATTTTATTGTTGTGTTGTCTACTTTAATAAAGTAAATACCATTGCTTAAAGCAGAGACATCAATAGTATTTTGGTAATCAGTAGTTAATACTACTTTTCCAAATATATTATAAATAGTTGCTGAAGTATAATCTCCATCAATTGTTAATGTATTTTTTGCAGGGTTTGGATAAATTATAAGAGATCCAATTCCTTCTACATAAACTGATGTTTGAATAACACAGGCACTCTGACAGGCACCTAATGTAGGATAAGCCCCCATTCCTGTGCCAGGATCAGAGCAGTTTCCTTGACCATCACAGTCCCAACTTGTTGTATTTGTTGAATTATCACAACAACCATTATCACATTCAGCATTAGGGTTATAGTTTCCTGCTGTTGGATCTGTACATCCATATACGCAATAGTCCCAACCTTGAGCTGTATCAACTTCAAGATAAATAATTTCATTATTATCAACCATATCTTCATCACCTCTTACAGCTAATCCTGGTTCAAAATCTTTCTGATAAACAATTCTTACTTTATCATCTACAACAGGATTCATTGAACCAAATACACATTCTTGTGCACCGGTCCATACGGTATGAGGAGTTACATCTATAGGATTGCTCCAAGTCTGCCCTCCATCTTGGGATTTAATGATATATATATGACGAAATACTTGACTTCCATTATCAGCCGTTTCAGTATATCCAGAGAATGAAACATATATATCTCCATTAGCTGAAATCCCTGCATTAGGCATAGATGCTCTTGAATTATAATAAAGTGCATAGCCACCAGCAGTATCTACGCCTCCAACAAAACAGTCTCCATTTAAGTCTGGCGCTTCAGATATCCAATAGTTATTCATCATATCTGAATACCATAATGAAGTGTCTCCAGGATGCATTGTAGCTGGTGTCATATCAGCACCATAGCTTTCATTCCAATATGCTAAGCCATTAATGCCAGGGAACCAACTTGATGATCCGTCAGTTAAATCATCATCCACATACATCATAACTCCATAAAACACATGTGCTTGTCCATTTGCATCTAACACAACAGCGCCACAATTATCTGAAGAATATACTTGATCCATAATACCATCATTATCTATGTCTAGCCCCTCATCCATTGTATATTTATCAACCGGAAAATCAAGGAAAGTTGTTTTAGTCCATGTATCACCATTGTCAGTTGATTTTACAATAAATGAATCACCCCAATCATCAAAGTAAGCAACAACAACCGTTTCTCCTTGTGCCGCAATTGCATATACATCCCCACTCATTCCTATGAACATTGAAGTATCCATCCCAGGCAATTGTATGTCTTTTCTGTCCCAAGTCACTCCTTCATCTTGCGAACGGTAATAAACTAAAGCACCATCTAGTCCGTTAAATAGCGTACCTGGCGGGAAGGCTGATGGTGCAGTTAATGCAACCATATGTATTGTTTCATTATTTAATCCGCCAACTGCTGATCTATTCCATATCAGATATCTGTACACTTCATTACTATCACTTGACGAGATAATTTGATCAGTCCATGTTCCAGAACCAGTTGTAGCTCTATGGGCCATGTTGAGGTATGAATTGTCAGTATTATGAGTTATTGAAGCTTCTTTCCCAGATTCCATTTTAAGAATTGATGGCCATCCACCTCTTGATGCTTCTAATCTGTCTGTAGGCTGAGCACCCCATGTAGTTCCATCAAAAAAGTTATACCCCGTTCCTCTATCACTATAAGTTGTATTATATTGTTGACTCATTGTCCATGCAGCTGACATTGTTCCATTATCATGAACAATTATTCTATTTTGTACAGCAGCATTAGACTGTAAATCATAAGTAGTTGTGCCAATTACTTCCCCAGTCATTGAGGATTTTGAATTTAATACTGCAGAGATATGTGGGTTAGGATTAACCATTAAATGACTAAGTGCTTCATCACCACTCATGGTTATTTTATCATTTTTGGCTTTTAATAAACCATTATGATTTTGGCCAGGTACTATTTGTGCAGTCATTCCTACAGTAACTAATAAACTAGCTATAATTGTAATTGTTTTTTTCATATAATTTGTTTTTGATTGTTTTTTAAGGCGCTAATTTACTAAAAAATCTTCTTATAACGCAACCTAATAGAGTTTCCTATTACAATAACATCCGAAAAAGCCATAAAAAGTGCTGCCCACATGGGGTTGAGTAACCCTATAATTGCTATAGGAATAGCTACTAAGTTATAGGAAAATGCCCAAAAAAGATTTTGTTTTATAGTTAGCAAAGTGTGCTTTCCAATTTGCATTGTTTTTGGTAGTTGACTTAAATCCTCATTATTTAGCAGTATTACATCTGCTGACTGAATTGCAATTTGAGTGGCATTCCCTAATGATATTCCAATAGTAGCTTTTGCAAGGGCAGGGGCATCATTTATTCCATCACCAACCATTGCAGTTTCATTTGTTTTTACCAGTGTTTCAATTTTTGCAATTTTATCCTGAGGTAATTGTTCACTATATGTAGTTGTAATTCCTAATTCAGCAGCTAAATTAGTACATTTCTCTTTTTTATCTCCACTCAAAAGGGTAGTAGTGTAGTTGTTTTTATGTAATGATGAAATAATAGTAGCCGTATTTGTTTTCAATTCATCACTTATAGTAAGTGTAGCGATAAGAGTGTCGTTTTTTAGTACAAATAAGTCATGCTGTTCAGCAGAGGAATATATTTTTGATGAGCCAATAGTATATTTGTTGTTCTTTATTTCTGCACTTATACTAATTCCTTTTTGTTCATTTATATTTGATAATTCAAGAGGGCTATTACCTATTTCAAAAGCAGTGCATAATGATTTTGCGATAGGGTGTGAGCTATGCTGTTCAATATTATAAATAATGTTTTGTATCTCTTTTTCTTCTCCTTCTATAGTCGTAAATTCTGATACAATAAATTTACCAGTGGTAAGTGTTCCTGTTTTATCAAAGACTATGTTCTTGATACTTGCTAATTTTTCTAAGGTATCACCACCTTTTATCAATATTCCATTTTTTGCAGCACGCCCTACACCTACCATTACTGCAGTAGGTGTAGCAAGCCCCATAGCGCAAGGACAGGAAATAACCAGTACTGCAATGGCTCTTAAAAAAGGGTCAGTTATGATAACCTTAATATCAAAATAAGAAATAATATAAGATGAGAAAAAATAAGTAAGAATAGCAATCAACAATACCATAGGAACAAAAACAGCACTTACTTGGTCGCCAAGTTTTTGAATTTTAGGTTTATTATTTTGTGCATTTTTTACCAATTCAATAATCTGTGAGAGTAGAGTATCATTTCCCACTTTGATTGCTTTTATTTTTAGGCTACCTTCAATAAGGATTGTACCTCCAATTACTTCATCTCCCTTATTTTTATTTACAGGCATACTTTCTCCTGTTATCATGGATTCATCAATATAAGATGAGCCTGAAATAATTATACCGTCAGTTGGTATCTTATCGCCTGAGTTAATAATTAGGATGTCATCTGCTTTAATTTCCTCATAACTTAGCTCTATAATTTTTCCATCAATTTCTTTTTTGG
>Ga0310121_10000978_pt1 | contig 29998 bp, 27 predicted proteins | sample CB27_Tmax_986_MG_FD_203504 | JGI IMG/M metagenome (GOLD analysis project Ga0310121, IMG submission 203504) | Marine microbial communities from Western Arctic Ocean, Canada - CB27_Tmax_986 | ecosystem: Environmental > Aquatic > Marine > Oceanic | place: Canada: Western Arctic Ocean | collected... | reverse complement strand
GAGGAAAACCTCTTCCTTGCGCATATTGGCTTTGAGATATGTGGAGAGGGTGAACCCTCAACGCTTAACGAAGCGCTCCATGTCTGCACGGCAGTCTTCTCTCCCACCAACGGTTGCGGCTCCTCGGGAGACCTCTTCCGGACAAGCTTGGATTGAGAAAGCGGGCAACTGCAACTTATTCAATCCCGGATTTCCCATATGGATATGACCGCATAAATGTTATGATTAGACCACTTCATAATAAAGTGTAGCGGTGTCTGGTTGCGCGCTAACCCGGTATCAGAACCCCGACGGGGTGCGCTATGCCCAGATGCTAAGTGCTCTAGTTGAAAATCCCATAACAGGAAGGATTGTGGAAAGGCGAAGGAGAAATCAAGGTTCTTGGGTGCTCCTTATTGATGAAGAGGTTGAAATCTGGAAAAATGTGCTTGACTTCCTCCCAACAGTTGACGACCATGGCTGCTCAGACTTACGAACTTAGTGCAGTGAGGTTTCATATGGGAAATCTCGGCTAGTCACGCACCATGGCGCGAAGAGATTGGTAACATCCGCTACTACTCGATGTGGGGGTTCCTGTATGAATTTCCGAATCCAAACTGATCGATTGTGGAGGTCTCGAATCATGATTCATCATTCCCGCTTAAGGAGCTCAAATAGGGGTTTTACCCTCATCGAATTGCTCATCGTCATCGCGATAATACTCATCCTCATTGCGATCGCGTTGCCAAATTTCTTAGCTGCTCGCACCCGAGGTTCTGTGACCAAGCTCATGTCGGAAATGAGAATGGTCGCCTCCTCGATGAATCACTATTTTAGCGACTTCAACATTTATCCGAACCCGTACTACCCATTTCGCATGGCACCGCCGCAAGGGAATCCCCCGGGTAGTTCAGCAATGCATAGGGAATCCTTTCTTTGGATCGTGGCTAGTGGCAATGTGACCCGTTGGGATCCCGAACGTCAGGTCGGTCGCCAACTGACGACCCCAATTAAGTATCTTTCAGATATTCCGGCAGACCCTTTTTGGTCGCAGACATTTCAAAAGACACTCCAGGGGGATGACGGTATCACGTACGGAGATTTCAACAATTTGAAGATAAGTTCCTGCAGCAGTCTGTACTACAGCCCAGGCCACAATAGACTTAATTGGGGGACCAATCTCCCAGACGGCTGGATGGACGGCGTCAACGATCATTTTGAAGCCGACTTTATGCTCCATAGTACCGGTCCGAACCTTCGAATCGAACAGGGATCCGTCCAGAGACATGCCTTTTACGATCCGTCAAACGGTGTCAGATCCGATGGGGATATCTATTTCGTCGGCGCGGAGTATGGGTTCCTCGGAAACGGCCACATGGCCAGACCCCCTGTGTTTATTCCTTAAGGTTGAGGAGGTGCGAATTCGTCGCACACGTAGGCTTCGATATCTGCACAAAGGGCAACAACTCCGCGCTTGCTGAGGGCGCTCCGCATCTGGACAGCCGTTTTCTCATCCACCAACGGTTGCGGCTCCTCCGGGGACCTCTTCCGGACAAGTTTGGATTGAGTTAGCGGGCAAGTTAAACCTGTTCAAAACCGCAATATTTCAATAAATGGGTTGCTCTCGTTGCTTTTTCTACATCAATCCGTTATCAATAAGCATTGCGCTACATTGTGGCCTCATCAGGTCTGGATCTCCTTTGAAAATCTGTCCGCGTAGGAGTTAAGACATGAAAAACCCTCACCCTTCCCAGGAATTATCCCTTCGAACCGGAATCGTCACGTTCCTCATCGCCTTAATCACATGGGGACTGGCTCCCTCGGCTGAGGGCAAACAGGGAGGCGCGAAAGGCGGCGGGGTTAGCGGACATAGTGGCGGAAATCACGGTGGGCATCATGGCGGACATCGCGGTGGGCATCATGGCGGACATCACGATGGGCATCGTGGGGGACATCAAGGCGGACATCACGGCGGGCACCGTGGAGGACATCACGACAGCCATCATGGCGGACATTATGATGGTGGGCACCATCGGGGAGGATCACACTTCTATTTCGGTTACGGCGGCAGAAATCGTCACTATGGCGGTTACTATAACCGTGGTCTCTACGACTATTACCCCAATTACGGATATGGGAGTTCATGCGGTCCCACCTATCCATACAACTTTTCATATCCACAATATTATTCGTCCCCGTACGCCTACTCATACCCGTACAGTCGTTACAATTCCTATGGTTCAAATACATATCCTCGCGTCCCGGCGCTGGAATATGGATCAGGTTATGCAACTCCAAAACAGCTGACGGTTAGCACTGAAGACGGATGGAAACTCTTGAGAGAAGATCAACCCCGTGCGGCGTTCCAAGCCTTTTCTGAAGAAGCTACTGCGAACCCTGAGAAGGGAGCGCCAAAAGTAGGATACAGTCTTGCCTCAGCGGAGCTCGGCGACCTCGACAGGGGCATCTGGGCCATGAGGCGGGCGTTAAGGATCGACCCATACTCTCTCCAATACATCGCCCTTGGTGACGAGATTCGCTCGAGGCTGGGCGATTTGATTTACGAGTATGAACACGCGCCAAATCATTCCAAAGAAAATCCTGATGATGCTTTTATGTTGGCCGTATTACATTACCTGTCGGGGGATCTCAAGGCAGCCCAACTGGCCATCGGTCGCGTAGTTGAAAGCGGAGATACCGCGCGAAGCTCAAGAAATTTAGTCCGGGTCATTGACGATGAAATCCAGGGTCAAGACCTTGAGGAATCAGCCGAGTTGGTCGATGCTCTCGAAAATTCTGCTCCAGATTCCATCGATTCCGCAACCGACGAAAAGGAAACCCAGAGCAGTGCTGGAGAAACGATCCCTTAGTAAGCACAGCGGCTTACGTCAATCGGCCAATCCAGCCTACAATTTTCACTACCCCAAGCGTGATAGAGCTCCGAGTGAGATGAGAAGACTTTTGACCTTTTCAAGCTCTGGCGCCTTCATTCTGCAGATCGCTTCCAGCATCGTACTCATTTCCTTGTCGTCAATCTTCCAACCGGCTGCCGCGAGGGCCAACCGCTCCTGCAACAGGATTTTTCCCGCGCCACTGGGTCTGTAGTGCGCTGGAAAAGCGACATCTTCCACCGCTTCCGCGGTGGGTACATCCAAGGTCAGATTGAGTTGGCATGTGGGGTTAGGCATGGGGGATTACCTCCTATTTTTGTGGGGATTTAACATTACTTATATAATGCTTATGTTACTCTGAGATTAGGAGTCTACAAAAAATAATCTCGAATTGGTAGCTGTTTCAGCGCCCATCCGCCCTGCTCCCCTGTTGGACCAGTCCGCGGCTATGTATGATCCGGATAACGTGAGAAATCGCCCCTCCTGCTTCTGTTTATACATGCTCCTGGCGCTATCGCTCGGGGTTTTTCCCTGCTGGGCCGAGGTTAAGATCGAAGTTCGCGAGGTCCCCCTCAAAGAAGGGGAATCGCTAACCCTTTTCGTGGAATCCCAGCTGGATGAAAAAATCCACTTTTCCTGTTCCGGGAAGGGTTTCCTGAAAGCCGGTTCGCTGCGTCCGTCCGCCTCCAAAACCTACCGCATCAGCCGTCCCGGTATCTATCAGTACAAAATTACTGTTGACGGTCAATCCCACAAAGGTGTCCTCCCGATTGAGATTGGGAAACGGACGGAGGTCACACTCACGGGGACGCTGCCGAGGGTAAGCCTGGAAGAACCTTCCATCCCCCAAGGCGGTTTCGATTTCCAGCCGGCAAAAGACGGATCCATCCGGATCAAGAATCCTTTCGGGCCGGCTTTTGAACAACTGACCGCTGCTGAAAAGATCCGGCTGGTCGAAACCAGTCCCAAAGCGGATGAACTCTCGCCCGAGGAACGAACACAGTTGCTCGGGTTCCTCTACAACGAAAAGGGTGTGCTCGAAGCTGAGAGAAAGAAATTCTCCGAAGCCGAGGCCAGCCTGCGCAATGCGCGAAGTTATCTCCCCGATGAAGCGATGATAAAAACCAATCTGGCCTTTGCCATTGCCTCGACCGGAAACGAAGAACGTCAAGAAGGAAACCTCCGAGATGCGGAAGCGAATTTCCAGGAGGCGCTGAAACTATCCGGGCAATCCGGCGACAGCAACCTGTCCGGACAAATTCAGGTCGGCTTGGCCTCAGTTTATGTAGAAAAGGGTCTCGCTCTTCCAAAGAAGCAGACGCGCCAACGCGCAACCCAGTTTGAGAAGGCGCTTTCTCTGGACCCGCAACAGGCAATGGCGCTTTTTCAGCTGGGAAACCAGGCCTATGACAACTATCAGCTGGCAACCGCGCTTCAATATTACGACCGCGCTTACGAGGTTTCTCCCCAGGAGGGGTTGGCGCAGCACATAGCTAAGATTCGTATCGAACTCGAAGAAGCCGGGGATTTCAAAACACAGGAGGCGCGCGGTTTTACGATTTCGTTCGAGGGACACACGGTGAAGGCCGTTGAGCGCGCGACTCGGAAACTCCTTGCCGCCGCCAAACGCGAGGTGGGAAAGAAGCTCAATCTTCGGCCGGAGGGGTCAATTCCTGTTGTCATTTATAGCGGCGGGCAGTTTCAGCAGATCCTCGGCCTGCACAGTTGGGCAGGTGGAGCTTACGATGGGAAGATTCGACTACCGATTGCGGACCTATCCGACCAGGATCTCCGCGATGAGAAGAAACAGTTGGAACAGCTCGTTTTCCATGAATATACCCACGCGCTCCTCCACGACAGAGCAGGCGCGGTGGACATCCCGATCTGGTTCCATGAAGGGCTGGCCCAGAACGCCGCTGACCAACACCTCCGTGATGCGGCGATGCGAATGCAGGTGGTCCAAAACCTGGAAAGCGGAAGGCTCCCCATCCCTTCAAGATTAAGAGGCGATTTTGTCTCGATCTCCGATCCGAACTTAGCGAGGCAACTCTATGCCGAGTCTTATCTGTTCGTCCGTTACCTGATCAAAGCGCATGGAGGATGGTCGAAGGTGCGCCGGTTTGTGGACAACCTCGCCGACGGTTACCCTTTTACGGATGCGTTTGAAAAGGCCTATCGGAAGCCGCTGGAAGAAATCGAGGGAAGCTGGCTGCACGACCTGGCGCGCCGCGCCCCCTCAGCGTTTTGAGAATAGTTGTGGCTTGGTCTCACGACCAAACCACCGACATTAAACCCTCACCCAGGAGGCCAGGTCAACTGTCTCCCGCCAAGTAAATGAATGTGCAAATGATCGACTGTCTGCCCGCCATCGGCCCCTTTATTGATAACCAGGCGATAGCCGGCCGAGGCGATCCCTTCCTGTTCCGCAACCGTGTTCGCAACCGAGATAAGGTGGTCCATTATTCCCGAATCTTCGGTAACTTGCGACACATCCTCGATCTCTTCCTTCGGGATGACCAGGATATGGGTGGGCGCCTGCGCGTTAATATCACGGAAAGCCAGCGAGCGGTCGTCCTCAAAGACTTTGTCGCAAGGGATTTCGCCGCGGATGATCTTGCTAAAGATGGTTTCAGGCATGACGGGTCTCCTATAAACTGTCGGGGGGCCAGGGCGATGCCCTGATCTAACATATCGTACCCCTTCGTGCTTGGATAGCAATCGACCTGCCACAAGGGATTAAGTGGGTTAGCTTTTGGAGGCAGCCTCGGGCGATTTACCGTGTAATTGTATTAAAATACCGAATCAGAATATAAATGCCTCGCCGATAACCGATAGAGTCAGAATTAACCAAACAATGCTGCCATCCAACCCCATCATCGATCTTGTTATTGGCCTGTTTCTGATGGCCTTCCCAATCATCATCCTTGTTTGCCTCTTCATCAGTGTCGCGGTGTACATGCGGCACAAAGGGGCCGAACACCGGCATCGCGATTCATTGCTGAACCTTCCCACCTGGGTAGCGGATATAAAAAGGGAAGCAGATTCCCTGAAGAGTGTGAGCGAGCGAATGAACCGGGATGAGACTCTACGGGAAGACCTGTCGGATCTCATTCAATCTCTGGAAGACATCCGCATGAACCTGAACGGCAAAGTCGCGGAACATGTACCAGAAGATTCAGAAATCAACGCGGAGACCGAACCACCCTCCAACCGCGAAGGCTAAGCAACAGGAGGGCGGGCTTTCCAACCCGCCGCCAACCCGCCGAGCCGCCCGCGGAACGGCACAGAGGCCGTTCCCTACAGCTTGCGGGGGGACACCGATTCTACCTCGTTCCCAATCTCCGGATTGGGAACGAAAGCAGTTTCAACGTAGCGAATAAAGACCCAAACGGGCAACATCCCGCTGCCCGGAAGCCGAAAGTGCATAGTCTCTAAATTTTCCCTGCGGTGTGTACGAAGCGAACCGGCGGTTTGACAGAAGAACGATGCGCCTACCAAAAGGGTAGGCCCCGTCCGCCAAACTTTGCGAGCTCGGCACCGTTGCCTGCCGGTTATCCGCTCCCCAAACCGGCAGCATCCTGGCCAAGCCGATATACCTGGGCCTCTGGACCAATCCAAGCGCCGTCCGTTCTCTCGTCACCCTTCTTTCCACCGCCGCCTCGCTGGAGTAGGTCAGCGTATCCCCGCGAAGATTGCATCCCTTTAGACACATCGCTTCTATCGACCGCCATCTCCAACTGCCACGGGCGGGAGCGACCAACTCAATAGGTCCCGCCAAGTCAATGGACCCGCCATGAACATCCTGCCAATCAGAAACGGTCTGGGTAACCTCCGGGCAGTCGGTGGCGGAGAGGAGAAGTGTTGCCAGACGGTGATCGATTGCGGGGAGTGGGTTTTCGGGGTGGACAATGAAGGTGACCGCTGACCAACCAACCGGTTCTACAATAGCGCGGCGGCCCAACTGTCCCGCCAACAGAGCTGAATGGGAGCTCGTAAGTTCACCTGGGATGAGGGCGTAATCGGCTTTCTCCCCAGCCACCATCCGGATGGCCGTCTCGCGGTCGGAAATCTCTATCGAGACCTCCAGGCCGGAGTTTTGTGACCACGCCTCCCCAAGGCCCTCAAGAGACGCAACGGTCGCCAGGCGCACGGGGGCAGCGTGTGTTACCGTGGTGGTGATAAGCACAAACAGACAGATTTTGGTTAGCAACCTTTTAGACATGGAACAGGAGATTAGAGCATTTCATGTGACAGTGTAGCGGGCGCGTGGATTCCCGATCGGAGTCGGGAATGACGTTGGGGGGTGGCCCGGAATGACGTTGATGGGTCGCGGGAATGACGATCAGCAAAAAAAGAAAACCCCCGGAATCAAGCGAGGTGTTTCCGGGGGTAACGTCACTACACGTCAAAATTGCGACGATCTCGTTACGGCCTAAGCGGCTGTCTGTAATTTCAGCTTTTCGGCCTTCTCTTTTGCCTTGTCGATGTTCCCGACCATATAGAACGCCTGTTCCGGAAGATCATCCAGGTCGCCTGAAAGGATTTCCTTGAACCCGGCGACCGTTTCCTCGCAGGTGACATATTCGCCGGGGGTGCCGGTGAACTGTTCGGCCACGAAATTCGGCTGCGAGAGGAACCGCTGAATTTTCCGGGCGCGGGATACAGTCTGCTTATCCTCATCGGAGAGTTCGTCCATTCCGAGGATAGCGATGATGTCCTGGAGATCTTTGTATGTCTGGAGGACTTCCTGAGTTTGGCGCGCAACCTGGTAGTGTTCCTCCCCCAATACATCCGGACGGAGGATGCGCGAAGTCGAGTCGAGCGGATCAACCGCCGGATAAAGCCCAAGCTCGGCGATCTGCCGGGAGAGGACTGTTGTCGCATCCAAGTGCGCGAATACGGTGGCAGGCGCGGGGTCGGTCAAGTCGTCGGCAGGCACATAGATCGCCTGCACGGAAGTCACCGAACCCTTTTTGGTTGAGGTAATCCTCTCCTGAAGAGCTGCCATCTCTGTAGCCAGGTTGGGCTGGTAACCCACGGCGGAAGGCATCCGACCCAGGAGAGCCGACACCTCCGACCCGGCCTGAGTAAACCGGAAGATATTGTCGATAAACAGGAGCACATCCTGCCCTAACTCGTCCCGGAAATACTCGGCCATCGTCAAACCGGAAAGGCCGACACGCAGGCGCGCGCCAGGTGGCTCGTTCATCTGTCCATAGACAAGAACAGTCTTCTCAAAAACACCCGACTCCTGCATCTCAAGCCAGAGATCATTGCCCTCGCGGGTGCGTTCGCCCACGCCGGCGAAGACAGAAGTTCCCCCATGCTCACGGGCGACGTTTCCGATCAGTTCCATGATCAGAACGGTCTTCCCAACCCCGGCGCCTCCGAAGAGACCGACTTTCCCCCCTTTGGCGTAAGGACACAGGAGGTCAACCACCTTCAGTCCTGTTTCGAGTACCTCGGATTGGGTGCTCTGATCAACAAGGAGGGGTGCGGGGCGATGAATCGGGTATGTTTTCTCCGTATCGGGTGGAGGCTTCTTATCAATCGGTTCGCCCAGGACGTTGAAGATCCGGCCCATTGTCTTCTCTCCCACCGGAACGGAAATCGGCGCGCCCTGATCGACGGCGTCCTGGCCGCGCGCGATGCCGTCGGTGATGGACATGGCCACCGCTCGGACGATGTTGTTTCCAAGATGTTGAGCCACCTCGAGCACCACATCCCGTTCCATCACAGTTCCCGTTTTCGGAACCCGCAATGCATTGTAAATGTCCGGGAGACCGTCTGGATCGAATTCGACATCAATCACCGGACCGATGATTTGGACTACCTTACCTGTTGCCATAAAGATTCTCCTGCTTCCGCGTGGTCCGCACCGCGGACCCTAATGATTATGCTAATGCTGCTTGCGATTCCTTGAATTTTTCAATTACTTTGGTTAACCGTCCACGGATGTCGTCGGTTAATTCTTTTTGTTCCAAGATGTCTTTCAGAATATCCGGGTTCGAAATTTTCAGAGACTCCAGGAATTCATCGCTCATTCGGGCGACATCGCCCACCGGGACATCGTCCCAAGCGCCTTCGGTCGCTGCGAAGAGTTGAGCGATCTGGTCTTCGACCGGGTAAGGCACGTACTGTCCCTGCTTGAGAACTTCCACCAACCGCTCACCTCGACGCAACTGCTGCTGGGTGGCGGCATCCAGATCGGAGCCAAACTTAGCAAAGGCCTCGAGCTCCCGGTACTGCGCTAAATCCAGGCGCAGGGTTCCCGCCACTTTCTTCATCGCCTTCGTCTGCGCGTTACCGCCTACACGCGAGACGGAGATGCCGACATTGATGGCGGGGCGGACACCCGAGAAAAACAGGTCAGTCTCAAGGAATATCTGCCCGTCGGTGATCGAAATGACATTCGTCGGGATGTAAGCAGAAACATCGCCGGCCTGTGTTTCGATGATGGGCAATGCTGTCAGCGAACCGCCCCCAAGTTCGTCCGAGAGTTTTGAAGCGCGTTCCAAAAGACGGCTGTGGAGGTAGAAAACATCCCCCGGATAGGCTTCCCGGCCCGGCGGGCGGCGCAGGAGCAGGGACAGCTGACGATACGCGACGGCCTGCTTGGAAAGGTCATCGTAGATCATCAACACATGCTTGCCTTCAAACATAAAATGCTCGCCCATCGCGCACGCGGCGTAAGGAGAAATGTATTGGAGCGGTGCGGGCACAGAGGCTGTCGCTGCCACCACAACCGTGTATTCCATAGCGCCATGTTCTTCGAGCACGCGAACCACTTGAGCGACACTCGATTCCTTTTGCCCGATGGCGACATAAAAGCAGTACACCGGACTATCGGTTTTGTGTGTATTCTTCTGGTTGATAATGGTATCGATGGCGACGGCGGTTTTTCCTGTCTGACGGTCTCCGATAATCAGTTCGCGCTGGCCGCGACCGATTGGGATCATGGAATCAATGGCCTTCAATCCGGTTTGAAGCGGTTCCTTTACCGGTTGGCGGTCGACAATCCCTTTCGCCACCATTTCAATGTTGCGCATGGCTGTCGGCTCGGGAGAGAGTGGGCCTTTCCCATCCACTGGGATGCCGAGCGGGCTGACTACACGACCTAGCAGGCCCTCACCGCACGGGACCTGCACAATCTGGCCGGTGCAGCGGACAGTATCGCCTTCCTTAATTCCGACGTCCGAACCGAAGAGCACAACCCCGACATTATCCTCCTCGAGGTTGAGGACCATTCCCTTAACCCCGCCGGGCAGGTCCACCAGCTCGCCGGCCATGGCCCGGTCAAGGCCATAAACGCGGGCGATACCGTCACCGATTTCGACAATAGTACCGACATCTTCTGTTCTGGCTTCCGATTCGAAACTCCGGATGCGCTGCTCAATGAGTGTGCTGATTTCGTCCGGCCTGATTGCATTTGTCATGTTTGTTTGATTCCCGTTTCTTTCATTCAGTTCTATGTTTTATATCGATTATCCAGCCGCCGTGGCAGGTTGAAGTAGCGACTCGTGGAGTTTCTCAAGTTTTGTTGTCAGCGTGGCATCCAGGATCGTATTGCCCATGCGAACCTTGACTCCACCGAGGATGGAAGGATCTTTATGAACGGTCAATTCCGGCGTCCCTCCAGACACATTTCTGACAACCTGTTCGATCTGGGCCCGAGTGGTGCTGTCGATATCCTCCGCGACATAAACATCGGCCTGGACAATGCCAAGTTCCTTTCGCCAAAGGCCATCAAATGCCGCAACGACCTCTTCCACCCGGTCTATTCTCCTTTTGGCGATCAATAGCCGGAGGAGACCGTATGTAGGTTCGGAAAGATTTTGCCCGCCACGGACATCATCCAAGAGGGACTGACGCTTCCCGGCGGAATAAGAGGGATCCATCATCACTACCCGCATCTTAGGGGCGATATCGAAGAGATCTAGAAACCCATGCAGTTCGCCGCTCGTCTCGCGGAACCGTCCGGAATCGCGGACCACGCGCATGAGGCCTTCTGCATATCGCTGCGCTAAAACACTTGTGTGAGCCATTACTCCCTCAATACCGTTTCCCGTGCAAAATCTCCGTCATTCCCGACCAAACTCCCCGTCATTCCGAAGCAAGCGTTCCGTCGATCCCGAACAAGCTCCCCGTCATTCCCGACCAGATCGGGAATCCACGGACGTGCAACCAGTCAAGGCAAACGCTCTAAATGTTTTCCAACTAAACTCTCTCGCGGGAAAGGACAATTCCCAGCAATAACATTCCGGTTAGGTGCGCGACGGCGTAAACCACGAGGGTAACCCCAACATGGATGTGGTCCGACCAGGCGGCGAAGATGAAAATCGCGGCCAACAAAGCCACCCGGTTAAACGAGGAAACCACAGTCCGTGCTAACGAGGTCCGAGGCCGACCTGCCCGCCTCCGCCGAATCGAGACCCAAAGCAGAGCCATTTGCAGCCCGGCAGCCACCAAACCGACAATCAAACCGCCCAGCATCGTGGGGTTCATTCCGCGAAGAATCCGTTACCAGGGATGGGCCGCTCCAAACTCCGACAAAACGGAGCCTGTCCTTACCGCAACCATCGCGATTTTGGTAGGAAAACCGGGTGTGTCAAGCCCTTGGGTCCGGATATGGCGGCACCACCGGAGGATCCCTTTTTTCGAGTTCTAAGCGTGTGAGGAATTGTCCTTGACAAGCCTCCGGCAACTCCATACATTCCCATCTGTGGTTAAGGGGCCAACACTCAAGTAACAAGTTTGGAAGGAAGTACATAGAAGAAGTTCCTCATACAGGCCGACCGAGCCGCACCGGCCTCCTGGCTTTAGAAGAACCTCATCCTATCCACCCTCCTCTCGGTTATCTGTTGATAACATCAGGTCCTGCCACTGGAAGAAGGTGTATTTTATGACTATAGGAACTGTCAAATGGTTTAACGACGAGAAAGGGTTCGGATTCCTCTCCCAGGAAAGCGGGGAAGATGTCTTCGTCCACCACTCGGAGATTCAGGCGGATGGCTTTCGGACGCTGCGTGAGGGCGAAAAGGTCGAATTTGATGTGACTCAAGGGGCCAAGGGCCTCCAGGCCACAAACTGCCGTAAAGCAGAATAACCAGAATCCCGCCGATTCGCGGGGATTTTGAAAAAGTTTAGGAAAATGGGCCGAAAGGGCGGGGTGTTCCCTTATAGAACACGACCCCCACATGTGGTCGGTGATGTTCTTTCGCGGAATATGACGCCAGCTCATCGGCATGTTATGTGGCAATATTGTAAAACTTCATTCACATAGGCCTCGTGTTGGATGTTTTTTTAGGTCGAACTGAAGGTCTCGCCTTCCCAAAATTCCCCCTTCAATCATCCTTTTTCTGCGATTTATAACCTTTGCCTAGTCACTGGCACGGAGTCTGCTCCTGAGAGAAAGCCTGGGACGCTGAAAAGCGGGGCGGTACAAAAAATGATCACCACACTTGTTCCAGACAGGCTCCCGGTGTCGTGTACCGCAACAGCGGTGCAAAGGCGAGGCGACTCCGGGGCCTGTTTCGGGACCAGTCAAAGTCTTCTCTCGCCGATAGCAAGGTTTTCGAAGGTCGAAGGAGGTCCCTGATGAGGGTCTGGCGTCGTGCGCTGTAAAAACAGCGTAAAGGCGAGGCGGCGCCGGACTTTCTTCAGGGACCTTCGTCTATTGCTGGAACGGTTCCCTCTTCGATATTTTCACCAGGATCGAAACAGCCGCACTTGAATTTCAGCCAGAACGCCAATCGCGAAAAGAATCAGCGAGGTCATGAGTATCATGACGGTTGAGGCGCTCAGTGTGTTTGTCCCAAATGCCTGGTCGAGCCAAATCATCTTCAAGACGCCCACCCCAAACAGAACGCCCACAACCGGCAGAAAGAACCGGAGTGGTTTGAAAAACATAACCGTGCGGAAGACCAACCCGATGAACGAGGCAGTATCCCCAACAGGCGAGAAGGTCGAGGCACCAGTACGTTTATAGTAATCGATTGGTGTGTATTTCACCGTCAGGCCGCTAGCCAAATACGCAATCGTGATGGTGCTCACCCAAGAGTGTCCCTCTGGGAGAATCGGGAAATACGGTAAGACCGTTTCCTTACGGAAAGCGCGAAGACCACTGTTTAGATCATAAATTCTTTGACGAGTCAGGTATGATGCTATCCAGCGAATCATCCGCTTGGCAAACGCGCGCAGCAGTGGGCGAGTCCCCGCCTCGATGGAACGATCTCCCACAACCATGTCGCAACGATTCATGTAAGATAGAAGTGTCGGAATCTCCTCTGCCGGATAGGAGTTGTCGGCATCAATCATCACAATAATCTCACCCCGCGCTGCTTCAATCCCTGTTTTCCTCGCACGGCCGACCCCGCGATTCCCAAAGTGACGGATCACCTGGACCGCGGTGTTCTCCGCGATTTCATAAGTTCGGTCACTGGATCCATCATCCACCACAATGATCTCGAAGGGTATCTTCATACCATTCATAGCCTTCCGAATCGCAATCAGGTCTTCTCGAGCGCGAGCTCCTCATTAAAAGCGGGCACGACCACGCTGACTGCGACCTTCTCATCTGTCAGCGATTTGTCCCAATTAACAGGTGCAGTCAGCTCATCGGCTATCGGATCGTGAGGAGTTTTTGGAGTGAACAGTTCAGACATTAGAGATAATTGCGGGTCAGTTCCGCTTTCAAATAATCAAAGGCGTCATCGGCGTCATCGGTCAAGCGAAACAGGTCGAGGTCTTCCGGGCTGATCGTTCCCCACTGCACGAGCGCCTCGAAATCCACCACCTCATTCCAGTACTGTGAGCCAATCAACACCACCGGGAGTTTCTTCTTAAGCTTCCTTGTCTGGACCATGGTCAGCACCTCCATGAACTCATCCAGAGTCCCGAACCCACCTGGCATAATCACCATGGCCCGAGCCAGATACATGAACCAGAACTTGCGCATGAAGAAATAATGGAATTCGAATGACAATAGATCGGTGATGTGCGGATTCGGTTCCTGTTCGAATGGAAGGCTGATGTTCAAGCCAATGGAAACGCCGCCCGCGTCGGCAGCTCCCCAATTCGCCGCTTCCATCATCCCCGGTCCGCCGCCGGTGCAGACGACGAATCGCTTTTTATTCCCAGGCAGTCCTTTCGTCCACTCGGTCAGCTTCCGGGCCAGAGCGCGCGCGGTATCGTAATATTCCCCCATTCGGAGCGCCCTTCTCGCACGATCTCGGTCCTTCTTGTCTTGCTCGGTCAGTTTCCGTTTCCGAGTCCGCTTCTGGATAGCCTCCCACTCTTTCTTCGCCTCTGCCAAGGGAACAGACCTCGCGCTCCCGAAGAATACAACCGCATCTTTTACCTGTTGTCTCCGGAGGCGGGCGCTGGGTTCAAGGTATTCCGCCATCATCCGAATCATACGGGCATCCGGGCCGTCGAGAAATTTCTGGTTATGATATGCCTTGAGCAGTTCTTTTTCTGACATGTTTTCTCCCCTGTACCGGTGGGACTGAAACCGGCGGCGGGAGTCTAACTGGATTTCGAACAGTTTAGAATCATGGAGGGCCTTGGCTCCTACGCGGGATCATCGTCAGTGCCTGGGGGTGGTGTGGGAGGTTGGAGGGCCTGGAGGATGAGGGTGGTGGCTTTGGAGATGGCCTGGACGATGCAGAGAGCGGCGACGGCGATGAGTAGGGCGAGCCGTGCGGCGGCGACATGGATGAGATTAGAAACATTACCAGTCCAGATGATTGCGATGGCAGAGCCGACGACAGCGAGGATGAGGGTGGCTTTTTGAGGCCACATCTCGGCTTTGCGGAGGGTATCCTTGTGGAGCGGAGTGTGGTCAACGCCGAGGATTTCGGCTAATTTATTGAATTTCATGGTTAGTAACCTCCTATTCTCTGCCCTAATGTCCGCGACACAGTTTATGGGCCTGGATCCTTCCTCTTCTTCGCCCGCTGTTGGTTTGAAGAACTGCCGAATTGGGTCTAATCCCCCTCGTAATACTTTCGCGTCCCTTGCGATTCCATCGCCGAGGCTATCCGCTGCAAGGCGTGGGCATACGCGGCGGTGCGCATCGAAATTTTCTTTTCCAACATCAGATCAAAAATGGCGTTGAACTCCCGCGCCATGATCGTGTGGAGTTTTGTGTGGACTTCCTCCACTTCCCAATAGTAACCCGCCTTGTTCTGGACCCATTCGAAATAACTGACAGTCACACCCCCGGCGTTGGCGAGAATGTCCGGCACCACCAATTTGTCCTTCTTGTTGAGGACCTCGTCGGCGTCGCTGGTGATGGGGCCGTTAGCGACCTCGGCGATGACAGGCGCTTTGATACGATCGGCGTTCTCCTTTGTAATCTGGTTTTCGAGGGCCGCTGGGATGAGGACATCCACATCCACCTCGAGCAATTCCTCGTTGGTGATGTTGTCCGCCTCAACCGCTTCGCAGACCGATTCTTTACAATAAACAGCCTTCAGCTCCCGAGACTCATTCTTAATGTGGATCAAACTGGGAATATCAAACCCCTCCTTCCGATAGATCCCGCCACGCGAGTCACTGACCGCAACAATCCTGTAGCCATCCGCATGGAGGAGTCGCGCAACATGCTGGCCGGCATTCCCAAAGCCTTGAACTGCGACTGTGATCTCATCGGGTTTCCAGCTCCGCCGCCGCTCCAATTCCTTCATGCAGTAGTAAGCGCCCCTACCGGTAGCGTCGTCACGGCCAAGGCTGCCTCCAAGGGGGATCGGTTTTCCAGTAATAACCGCTGGTGTGTAGCGTCGCCGGATCGTGGAGTATTCATCCATCATCCAACCCATGATCATCGCATTGGTGTAGACATCGGGTGCTGGAATATCGGTTTCCGGCCCAATGAAATCAGCAATCTCGTCAATAAACCTCCGTGAAAGTCTTTCCAGCTCAAGGCGTGAAAGCTCTTTCGGATTGACGATGACACCGCCTTTGCCGCCACCAAAAGGAATGCCGACCACCGCGCATTTGAATGTCATCCAAAAAGCCAGCGCCTTGACCTCGGCAAGCGATACATTGGGGTGAAAACGGATCCCTCCCTTGGTGGGACCGCGTGTGTCGTCATAACGGACCCGGTATCCCGTGTAGATGGAAAGTGATCCATCATCTCTTCGCACAGGAATCGAAACTTCGAGAATCGTTTTGGGGTATCGAAGTTTTTTTAAGGTTTCCGGTTCTATCGAGGTGTACTTGGCAGCATCATCCAGACGCTCAAGCGCATCTTCGAATATATCTGTCGAATCATTGGGGGACATTAGTGTTCCTCCTGTCGGTGGTTAAGATAATGTTGTGAGAACGTAACACAGTCCTGGACGGTTGCAACTGACTAACCCGCCCTCCTGTTTACCCCATGAGCCTGAACGCTCTACTCCGAAGAAATATTTGCTGCTAGACTATCCGCCATTCGGCTCATTGCCCTTATTTCTGCATCGCGACGAACTGTGTACGAGATGACTAATTTTCGCGCTTTACTCACCTTTTTATTCGTCCTACTGGCCATGACCGCACCAATGGTTCGAGCTGCAACGTTCTTTGTGGACGATGACGCCAGTGGAAACGAAGACGGCAGCTCTTGGCCGGATGCCTTCACCGATTTGCAGGGTGGCCTTGCGGGTGCTGGGAGTGGCGACCAAATCTGGGTCGCTGCTGGGCGTTATGTGCCAGGTGCAATCGAAACCGACACCTTTCAACTTTTGAATGGAGTCGAAATCTACGGTGGCTTCGAAGGCTTGTCCGGGACAGAGGGGGATTTTGGGGTCCGCGACCCTGAAACTTTTCTTACCATCTTAAGCGGAGACATCGAGGGGAACGACACTGTCGGCACCAAGGGTCTTGTTACGGACACATCCAATATTGTCGGCAGCAACAGCGATCACATCGTGACAGGCAGCGGGACAGACAACACGGCTGTGCTCGATGGATTCACGATCAACGCCGGTCAGGCGGACGGATCGTCGTCCTTTGAAACCCTGGGTGGAGGAATGTTAAACAATGAGGGCAGTCCGACACTGAGCAACTTGATCTTTTTCAGTAACGCGGCTTCTGATGAAGGTGGCGGGATGGTCAACATTGGCGGCACCCTGCAAACCGGCCCGACTCTGACAAACGTGGTCTTTTCCAGGAATTCGGCCGTCAGTGGTGGAGGGATGTTCAGTTGTGGAATCGATCCAACGCTGATTGAATGCACTTTCAGCGAAAATTCAGCTCTCAATGACGCCGGCGGTGGGATGTACAACACAGGAAACAACCCAATGCTGATCAACTGCACTTTCTTCGGGAACTCCGCCCTCATTGGCGGCGGGATGAGCAACGAATCAGGAGGTGACCCCACTCTAATTAACGTCGTTTTCTCTGGCAACTTCGGTAACGGCAGCGGTGGCGGGATGGTAAACCGGTCCAGTTTCCCCACGCTGATCAACTGTACCTTCTCCGGAAACTACGCGTGCAGTAACGGTGGCGGGATGCTAAACTTAGCGGATCCAGACGGCGGTGGCAGTAACCCGATTATTCAAAACTGTGTCTTCGGCGGCAATAGCGCCGCTTCTGGTAATCAAATTTTTAATCAGGGAGCCACCGCCACGATCACTGACAGTTTGATCCAGGGCGGCTGCCCAGCCGATGCGAACTGCACCGGGACCTTGCTGACTAGCGACCCCCTCTTTGTCGCCCCGGATGGGGCGGACAACACGATTGGGACGCCCGATGACAACCCACGCACTTCGGTCGGATTCTCCCGCCATCAACATGGGAAACAACGCTCATCTCCCACTCGACGACTTCGACTTGGATGATGATGGCGCCACAAATGAACTCCTACCGATCGACCTGGACGGCGGCCTGCGAATCTTCAATTCCACCGTGGACATGGGCGCTTACGAAAACCAGCCGAGGATGTTTTACGTAGACGACAGTGCCTCGGGACTCGCTAACGGAAGCGATTGGACGAACGCCTACACAGACCTGCAAAGTGCCCTTTCCCAAGCCGTCTCCAGTTCGCAAATCTGGGTGGCTGAAGGTGTGTATATACCCGGAACACAAGAAAGCGACACCTTCCAACTGCTGACTGGGGTGGAGATCTACGGTGGGTTTGAAGGGGTACCTGGTACCGAAGGCGACTTCTCCGCGAGAGATGCTGACAGATTCCACAGCATCCTGAGCGGGGACATTGATGGAGATGATACGACCGATGCAAAGGCTGTTGTCACAAACACCGGAAATATCATGGGCCAAAACAGTGATCATGTCGTGACAGGAAGCGGGACCGATGCAACCGCAGTGCTGGATGGGTTCACCATCACCGCCGGCCAGGCGGATGGAGCGAATCCCCACTGGAACGGAGGCGGAGGTTTCAATGTAAGCGGTAGTCCGACGATGGCAAACCTGACCTTCTCAGGAAACTTGGCGATCGAACGTGGCGGCGGGATGTATCACAGCGAAGGGTCCCCAACCCTGGCGGGATGCAATTTTTCCGGAAACTCGGCGGGCATAGGCGGCGGGATGTCTAGCGGAGGTTCCGGCGATCCTGTGCTGGTCAATGCCGCATTCTCCGGCAACTCGGCAACCATCAATGGAGGAGGGATGGAAGTCGATTTTGGACATCCGACGCTTACCAATGTTACGTTCTCCGAAAATTCGGCTGGGGACGATGGTGGCGGTTTCCATACCAGCATTGGCGCCAACACGTCTATCCAAAATGGCATTTTTTGGGGCAACAATGCCAGCGGAGAGGGAGACCAAATCTTCAATGACGATAATATTTTTCCAGGCATTCTTAGAATCTGGGATAGTCTGATCATGGGCGGATGCCCGTCTCAGACGAACTGTTTCGGAACACCGCTGACGGACGATCCTCTATTTGTGGACGCCGATGGAGCCGACGATATTGCTGGCACTTTGGACGACGACTTGAGATTGGGTATGGCCTCCCCCGCTATTGACTCGGGAAGCAACGATGCTGATCTGGATCGTGATAGCCCGGGCACAACGACCCTCAGCAACATCGCAACTGATCTGGGCGGCAACCCGCGTATCGCCGATGGGGACAGTGATATGTCTGCAACAGTGGACATGGGCGCGTTCGAAACTCCACCACCCATCCTTTACGTGGATGACACTGCCGTAGGCGACAACGACGGTCACAACTGGGCGGATGCTTTCCTGGATTTGCAGGATGCGCTGCGTTGGGGCCTCCCCGGCTCGATGGTCTGGGTAGCTGAAGGAGTGTATATCCCGGGAATGCGGGAATCAGATACTTTTCAGCTTGCGAGCGGTGCGGAGACCTACGGCGGTTTCGAAGGGATACCCGGAACAGAGGGTAATTTTGAAGTAAGGAACCCGGCCTCCTTTCTGACGGTCTTGTCCGGGGACATCGACGATGACGACACCACCAACGGGAAAACTGTCGTGACCGATACCGTAGATATCGTCGGAGACAATAGCGACCATGTTGTAACAGGGAGCGGAACAGACGATACAACGATCCTGGATGGTTTCACGATCACTGCTGGTCATGCCGATGGCAGCGGACTTGGCAATGATGGGGGAGGTGTGTTGAACGACGGAGGTAGCCCCACATTGGCCAACCTAGTCCTCTCCGGGAACTCTGCGGAAGGTTTTGGTGGCGGAATTTTCAACTTCATTTCCAGTTCCCCGACATTGACCAATGTCCTATTTACCGGAAACACAGCATCCTCCAATGGCGGTGGAATGAGAAATGAGACGAACACGAGCCATCCTGTGCTAACAGATGTCGGCTTCTTCGGCAATGCTGCGAATCGCGGTGGAGGCATGTCCAACCGCTTAGGCAATCCTACACTTATTAACGTAGTCTTCTTTGGCAACATGGCCCAGAGCGACGGTGGTGGGATTCAAAACACAAGCAGCGACCCGATGCTAACCCATGTCACATTCACTGGTAACACAGCGGGGGACGAGGGAGGCGGCATTTACAACTCCAACAGCGATCCCTTGCTGACCAACGTCGCCTTTTCCGGTAATACGGCTGAGTCGGGTGGCGGCGGGATGGCTAACACAAACAGCAGCGACGGGATACTGACCAATGTCACCTTCTCCGGAAACACATCGAACGATCAAGGCGGCGGGATGTTAAACGATTCCAGCGATCCGACCATCCAAAACTGCATCTTCTGGAGCAACAGCGACAGCACCGGGAATGGCCTGGATGCCCACATATTCAATTCCGATAGCTTCCCAACCCTTACAGACACCATCGTTCAAGGCGGTTGCCCAACCAGTTCAGTTTGCACGGATGTCATCAATGCCGATCCCCTTTTCGTAAACCCCGATGGAGTCGATGCCACCCTTGGCACCCTGGATGACAACCCGCGGTTGTCCCAAGGTTCCCCCGCCATCGACAGTGGGAACAACGATGCGGACCTGGATGCGGGTGGCGCAGGTACGGCTACTATTAGTGACATCACTACCGACCTGGATGGCAACTCACGCACAGTCGACGGTGATGAGGATATGACCGACACAGTCGATTTGGGTGCCTATGAGTTCCAAGGACTATTGCCCACATCAACTCCCACACAAACTGATACCGATACGCCCACCGCAACCGAAACCACAACGAGAACAGGAATCCCGACTCCAACTCAAACAACGACTCCTGCGCCAACATTCACTGGAACCCTGCCGACAGCAACAGACACAGTGCCGGCAGTGGCAACAGAAACTCCTACCGACACTGAATTTGGAGCGCCAACCTCGACCGAAACACTGACGCCTACACCAACCTCCACAGGGCCTTCTGCAACCCCAACCGACACACCAGAATCGAACGTGGCTAATTGCAACATGAACGGTGACAACCGGGTGGATGCGCTTGATTTGCTAATGCTTTTGGAGTCTGGTTCGGCAACCGAGTCCGAGCTGCTCTTCTTTGCCCGCTGTTGGTTTGAGGATCTGAATCCTTAAGACGGCAGGTTGGAAAACCAGCCCTCCTGTTCTTACCGCAAAATCCGCGAGAGAAACGAGTTGCTTGTTATCGGCCGGGAAGGTGGTCGATATGCCATCGAGAGAGTGGAGAGGGAAAACTCGATCGTGAGTTTTTTGAAATCCTCGGCGCTCATTGTGTTGGGGTCGCCCCCGGTTTTGTCTTCGTAAACCTTGATCTCACGAAATCTCTTCAGTTTCGCCCGCATTTCGGTTTCGGTGATGAAGGTACCCGTGAGGGGATCGCTGCCGGCTCGGCAGACACCCTGTAAGCGACGGCCGGAGGGCTCGAACTGGACCATGAACCTGATCCCGTGCTCGGAAGGGTCCCACTCCGCTTGGGTAACACTGCCGACTACCTTCGGCTGCTTCCCGCCAACCAGATCCAGGAACCTCATCTCCCCTCCCCCTGTCATTCCCACCCGTCTGTTTCGTCATTCCCGACCCCGATCGGGAATCCACGCACACGCTACCCGGATACGAATAAGGCTCTAAAACTCCAACTGGCCTTACTCTAAATTCTCGGCGGAAACCTTCGATAGCCCGCCCGCGGCTATGGTCATCGTGACCTCGATACTCAGCTTTTCTATTTCCGCTTCCGGAAACATATCGTCCGCGCTTTCCACACCATCCGGGCCGAGCGATCGCAGCTTAAACCCCGGAAGGTCACCGAAAGAATCCTCCCTGTACTGGACCTCCCGTCCCCAACCATCCAACAGGAGGATGTCCCGGGCAAACTCGTATTTCTTTTCGTTAGGCGAAGGTGGCGGATCCAGGAGGATAGCCAGACCTTCGTCCTCGCTCGGGAAGATATCGTAAACGCTGTAGTAGAAGAGCAGTGTGAACGACAGGAATCGAAGGATGACAGTCGTCTGCTCGTATTCATCCATGCTGTCGAGTGTGGCCTGGATTTCCTCCGGCGACATCTTCCCGCGCAGGCTACGGACAGCAGCATCCGCCTTCGCGCCAGACCCCTTATCAGAACCGGCCTGCGTGGGGATCTTCAACGAGAGTGCGGGCGCCTCTCTCTTGGGGGGAGACAAATTGGGTTGTTCTTCCTCCACAGAGGCGACATCGACCGAACACCCGGACCACAAAAGGCACGGGAGAACCAGGAACGTACAAATTTGATTTGATAATCGATTAACGGACACTATCCACTCCTTCACATAAAATGCCTGGGAAAGCCTATCCATACAGGAAGACACGAGCAGTTTAGCCTGTGAAGCCGTCAATGGGGAAGCGGGTAAGAAACGCTTCGAGGTGACTGGCGAGAGGCGCTTGACTCTACACATACTCTGTGTGTAATCTGATTGTGATACCGAGAGGTTTTGGAAGGGGGTTAAGTCCAGCGATGCAAAGACGAATTAACATATCATTGCCGGAGCAGACTGTCCGTCTCCTCGACCGTGTTGCCAAAAAGCGTGACCGCAGCCGACTCATCGACACAGCCGTGCGAAGCTACATCTCTGAAAACAGCCGCGCCAAACTGCGTAAACAACTCGAAGATGCCTATCGAAGGAGCGCGGACGAGGATTTAGAAATCCTCGCCGACTGGGCCGCGGCCGACCAGGAAGCATGGGAAGAAAAGCGGGCATAACCTTCCCTCGCCGTGGCGCGGTTTACCTGGTCGAACTTGACCCAACCAGAGGCGCGGAGATTCAAAAAACTCGTCCCGCTCTGATTATCCAGAATGACCACGGCAACAGACTCAGCAGACTGACTATTGTCGCGCCCATAAGCTCCGGACGTTTGACTCAGATCGAACCGTTCAAGGTACAGATTAAATCGGGCGAGGCGGGAATGAACAATGACTCACATGTTCTCCTCAACCAGATACGCGCAGTTGACAAGAGCCGACTCATCCGACGCCTCGGCAGAGTCCACCCTGCCACATTGGCCCGCGTTGATCGCGCCATCAAATTCAGCCTTGGTCTCATTGAGGTGTAGGTCCCGCCATTCAAATGTCTGTGGGTAATCCTCCATTCGAAGCCCATTGGCTCGGCAGAATTCCATACACCGAGGCATACGCAAAACAGCGAGCGTTACACGCTCGCCGAGTCGATAACTCCATTCCCGACCAACTGCTCCTGCTGGAACACCCGCCCGTCCTGACCGTCCCCCGCCGCTCGGATCAAAAGAACCTGCTGGTCAGCCAAAAAGACCTCGCCGAACGTGGTATCGAAATCATACCGACCGACCGCGGCGGCGAGATCACTCTTCACAACCCCGGTCAGTTGGTTGGTTACTTAATCTGTGACCTAAGCTCGCGCGGAAAAGACCTGCACGCCTTCCTGCGGTGGATTGAATCGTGTCTGGAAACGATTGCTTCAACTTTTGGAGTTGTGACCGAGAAGAAAGAGGGGCTTACCGGATTGTGGGTGGAGGACCGGAAGCTCGCTTCCATCGGCATCGCCGTCAAACGCTGGGTGAGCCTTCATGGGTTCGCGCTGAATGCGAGTAACGATCTCTCGCAGTTCGAACTGATTCATCCCTGCGGTTTGGAAGAAATCGAGATGACCTCTCTAGCGAAAGAGACCGGCAAAAATATCGAGTGGGAAATCTTGCTGAATGGAACCCGCAATGCTTTCGGAGCAGAGGAAGGAATATTTCGTGAAAAGATCGCTACACCTAGTGGGTCTCGATCATGAATGATGTGATCAGATTTCCGAAGCGACAGATTAGAAAACAAATTCCCGTGTACAGGTGGATCTTCATTCCACCTCTTTTATATCGAATGAAACCAGTAACAATTTGGATTAGGTAAAATAGGAGAACGCCGATGGAAAAGAAAAGATGAACCTTCATAATGAAAGGATTGTTGGGAGTCAGAAGCTGGCCGACTGCCTGTCGACTCAGTTCTATGTAAAGCACCACGAGCATGTCGGCGACAAAGCAGAAAAGCATCACAGGGATATGCACATGCGGTCGCCGCCGTTGAGTAAGTCCATAGAGGAGTAATGTAACAATGGCTATGCTGATTATTTTCAGGTACATAATTTTGAATGGATCGAAACTAAAATAGATTCACAGATTTTACTTCGACTAATGTTGACTCTTAGAGTCACTATCATAAGTGTTTAGTTTTAAGGTGAATACGATATAGTTCATACCCCTTCTTTTCACAGGTTTTCAAGTTTTTGCCCTCCGTGACTCTTGTAACCCACCCCCGTTTAGTCGTATAAGAACCACACAGCGATCATCTGAGCTAAACCGGTTCTGAGCTACCGGGTTGATGGTCGCCGACAAGCAGGGGGGGAAATCATGTCACAGAGCGCCACCGCTGGGGAGCGGGGGGGCGTGGCTGCTTCTGACAGGGCAAATCCGCGCAACCTCTTTTTCTCGAAGTTTTTCAATCGGCTTTTTCTCATCATCCTCATTGTGTCCGTTGGGGTCTTTCAGCCCGTGTTCGGCCAGGAAGACGAAGATGTGCCGAAAGGCCTTGAACACCCGCTGGAAGATGTATCCTTCAATGATCCCATTTCAGATGTTGCTGAACTCCTATCGGCAATCAGCGGTATAAATATCAATGTTGCTGCAACAGTCGATAAAAAGACAAACATCACGTTAAACGTTGTCACGAAAAAACCGCTCAAGCAGGTCCTGGATGAAATCGGAGCCCAATACAATCTCTGGATTCAATACAAAGAGGGTGGAAAAGACGTCGTTATCCGCCCCAAATCGGAAGAACCACAAAAACAAGACCTGATCCTTGAGAGGACGTTCCCGGTTCGATTCAACCGTCCGTCAGAGATGGTCGAACTCGTTGAGAACTTCCTCTCAGATCGCGAAGGAGCCTCCGCCCTTGCCCTGGACGCTCAAAAAATCATTCTTGTCCGGGACATCGCCGAGGCGCTTGCACGAATCGAGGAATTCCTGACCCGAATTGATATCCCAAAACAGAGTGTCGTCTTCCCGATCCGTTACAGTGATCCGGAAGAAATCCTCGACCTCATCCTCGAACGCCTTCCTGATCTGGAGGAGGGCGCTATTACAGTCGATATCGCCAACAGCCAGTTGATCGTCCGCACCACACTGGAAAACCTCGCCGAAATCCAACTTCTGATTGAAACGCTGGATATCAAGAGAGAGATCCGCGTCTTCACAGTCAGCTTCCATGAGCCGGATGAAATCATCGGGGTCCTAGAGGATTTGAACCTTCTATCCGAGGAAGCGACGATCGTGGCGAACGAATACAATGGCAAGCTGATTATTCAGGAAACCTCGGATCGGATGGAACGAATCGGCCAGGCGATCCGCGCCTACGACACCCCGAGGCCGTCCGCGTTTATTGAGGCGGAGATTTTAGATATCAACTCTTCCTACAACATTGGATGGAGTCCTACCCTTGATCTCGAGGACTCTGCTGTCGAGGGAACCGTGATCACTGATGCTTCCGGCAATGTCACCTCATCGGGGATCGTAGATGGCCAGACACTTATCAATCTGGCAGGTCAGAGCGCCTTTGATTTCACTCATCTGGACGCCGGAAAATACCTGGCGCGCCTCCAGGCCAGCGAAAACGAAAGCGACGTTATCACAATCTCCAGCCCGCGTGTCATCGTCGAAAGAGGCGAAACGGCTAACCTGACTGTGGGATCGGAAGAACCAATCGGAGTCAGGAGCTTCAGCAACAATAATTTCGGCAACGTCGGAAACCAGCGCGACATCGTCACCCAGCGAGTAAGGCCCGTAGGTATTCGACTCATCATCGACGCCTTGAACATCAGCCCCAAAGGCTATGTGGAACTCATCATCGGTCTGGAGAACAGCAGTGTGCCACCCGACGGACGGATTGATATCGGGGGCGGCACAACCGGGTTGCGGGTTCTAACCTCGAATATCGAAACCACCGCGATTATCAAGGACAACCGGACTCTCGCCATTGGCGGCCTCGTGACTCGTGATCGCTCCGAATCGAGCGGTGGAACACCCTTCATCAACAAGGTTCCCTTCGTCCGCTACTTCTTCTCAAATCTCGCCCGTGCCGACACGAAGCGAAAACTCGTCCTCTTTATCACGCCCCACATTTTGGATGTTGACAGTCCGCTTCGGAAGTACGAGCAGGATGAAGAAGGGCTCAATCGCGGTTGGGAAGCGTTCGAGGAGGAGGACGAACTCGTAACAGGCTTTGAGGAGGATTCGTCGGTCGCCTCGGATGAACAGTGGATCACCCAGGACGGCCGTTGGGGATTCCTGGATGAAAACGGCCAGTTCAACGACCGAAACGATCTCTTCCAAGGCGCTTATGAAGCTGAGCCTGACCAATACGCCGGCAAAGATGTCCAAATCACTGATATTGAGGCCCGGGGCGAGAGACCCGACCTGTCCGAACCCTCCGAAGCCGCAAGGCTTCTGCGCGAGCTGGATGAACTAGGCCTTGAAGGCGGGGTACAGATTGATGTCCCTCCGCTTGAGCAGCCTGCACCCGCTCAGGGAGGCCTCGAAACACCACTTGAAGAAATACACTTCAATGATGAACCCGTCATCGAAAAACCAGCCGCTCCAAAATCACCGCCGGCAGAGTCAGAAAAAACCGAACAGAAGGAAAAACCGGCCAAAGTAGACCTAAAAGGGAAAGCTGCCATGGATGCGCTGATCAACACCCAGGCAACCGGCGGCGCATTCAAAGGAACCCTGAAGAATCTCCTCAGACAGACCCGGAAGGAAACAGGAGTCCGTTTCGGTAGTCCCGGAACCGAAGTCAAATCGAAACTGGAAGAACAGATCGAAGTTCAAACGGACGGGAAGAGTTACAACAAGGTCATCCGGGAAGCCTTGGATCAACTGGATCTCCGGTATCAGGGCCGGCCCGGGAAAGTCCCACGGATTCTGCTCAAACGTTCCGAACCGGAAGCACCTCCGGTAAAGGAATCTGAACCACAACCGGGTCCACAGACTCGGTTCCTGGAACCGCCAGGCGATCCGTGGCTGGCGCCGCCCTCGGCATCAGCGCCGCCGGTGGATGCCTGGGGAATCGGCTACGCTCAACCCCAGGTTCAGGAAACCCCTACCTCAAACGCGCCCTGGCTCGCCAATCCTTCGCGACAGACTTCGCCAGACCCAATGAGTCGAGGTGTTCGTACGCAACCCGGTCTGACTGAGGATGAGTGGTCAGCAATTTCCAGTAAAAGTTCTTCGGTTATTCAGGATCAGGAACGAGTCATGCAACACCACGGTTCCACACCGATGAGACAGGCTCCGCCACCTGAAGCGTGGGAGGTCCCGCTTCAGGTGGGCGAGTCTGTCCCTCGACCTCTTGGGAAACGGCTGCCGCGGAATGGCGTTCGAGAGGCGCCACGCTGGCGGCAGTCCTCCGCCCCCTCGGTTCGCGAGGTGTGGACAAGTTCCGGAGAGACTCAACCCGTGGCGATGATCTTGCCGATGGATGCGGAGTAGTTCTGAAAATGGCCCGCACCACCGGACACGCAACCCAGTTCACCCACCACCTCTGCTGTGGTTTAGGCGCCCTGCCCTGGGCGCCCTTTTTTAGAAACAAACGTGGCCCGTCTCCAGTAAGGAGCAGTCGCAGCGGTCGCCACTGATTTTCTCCCCTTACTCACCGGGCCGAGTGCCCGGTGGGTGGGGGAGAACGCAACCAAGTTCACCCACCACCTCTGCTGTGGTTTAGGCGCCTTGCCCTGGGCGCCTTTTTTTATGTCCACCGTGCAATTCACTCCCCAGACCACCGCATTCCCTCATTTCCGGCTTTCCTATTCGTCATTCCCGGCTTCGACCGGGAATCCACGAGTGCGCTACATGGCTACGTGAAATGCTCGAGTCCCCACACCGCTGTCCGAATCGCCACTCGTTCCAATCCTCGGAGATTGTCGACCAACTCGCCCGCAGCGACTCGCTCCCGCGTTTCTTCCGAAAACGGAACCTCAATTGAATGTTTCCGACAAATTCCGCGCCAGAGGTCATCGAGGTCTTTCAATCGTTCGGAGAGGGAAGGGAGTCTGATCGATAGTGTTTCGATCCGCGCAAGGAGATCCTTTCTGAAACGGTTCTCCTGAGCTTCAGCCCCGAGGTTCCGGTTAGTCGCACACACGAGGCGGGTATTGACAACGCGGCAGCCTCCGGCCCCGAGCGGTTCTATCTTCCCCTGATCAAGAACCTTCAGGAGCATCGGCTGAACTTCCAGGTCCAGTTCACCAATTTCGTCCAGGAATAGCGTTCCCCTGCTCGCTCGTTCAAATAGACCAATTCGTTTCGAGGTCGCTCCTGTGAACGCCCCCTTCTCATGCCCGAACAACACCGAGTGGACCATTGTGTTCCCGTTCCAACAAGCGGTGTTGGCCTCCACAAAAGGCCCTTTCGACCGCGGAGACAGGGTGTGCAGCCATTCCGCCGCTACCTGTTTCCCGGTTCCGGACTCGCCAAGGAGCAGGGCCGGCCAGTCGGTGCCGGCGGCTGTCTCCAATTTCCTCCGGGTTTCGCGGATCGCGATGCTTTCGCCTTGCAGCGGGAGGGGGATTTCCACTGTTTTGACTTCGGACTCGATCATGGCAGTCACGGTGCCTGATCTTGCTGTTACGGGGGAAGAACGGGGCTTGTTCCAGAGGGAACGGGACTCCTCGCTTGATCGAGGGTCGTATCGCAGTCAAGATAACGCCTTCTTCCTGCCCTCTAAATGAACTCAATTGGCAAGGAAGCTTCCGATTATGAACGTGCCAGACAAACCCGGGGCCGCTCCCGAGGACAAATTTGCGTTTTTTCCCCGTAAGTTGCGGGGAATCCTGACCCTCCTGTTCCTGCTGGCCGGGCTTGGGTTTGCGGGATATGCCGTCCTTTCGATGTATGACCTGCTCGGGATGAGCAACGAGGAGTTCCGTCCTGAGCAAGGGGTTTCCGCCAAGCCATTCCTGGACCCGCGTTTCCCAACAAACATGGCGAGAGATGTTTCCCACCAGGCATGGCCGTTTTACAAGATATTGTTTTGCGGTGTGGGCCTGTTCGCCCTCGGTCTACTGATCGGGCGGGATATTCCTTATAAGAAAAAGTCCGGGATGCCCCTTAAGGTTGAGATCACACTGTTGGCGCTGATCTGTCTGTGGGCTGCTTTCATGAGATTTCATGAGTCGACTAATTTCCCTTATGGTCTCCATTACGATGAAAGCACGAACGCCATGATTGGCCTCGACTTTATCCGTGAATGGGAACTCCGCGACGCGATCAAAAAGCAGGGCAGGGAAATCAAGAAGCTCGAAGGAAAACTTTCCAAGACCGAAAACGCTATTGAAAAAAAGGGTGTTGAGAGGGAACTGGAAGAGCTCAAGAAAAAGCAAACGGGAGATGAAGTCCGCCTAAAGAATAGCACTGTTCCCGTCTTCACTCGGGCCGGTTTCGGCAAGGCCAACATGCACATGTACCAGATGGGCCTGTCGATGAAATGGTTTGGCCAATCCATCTTGAGCATGAGACTCCCCACCATCCTCGCGGGAATCCTGGGAGTCCTCATGCTCTACCTGCTCCTCCGAGTCCTGACCGATGTGCCAACTGCTCTGTTGGGAGCCGCGTTCCTCGCCGCGATGCGATGGCACGTTAACTTTTCGCGTGTAGCCTATGACGCCATCGAAGCGCCGTTGATCATCACGGCGACTGCCTTTTTCTTTTTCCTGGCATTTCGCCACAAAGGATCACCCTCTGCTGCCCAAGGTGATTCGACGCCAAATACTGAACCGGGAAGATGGAAGAGGAGCTGGAGCCCTTGGATCCGTCATGTTGTCTTCACCGCGCCGATCTGGCTTGTTGCCGGGTACTGCTTCGGCCTTTCCATTTACTCTTATAAACCGCTGTACATCTTCCCCGGCGTGGTGGGAGTTTTCGTTCTGATCCGGTTTCTGGTTTCCCCCCGGATCGTCAAATGGAATGTGATTGGCCTCGCTCTGTTCCTTGCCTCCTCCTACTTCTGCGCGAAGGAGATGATCGATTTCAGAAAGGCCAACCCGCAACTGTTTAATGAGCGACTTGGAATGGTCAGCCTTTACAAACCGAACGAATCATTCAAACAAAACTGGAATCGTATCTATCCCAATGCCAAATTGACTCTTCGCATGTATCACGTCCGCGGAGACAGCAACCCCCGCCACAACCATCGCAACGCTCCGATGCTCCACCCGCTGTTGGGGACGCTATTC
>Ga0310121_10000976_pt1 | contig 30031 bp, 26 predicted proteins | sample CB27_Tmax_986_MG_FD_203504 | JGI IMG/M metagenome (GOLD analysis project Ga0310121, IMG submission 203504) | Marine microbial communities from Western Arctic Ocean, Canada - CB27_Tmax_986 | ecosystem: Environmental > Aquatic > Marine > Oceanic | place: Canada: Western Arctic Ocean | collected... | reverse complement strand
ACCGAGGACTGGACCCGGTAGCCCTCCTGAATCAGGATGTCGTCTGTGATGCTGCGAGCGTCGATCGGCTCGCCGGCATAATGCAGGACACTCCGGAGCCGTCCCGCCAGCTCGGCGCGCAGCTCAATCCGCATCAGAATTGCCATCTGCGAATCGCGGTTTTGTTCGATCACATACACGCGGTCATGGCGCTCGATGAACGACGCCAGCGCCGACCGGAACGGATAGGACCGCAGCCGGTAGTACGAGGTCGCCAAGTCCGCCTCGGCGCGGAGCTGATCTCGACTCTCGACCACAGCCCAGTGCGTGGTGCCGAACGCGACGACGCCAATCCGCGCCCGGCGATTGATCTCCACGACCGGAGCCGGCATCCACGTGCGCATGGTCTCGAACTTGCGGGTCAACCGATCGACGTTATTCTGATAGTCGTCAGATCGCTCGCTGTACTTTCCCCACTCGTTGTGGCCAGACCCGCGGCAAAAATAGGCCGGCAACGTGCTCCCGGGCACAGACCGGTACGGCACGCCATCACCGTCGACGTCGCGGTACCGGCCGAACCGGCCGATCCGCTCGAGAGTCTTCGCATCAAGCACCTTACCCCGATCCATCGGCTTGCCGGGGTAATCGAACTTGTTCGACATCCAAGTGTTCATCCCGAGGTCCAGATCGCTCAGCACGAACACGGGGGTCTGAAACCGCTCGGCCAGATCGAATGCCTCGATCGCCATCGAGTAGCACTCTTCCGGCGAGCATGGAAACAGGAGCGGGTGACGGGTATCCCCGTGGGACAGAAAGGCCGCGGATAACACGTCGCCTTGCGCGGTCCGTGTCGGCAAGCCGGTCGACGGCCCCAACCGCTGGATGTCGAAGATCACCGCCGGGACCTCGGCATAGTACCCGAGACCGGCGAACTCGCCCATAAGCGAAATCCCGGGACCCGACGTCGCGGTCATCGCCCGAGCCCCCGCCCAGCCACCGCCGAGCACCATCCCGAGAGCCGCGATCTCGTCCTCCGCCTGCACGACGGCAAAGGTCGCCTTGCCCGTCTCTTTGTCGACCCGGTACTTGCGGAGATAGTCGATCAGCGACTCGCACAACGACGACGATGGCGTGATCGGATACCACGTGACCACGGTCACGCCAGCCATCAGGCAGCCGATCGCAGCGGCGGTATTGCCTTCGACCAAAATACGCCCTGCGTTCGCGTCCATCGACTGGATCCGATAGGGATCCCGCTTCTCCAGATGCTGTTCCGCGAAGGCGTAGCCGACATCGAGCGCCGTCCTGTTGACCGCTACCACGTTCGCCTTCGTCCCGAACTTCTTGCGGAGCGCGATCTCCATCTGCTCGATCTCGACGCCGAGTAATCGCGATAACACACCGTCGTAGATCATGTTGCGAACACGCCTGCGCAATTTGACATCCCGGGATACCTCGACCATGAGCTCGTCGAAGGGCACGGAATAAAACACTAAGTCGTTGCGTAGACCCGCCAGATCCAGAGGAGTGTCGTAGACGACCGCGGCTCCGGCGGAGAGACTGAGCACGTCCTCCCGGGCCGTCTCCGGGTTCATGGCGACGAGAACATCAATCTCCTTCTTCCGGCTGACATAACCGTCCTTGTTGGCCCGGATAGTGAACCAGGTCGGTAGACCTGCGATGTTCGACGGGAACAAATTTTTTCCCGAGACCGGTACGCCCATCTGGAAGATCGAGCGCAACAGCACCAGGTTCGCGGTCTGACTCCCGGAGCCGTTGACCGTCGCGACCTGGATACTTAAATCGTTGATAACCGGTTCGACGGACGATACGGTTGGACGTTCTTCGACGGCGACGTCGGACGCGGGCATTCAGTTCCTCAGGTGTCGGAACGCTTCGTCAGTTCAGATCGTGATGGTAGGGTCCCTAAATCGAATCACAGGCCAATTCGAGCAATGATACCACCTGTCCTACATATCGCCATTCTGCGGTTTCGCAAATGAAACAGGGCGTGGCCTAGGGCGGTCTCTGGTGGAACCGTGGACCCGCTGGCCTGCCTTCACACGACGTCGTGGGCGAGGGCCACCGCGACCGCCGTACCGATGTCGGACGGGCTCTGCACCACGATCACCCCAGCCTCGGACAGTGCCGCCATCTTCTCCGCGGCGGTCCCCTTTCCACCAGAGATAATGGCTCCGGCATGCCCCATCCGGCGCCCGGGTGGCGCAGTCTGACCGGCAATGAACCCCACGATGGGCTTCCGCACGTGGTCGCGGATAAACGCGGCGGCGTCTTCCTCGGCCGTACCGCCGATCTCACCGATGAGCACGACCGCCGCCGTCGCCTCGTCGTCCTCGAACAGCCGCAGGACGTCGACGAAGGTCGTGCCGATCAGGGGATCGCCGCCGATCCCGACACAGGTGGTCTGCCCGAGCCCGAGCAGGGTCAACTGATGGATCGCCTCGTAGGTCAGGGTGCCGCTCTTCGAAACGATCCCGACCCGTCCCTCTCGACAGATGTGTCCGGGGATGATACCGGCCTTCGCCTGGCCCGCCGAGATCAGTCCCGGGCTGTTCGGCCCGATCAGCCGACTGTCCCGATCGTCGAGAAAGGCCAACGCCCGCATCATATCCAGGATCGGGATGCCCTCGGTGATACAGACGATCAGGCCAATACCGGCGTCGCCCGCTTCCATGACGGCGTCGGCGGCGACCGGTGGCGGCACGAAGATGACCGACACGTTCGCGCCGGTCGCGCGGACGGCCGACTCGACCGTGTTAAAGACTGGAACGCCTTCGTGGGTGGTACCGCCCTTACCAGGGGTCACACCCCCCACGACCTGCGTGCCGTACTCGACGGCCTGTCGCGCGTGGAACGAACCCTCCCGACCGGTTAACCCCTGGACGACCAGGCGCGTCTGTTTGTCTATCAGGACCGCCATCTCACCTCGCCGCGAGCTGAACAACCTGGCGCGCCGCCTCGCCCATGCTGTCGGCCGTGGTGAAGTTTAAACCGCTCTCTCGCAGCATCCGCTTCCCCTCGTCGACGTTCGTCCCTTCCATACGAATGACGATCGGTACGCCCACACCGAGCTCCGTGACCGCTCCGATCACACCTTCGGCCAGCACGTCGCACCGGAGGATGCCTCCGAAGATGTTGATGAGCACCGCGCGCACCTTGGTGTCCGACAACAGAATCCGGAAGGCATTGCGAATCTGCTCCGTGTCGGCACCTCCGCCGACATCGAGGAAATTCGCCGGTTCACCGCCGGCTAGTTTAATGATGTCCATTGTCGCCATCGCGAGACCGGCGCCATTGACCATGCATCCGATCGTGCCGTCGAGCCGGATGTAGTTGAGCGCGTACTTCGACGCCTCGATCTCCAGTTCCTCTTCCTCGGCCAAGTCCCGCAACTCGCTAAGTTCCGGGTGCCGGAACAGCGTGTTGTCATCCAGCGTCACTTTGGCGTCGAGCGCCAGGACATCTCCGGCCGCGGTGACGACCAGCGGATTGACTTCGATGAGGGACGCATCCACAGACCGGAATGCCGTGTAGACGCGCTCCATCAGCGCCGCAGCCTGGCGAGCCGGAGGCCCCGTCAGACCGACGGCATCCGCCAGGCGCCGTGCCTGGAATGACGCCAGCCCGATGCCGGGATTGATTTGCACCTTGTGGATCAGCTCGGGCGTCTCCGCTGCCACTTGCTCGATCTCCATCCCACCGGCGGCGCTCGCCATCATCAGGGGCCGCCGCAGGGCTCGATCGATCAACAGGCCAAGGTAGAGCTCGCTCGCGATGTCGAGTGCCTCTTCGACGAGGACCCTAGAAACCACGCGCCCCCCCGTCCCAGTCTGTGCCGTGACCAACGTCATCCCGAACATCTCGCCAGCGATTCGCTCGGCGGCGGCCGGGTCGTCGGCTACTTTGACACCACCCCCCTTGCCCCGCCCACCGGCGTGAATCTGCGCTTTCACGATCACCCGACCGCCTAGCCGGCGGGCGACGTCGGCAACCTCGGCCGCAGAAAAGACCACCTCGCCCCGCGGCGTAGCAACGCCGTGCCGCGCGAGCAACTTCTTTCCTTGATACTCGTGAATGTTCATGGAAACCCGTCCGCTCCACTGCCCCTCGCCCAACCACGGGGCGGACGCGCTGCGGCCCTCTGCCTCTTCTCCGGTGACTCCCGCAGGACCGTCAATCTCAGCGCCCGAGCATATCGACGAGGTCCTTTACCGCGGCCGCCGACTTGTCGAGCGCTGCCTGCTCTTCCGGCTCCAGCTTGATCTCGAGGACCTGCTCCGCCCCGGCCGCACCCAGCTTAACCGGCACACCGACGAACAGGTCGCGTATGCCATATTCGCCACGCAGAAGGACCGCGCACGGCAGAATCTTCTTCTTGTCCTTCAGAATCGCGTCGACCATCTCCACGACAGCGGACCCCGGCGCGTAGAACGCGCTCCCGGTACCCAGCAACTTGACGATCTCAGCGCCACCGTTCGCCGTCCGGGTCACGATGGCGTCTATCGTCGCCTGGTCGAGCAGCTGCGTGATCGGCACACCGGCCACCGTCGAGTACCTCGGCAGCGGCACCATCGTGTCCCCGTGCCCGCCGAGCACGAACGCATGCGTGTTCTCAACTGACACCTGTAGCGCATCGGCGATGAAGGTTCGCATCCGCGCCGAATCGAGCACGCCAGCCATCCCCACGACCCGTTCCCGCGGGAAACCGCTTTCGCGGTAGACGACATGGCACATAGCATCCAGCGGGTTCGTGACCGGGATGATGATGCTGTCGGGCGAGTGCTTGACGACCTCAGCCGTGACGGCGCGGATAATCCCTGCGTTCTTCTGCAGCAGATCGTCCCGGCTCATGCCAGGCTTCCGCGCAAGCCCGGCCGTGATCACGACGACGTCGGAGTCGGCCGTGTCCGCGTAGTCGTTGGTGCCTAGCACGCGCGAGTCGGACCCCTCGATCGGACAGGCCTGGAGCATGTCCAGGCCCTTGCCCTGGGGCACCCCTTCGAGAATGTCGAGCAGAACAACGTCCGCGAGCTCCTTGTCAGCGATGCTACGCGCGGCGGTTGCGCCAACGTGCCCAGATCCGATGATCGTGACTTTTCGATTCATGATGAGTCCATCTCTCCACACCGAGTGCGGGCCGTGTGGCCTGTTCCGTGTGCCACTGCGGCGGCGCCCCAAGATTACATGTTGGCGATGACGGCGTCGGCGTATTCCGACGTCCGAACCTCGGTGGCACCTTCCATCAGCCGCGCCAAGTCGTAGGTCACCTTCTTTTCGTGGATGGTACGCTGGATGGCCTGATCGATCAGATCAGCGGCGGACGTCCATCCCATATACCGAAACATCATCCCACCGGACAGCATCACCGAGCTCGGGTTGATGACGTCCTTGCCGGCGTACTTCGGCGCCGTACCGTGCGTCGCTTCGAAGAAGCCCATCTCATCACCGATGTTGGCCCCCGGCGCCATGCCCAGCCCACCCACCTGCGCGGCGCAGGCATCGGACAGATAGTCACCGTTCAGGTTAGTGGTCGCGAAGACGTCATAGTCCCCGGTCCGAGTCAGCACCTGCTGGAACACGCTGTCGGCGATGCGGTCCTTGATCAGCAGACCGGGCCGGTCCGCCGCGTCATCTTCGGTGCGGGTCTGGTCGGCGAACTCCTCCCGGGCCACCTCGTAGCCCCAGTCACGGAACGCCCCCTCAGTGAACTTCATGATGTTCCCTTTGTGGACCAGGGTGACGCTGCGGCGCCCATTGTCGAGGGCGTACTTTATCGCCATCCGGACGAGGCGCTTACTGGCGGTTTCCGAGACCGGTTTAATCCCAATGCCGGAGTCCTCGCGCACGCGCCGGCCAAGCTCCCGCGACAGAAACTCGATGAGCTTCCCCGCCTGGGCGGTGCCACGGGCCCACTCAAGCCCTGCATAGACGTCCTCAGTGTTTTCGCGAAAGATCACGACGTCCATCAGCTCCGGACGGATCACCGGCGACGGCGTGCCGAGGAAATACCGCACCGGCCGGACGCAGGCGTACAGGTCCAGCACCTGGCGCAATGTCACGTTCAGGCTCCGGATCCCGCCGCCGACCGGTGTCGTGAGCGGGCCTTTGATCGCGACCTTGTGCTGGCGTACCGCGTCGAGAGTCTCGGTCGGCAACCACTCCCCCGTCCTCGCCTTCGCCTTCTCGCCGGCCAGCACCTCGGACCACACCACGGAACGGCCACCATCGAACGCCTTCGACACCGCGGCGTCGAACACCCGAACGCTCGCGCGCCAGATGTCGCCGCCGATACCGTCGCCTTCGATGTACGGAATGATCGGATGGTCCGGCACGATGAGCTGGCCGTCCTTCCACTGGATGACACTTCCCTCTTCGGGTACGCTCGGCACAGACTCAACCTCCACCCAGACGCTCGCTTTAGGGCACGTCCCTGTGGCGAGTTACAAGATCTTCACAGAAACTGTGGAAAACCTTGTGGGAAAATGTCCCCCGCGCGGCGAGCGAGCCGCGCCAACCGGGGACTTCTAGCGGTTTGCACCATCGTGGTGCGGCATGCGTGCGGGAACCTGACCCATCAAACGGTCGCCCATTATACTGTATGGTCTTCCGAGTCGATCTTGCGCTCGACGGAGTGCTAGCCAAGTGCTCAATTTTCGAACATGAGGACGCACGACTCTGACGAGACACATGCCGAGGAACCCGACACCCATGAAGATCGTCATCGCCGATCCGCTACCGGTGTCCGCCACCACCTTGCTAAGGGACCAGGGCTGGGAGGTCGACACGCAGACGGGTCGCCCCCACGCAGAGCTCCATGCCGCCCTCGCCGACGCCGACGCGCTGATCATCCGCAGCGCCACCCATGTCGATGCTGATCTAATCGCCAAGGCGCCTAGATTGAAGGTGATCGCCCGTGCCGGCACCGGCATCGACAACGTGGATCTCGATGCCGCCACGGCCGGTGGCATTCTGGTCGTCAACGCGCCGGGTGCCAACAGCATCAGCGTTGCCGAGCACGCGTTCGCTCTGCTCCTGACATCGGCGCGATCAATCGCCCACGCCGACAGTCAGATGAAGGCCGGTCGTTGGGAGAAAAAGGGGCTGATGGGCACCGAGCTGTGGGGCAAGACGCTGGGGATCATCGGCCTCGGTCGGATCGGTCGCGAAGTGGTACACCGGGCCCGCGCATTCGGTCTGCGGGCGGTCGCCTACGACCCCTTCATCTCCAGTCAGGTCGCCACCGACCTCGACGTCGAATTACTGGAGCTCGACGCACTGTGCAGCCGGGCGGATTTCATCACGCTCCACATGCCGTCGACCGGCGGCCGGCCGCTCTTCGACGCCGAACGGTTGTTACGCTGCAAGCCCGACGTACGGATCATCAACACGGCGCGGGGCACGCTAATCGACGAGGTGGCGCTGGCTGATGCAATCGAGAGCGGCACCGTTGGCGGTGCCGGGCTGGACGTGTTTCAGACCGAGCCCCCCGCCAACACCCGGCTCACCGGGCTTCCTCAAGTCGTCGCCACGCCGCACATCGCCGGGGCCACGCGCGAGGCGCAGGAGCTAGTCGGCCTCGAGACCGCCACGTGTGTACGTGACTTCCTGAACGCGGGCATCGTACGTAACGCCGTGAACTACCCCTCACTCGATTCGGAGGAACTGAAGAGGATCCAACCGTACGCAGTGCTCGCGCAGCGCCTGGGTTCATTCCTGGGCCAGGTCTCGACTGCCCGGGTCGAGACCATGGCGATCCGGTACTACGGTGAGCTTGCCGAAGGGAATAATGAGATGCTGGTCGGCGCAGTGTTGGTTGGGTTCTTTGGCACAGTGCTGTCGTCCAGCGTCACGCCGATCAACGCGCGCGCGATCGCCAGGGAACGAGGCATCGAGGTCATCGAATCGCGTAGCTCTCGCCCCCGGAACTTCACAAGCCTGATCTCGATCAAGCTCCACACTAGCCACGGTGAGCGCTGGGTAGAGGGTGCACTCTTCGAGCAGGCCGGTCCGCGGCTGGTCCTGCTCGACGGAGTCCGGGTCGAGGCGCCGCTCGACGGCACGCTCGTGGTCATCCGCAACGACGACCAGCCGGGTGTCATCGGAGAGGTCGGAACGATCCTCGGGCGCCACGCCATCAACATCGAGACGTTCGCACTCGGCCGCGGCCGGGACGGAGCCGTGGCGTTGGTGAAAATCGACCGAGAGTCGACCGACGACGCCACCATCACCGATGAGATCCTCGCCGAGATTCGCACGGTGTCCGCCGTGCAGGAGGCGAGTCTAGTGGCCGTCTGACGCGCTGCCCTGTCCGCGCACAGACACCGTTTAATAGCTCGGCCGCCGGCCGGTCCCGTCTTGGTGCTCGCGAACGCAGGCAGCCGTAGCCTGCTGTAGTGGTGACAGAGGACCCGGTTACGGGAGTGTGAGTCGGAGCACGGTGCCGTCCCGGAGGTCGAACAACTCGACGGAGTCGTTCGTGACGGCACGTACCTGGAACCGGCCCATCACCTCGTCCCCGATGCTTGCAAGGATTACACGGCCGTCGGCGGCGAGAATCGCCGTCCGCAGAAAACCGTAGGAGGTACGTTCGACGCCGATGCCGGCGAGCGACACAGCCGGCGCGCGGTCGGCCCCAGCCGGCGCGGAGCGAAGTGTCGCCGCCTGAGGCGGTGGACTCGTCGCGCGATTGAGGGACGTAAGGGTGAACGGGTTCCGCGCCGGTCGCCGGGGACGTGGCGCGTTATCGAGCCGCGATGCCAAGCGCCCGACCTCCCGGTCGACATCCAGCCGCGCTGCGGCCGGCACCGCGGCTTGCGCCCGAGTCGTTCCGCCGCCGATCTGGCTATCGGTCACCGGAGCTGGCACGGTCCCGGCCGCCGACGACAGCCACGCCGCCAGCAACCCCGCTCCACCGATCAACACCGCCACTCGCAAATTAGTCATACGGGGCTAATACCTCATCGTACCACGGGCGCCGTCGCCACGCGCCGGCTGCTGCATGCGGTTGCACCGATTTCTGAGCGGCGGTCGACCCGACGCCAGGCCACCAAGATGTTGTACCGTAAAGCGACGCGACATTATGTGCTAGGATTCATCGTGCACCCTGCGACCAGGTTCCCGCGCACATCTACCCCAGCTGCCGCCAGAGTCGTCGCCGTCATCCCCGCCCGGTACGCATCGTCACGACTGCCCGGAAAACCGCTTGCCGACATCGGGGGACGCCCCATGATCGAACACGTCTATCGCCGCGTGGCGGAGGCGGTGGACACGGTCCTGGTCGCCACCGATGACGCGCGCATCGCGCGCGCCGTCGACGCCTTCGGCGGCCAGGTGCGGATGACCCGCGCCGACCACCACAGCGGCACCGACCGCCTAGCCGAAGTCGCCGATACGCTCACGTGCGACCTCGTGGTCAACGTCCAGGCGGATGAACCTCTCGTCGAACCGGCCATGATCGCCGCCGCTGTCGGCGCGTGCACCGACGACCCGGCGGTCGTCATGTCGACACTGCGTTGCCGGATCCGGGATGCGACGGATTTCCGGAATCCCCACGTCGTCAAAGTCGCCGTGGACCGGAACGGCTACGCGCTTTTCTTCTCACGGGCCCCGATCGGCCTTGACCGAACATCTGGACACGACCTCGCCGCACCCCCAGTACAAAAGCATATCGGTCTCTACGTCTACCGTCGTCCATTTCTGCTGGCCCTGAGCCGGCTGGAGCCCACGCCGCTCGAGCGCGCCGAGCGGCTCGAGCAACTGCGTGTCCTTGAGCACGGCTATCGCATTATGACCACGGAAACTGAGTATGACCCGATCGGGGTCGACACACCGGCGGATCTCCAACGCGTACGCCGTCTGGTCGCTGCCGGAGCGCCGGTATGAGTGAAGGGATTCTCAACAATGCCGGTCGTCCCGTGAAGTTCATTTTCGTTACCGGAGGCGTCGTCTCTTCGCTCGGAAAGGGACTGGCGGCGGCCTCGATCGGCTGCCTCCTGGAAGGACACGGCTATCGCGTCACGCTGCAGAAGCTTGACCCCTACGTCAACGTCGATCCCGGCACGATGAGCCCGTATCAGCACGGTGAGGTCTACGTGACGGACGACGGCACCGAGACCGACCTCGACCTCGGGCACTACGAGCGCTTCACCGACACGGTCACGACGCGGAACCATAACTGGACGACAGGCAAGATCTATCTGTCGGTCATCCAGAAAGAGCGGCGGGGCGACTACCTTGGCGGCACCGTGCAGGTCATTCCCCACATCACGAACGAGATCAAGGACTCTATCCGCCTCGTCGCCACCGACGTGGACATCGTACTGGTCGAGATCGGGGGGACCGTCGGCGACATCGAGAGCCAGCCGTTCCTCGAGGCAATCCGCCAGTTCCGGCAGGACGTGGGACGGGCGCATACGCTCTACGTCCACCTCACGCTGGTCCCGTTCATCGGCGCGGCGGGTGAGCTAAAAACTAAGCCAACCCAGCACAGCGTCCGCGACCTTCGTTCGATTGGGATCCAGCCTGATATCCTGCTCTGCCGCACCGACCGATTCCTGCCGGTTGAAATCCGCCGCAAGATCGCGCTGTTCTGCGACGTCGACGAGGATGCGGTGATCACCGCCAAAGACGTGTCGAGTATCTACGAGGTCCCGCTGGTCCTGGCCGACGAAGGTCTCGACCGCAAAATCCTCCGACGGCTGCGGCTGCCAGACTCGCAACGTACGATGCACGAATGGCAGACGCTGGTCGACGGAATTCGGAACCCGACCGATCGGCTGACCATTCATGTCATCGGCAAGTACGTGGGCTATGAAGACTCCTACAAGAGCCTGAACGAAGCGCTGTACCACGGCGGGTTCCGACATCGGCTGAGTATCGACATCCAGTGGGTCGAGGCCGAGGCGCTCGAGTCGGATGACGGTGCCCATCTACTGGACGGAGCCGACGGGGTGCTCGTCCCAGGTGGCTTCGGCGATCGCGGCAGTCGTGGGATGATGCGAGCCGCCCGTATCGCCCGCGAGGGGGGAATCCCGTATTTCGGTATCTGCTACGGCTTCCAGTGGGCCGCCGTCGAGTTCGCGCGCAACGTCTGCGGGCTCGAAGGGGCCGACTCGTCGGAGTGCGACCCGGATGCCCCCCACAAGGTCATCTACAAGCTCCGAGATCTGCTCGGGGTGAACGAGCTGGGCGGCACCATGCGGCTCGGCAAGTATCCGTGCCGGCTGACTCCAGGCTCACGAGCGCAGCGCGTCTACGGAACCGACGAGGTCCAAGAGCGCCACCGGCACCGGTATGAGTTCAATCGTGCCTACGAGCGAGTGGTCACCGAACATGGGCTGGTCATCTCGGGGCAATCGCCGGACGGAAAGTTTGTCGAGACGATCGAGCTACCCGAGCACCCGTGGTTCATCGCGGTCCAGTTTCATCCAGAATTTCGCTCCAAACCGCTCACGCCCCACCCCCTCTTCGCCGAATTCGTTCGTGCCAGCTACGAACACAAGGTCGGAACCCGGTCCTCGACGGAGTCGCCCGTGACCTGATCCGATCGGTTTACCTGGCACCCCTGATTTCCTCTCTCCTGTCTCCTGTCTCCGTCGGGTTCTCTATAATGGTTCCATGCCTCAAGTGCGTGTCGACGCCGTGCCAGTCGGAGATGGCGCGCGGCTGGTGTTGATCGGCGGCCCCTGTGTTATCGAGAGCGAAGCGCATGCGGTCTCGCTCGCCGGCGCGATTGCCCAGGTGGCACAGCGCCTGGACGTGCCTTACATCTTCAAGGCGTCGTTCGACAAGGCCAATCGCACCGCCGGCACGTCGTTTCGTGGCCCCGGACTCGATGCCGGGCTGGCGGCGCTCGCCGCGGTCAAGCAAACGCACGGTATCCCGGTCTTGACCGACGTTCACGAATGCCACCAGGTCCAGGCGGTCGCCGAGGTGGCCGACGTCCTGCAGATCCCCGCGTTCCTGTCCCGGCAGACCGACCTGATTGTTGCCGCCGCGTCCACCGGTCGCGCCCTGAATCTGAAGAAGGGCCAGTTCATGGCGCCCCGCGACATGCGCCACGCCGTCGACAAGGCGATCGCCACCGGTAACACGCGCGTCCTGGTCACCGAGCGCGGCGTCAGTTTCGGCTATCACGACCTCGTAGTCGACTTCCGCGGGTTCCCGCAACTACGCGCGCTCGGGACGCCCGTGGTGTTCGACGTGACCCACAGCCTGCAGCTGCCCGGAGGCGGGGACGGTGAAACGGCGGGTCAGGCTGAGTACATTGAGCCCCTGGCCGCGGCCGGCGTCGCCGCCGGTGTGGACGCCGTCTTCCTCGAGATCCACGAAGAGCCAGAACGGGCCAGAAGCGACGCGCAGAACGCTCTGCAACTCGACCGGCTGGCGCCACTACTTGATCGCCTGCTGCGGATCGACGCCATCACACGCGTGGGTGACCACCGATGACAGACTGCAACCCCTCGTCCTCCGACACCGACATCGATGTACGCCTCGCCCGTCGTGTTCTGGAGATTGAGGCGGCGGCCATCACGGGACTCATCGATCGGCTGGACGACCAGTTCAAGGCGGCGGTCCGGGCACTCGACGACTGCGCCGGCCGGGTCATCGTGACCGGGATGGGCAAGTCGGGCATCATCAGCCGGAAGATCGCCGCGACACTCGCCAGCACGGGCACGCCGGCGTTCTTTCTCCATCCCGCCGAGGCGGTGCACGGCGACTTGGGCGTCGTGCAGCGCGACGACGTGGTCGTGGCGCTATCGCACACCGGTGAGACTAACGAGATTCTGCGCTTGCTCGAAACGATCAAACGGGTGGGCGCGCGAATCATCTGTCTGACCGGCGCCCCCGACTCCACGCTCGCGCAGGCGGCCGACGTGACGCTTGACTGCCAGGTCCGGGCCGAAGCCTGCCCGATGAACCTCGTGCCAACAGCCAGCACGACCGCTGCGCTCGCACTCGGTGACGCCATAGCGATGACCTTATTGGTGAAGAAAGGCTTCCAGGAGGAGGACTTCGCCGGTCTCCACCCGGGCGGCGGGCTCGGCAAGCGGCTGCTACGCGTCGACCGTCTCATGAAGGTCGGGACCGATCTCCCAACCGTGAGCCCCGAGACCCTGATGCCCCTGGTGCTACGAGAAATGTCCGCCAAGGGGCTCGGTATGACCTGTGTCCTCGCCACCGATGGACGGCTGGCTGGCGTGATCACGGACGGGGACCTGCGGCGCCGGCTCGTGGGCGGGGACCGCTTCCTGGAACGCACCGCCGCCGACTTTTTGACCAATGCCCCGCACACGATCACGCCCTCGGCGCTGGCGGCACAGGCGCTCCAGCTCATGGAGACACACCGGATCACGTCACTGGTCGTCGTTGGTGACGACGCGAGGGTGGAGGGCGTAGTGCATCTCCATGACCTCTGGCGAACCGAGCAGTTCTGATGAACGAATCGCTGACGCTGCTGGCCGTGCTCCTAACGCTGCTGCTGGGTCTGGCGGCGGGCAAAGCCTGGGAGCGCTACAAGCTGCGTGAAGGCCGGTGGATCGACCGCCGTAAGGCCCGCGAATCCCCGCACTACATCCTGGGGCTCAACTTCCTAGTCTCGAACCAGCTCGACCTAGCCATCGAAGAGCTGACGACCGCCGCCGGGCTTGATGCCGACGCGCTCGAGATTCACCTGATCCTCGGTAACCTCTATCGCGAGAAGGGGCTGGTGACGCGCGCGATCCAGATGCACCAGCAGCTGTTGCAGCGACCCAAGCTGACCAAGCTCGAGCACGCCTACGTGCTGCTCTGTCTCGGTCTGGACTTTAAACGTGCCGGGTTCGTGGACCGCGCTCTTCAGGCATTCACCGAGGTACTGCGATTCGACGCCGGCAACCAGTACGCCCTACTGAACCTGGAAAAGCTGCACGAGGAACAGCAGCAATGGCAGTCGGCCCACGGCATCCGGCAGCGGCTGGTGGCACTGGCCGACGAAGAGCAGAAGTCGAAGCACCAGACGATACTCGCGGTCCTCGAGACCCAGATTGGGCTAGAGGAGCTCGCCCGGTCTGAGGACGAGGCAGCGGTGGCGCGGTTCGAGTCTGCGATCGCGCTCGATGCCGGCGCAGTGCCAGCCTATCTCAACCTGGGCGACGTGCAGCGGCGTGCGGGACGCCTCGACGAGGCGCTCGCGACCTGGGACCAGGTGATCCGCATCGCCCCCGAGCGCGCGTACCTCGTCCTCGACCGGATTGAGGCCGTGACCCGCGAGCAGGGCCACCCTGGGCGCTTCCCGACGCTCTGCCGCCAGCTGATTGACGCGAGCCCGCAGGACTGGCGGGCTCGGCTGGCGCTGGGAAGGCACCTCGCGAGACTGGAGCGGCCGGCCGAGGCGCTCGACCAGCTTTTCGATTCGCTCGTCAACAACCCACATGCCCTGTCGATCCATCAGGCGGTCTGGCAGGAGCTGGCGGCGCTGCATTTTGATGCGGATCGTGTGCGGCATTACATGGAGCTCACCCGCGAAGCGGTCTTTTATCTCGATCCGCACATCTGCATGCGATGCCGGTACCGCAGCACGGAGCTGCTGTGGCAGTGCCCCCAGTGCCACGAATGGAACACCTTCGTCGAGGAACGGATAACCTCGGCCGAGGAGGGTGAAGACGACCACACCTAAGTCGTCCACCGACGCCCCGCCGGCACCGATCCGCCGGGTCGTGTTAACGGGCGGCGTCGCGACCGGAAAGAGCCACGTGCTCGAGCTGTTCGCCACGCGCGGCGTGCCGACGGTCGACGCCGATCAGCTAGCGCACGCTGCCGTCGCCCCCGGCGGCCCCGCCTGGCACGCGGTGCGTTGTCACTTCGGTGCCCTGATGTTCGACGCTCAGGGCCGACTCGACCGTCCGCGGCTCGGGAAACTTGTCTTCTCGGACGACAGCGCCCGCACCGCCCTCAACGCCATAGTGCACCCGCACGTCCGTGCCGCGATCACTAAGTGGTTCAGCGACCTCGAAAGTCGCACGTCGGCACCGTTCGCGATCGTGGCGATCCCGCTTTTCTACGAGACCCAGCCGGCACAGGTGTTCGACTGGGTAATAGTGACCGCCTGCCAGGACGATACTCAGCTGGCTCGAGTGATGGCGCGGGGGCTGCCTGAAGCGGAGGCTAGGCAGCGCATCGACGCCCAGCTACCAACGGCGGAGAAAGTGCGGCGGGCCGACCACGCCATCTGGACCGACAGCACATATGCCGCAACCAGCCGACGGGTGGCAGAAATCTATCGTGAGCTGTCCGCGGACCCGCACTCCAACCCCCACCTGGAGACCGGAGGCCCCTGACCTCCTCGCGGGGTTGTACCCTGGGCGCCTCGCCCCCTCCTAGCTCTGTCGCATCTCGGCAGCATGGACCGTGTTTGAGAGCAGCATCGCGATCGTCAGCGGGCCGACCCCGCCCGGCACCGGTGTCAATGCGCCGGCCACGTGCGCAACCTCCGGATGGACATCGCCGACCACGGTCGAGCCCCGTCGCTCGAACACCTCGAGCCTGGGTGAGTCGGCGCCGAACAGCGCCACGATCTGGTCGCGATCCGTGATCCGGGAAGTCCCGACGTCGATTACCGTCGCGCCCCGCTTCACGAAATCCCGAGTTACGAACCCAGGCCGGCCGATCGCCGCCACCAGGATGTCGGCCGTCGCCGAGACGGCCGGGAGGTCTACCGTGTGCGAATGGCAGATCGTCACAGTCGCGTGCCGATGCAGCAGCAGCATCGCCATCGGCTTGCCCACGATGTCGCTGCGTCCTATGACCACTGCCTGAGCCCCCTTAATCAGGATTTTCGAGCGATCGAGCAGCGAGATCACCCCAGACGGAGTGCCGGGCGCGAGCGCAGGCCGGTTCTGAACCAGCCGCCCGACGTTCGCCGGATTGAACCCGTCGACATCTTTCGCCGGGTCAATCGCGTCGAAGACCCGCTGCTCGGCGTCCCCTCCCATGCCCGCCGGCAGCGGCGACTGCACCAGGATGCCGTCATGCGCGTCGCTGGCGTTGAACCGGCCCACGATCGCCATGACCGCTTCGAGACTCGCCCCTTCGGACAAACGTTGCAGGTCGGGGGCGATGCCGAGCGCTTCGCACGCCTGCACCTTGTTGCGGACGTAGATCTCCGAGCCTCCGTCGTTACCTGCCAGCAGGATGCCCAACCCGGGCGACCGCCCGGTGGCCGCCGTGAATGCCTGGATGCGCGGTTTCAATGACTCGCGGATCGCCTCAGCAATCACCCGCCCGTCGAGTCGTCTTGCCACCGCTGCCTCGCTGCTCATGGACTCTCCTGTGCGCGACACGCTTCCCCGACCCTGATGCCGGTGCGCGAATCTTAGCAGGCTTCGGCGTGTCCCATCCGCCTTCTGATCGCACATCGCCGTACCCTGCGGTAGACTGCCCCGCACGGCGTCGGCATGCAGAAGACATAGATGGTATCCAGCGCTCAACGGGGCACCTGGGGCTCGAAGGCCGGATTCATCCTGGCAGCCGCCGGGTCTGCGGTGGGGCTGGGCAACATCTGGGGGTTCCCGACCCAGGTTGGACAAGGCGGCGGCGCCGTCTTCGTGCTGGTGTACCTACTCTGCGTCCTCCTGATCTGTCTGCCGATCATGGTCGCCGAGCTGACGATCGGCCGCTACGCGCAGCTGGACCCAGTCGGGTCGTTCGCCGCCATCCGGCCCGGTACCCGCTGGTGGCTGGTCGGCGTGCTCGGCGTGCTGGCCGGTGCGGGCATTTTGTCGTTCTACTCGGTCATCGCTGGATGGGCGATCGCCTACATCTGGTTCACCGCAACCGGGGCGGTGACGGGCGACGCCGAGGCGGTCAGCGCGTTCTTTGGCACCTTCACGGCCAACGGACCGCTCAACATCGGGCTGATGATGGTTGTCCTCGTGACGACCGCGGCGGTTCTATTCGGCGGAGTCCAGTCCGGCATCGAGCGGGTCACCAAGCTGATGATGCCCGCATTGATCGCCCTTCTCCTGATTCTGGCCATGCGGGCCATTACCCTGCCGGGCGCCTCTGAAGGGCTGGCCTACTACCTCCGACCCGATTTTTCCCGCCTGCTCGACCCCACCGTCATCAACGCCGCGCTCGGGCAGGCATTCTTCTCGCTCAGCCTGGGCATGGGCGCCATGCTGACCTATGGCAGCTATCTGAGCAAACGCGAGAGTATCGTCACCGCAGCATGCTGGGTCGTGGCGCTCGACACGTCGATGGCGCTACTGGCCGGCTTCATCATCTTTCCGTCCGGCTTCTCCATCGCGGGGTTCGACCCGAGCGCCAGCGGCCCCGGTCTGATCTTCGCTGTGCTGCCGCGGTTGTTCGCCACCCTGCCAGGTGGCCATCTCTTCGGCGCCGCGTTCTTCATCCTGCTCACGATGGCGGCGCTCAGCTCGACGATTTCTCTGCTCGAGGTCCCGGTGGCGCACTTTATCGATGCGCACAAGTGGTCACGCCGCCGGGCGGTGCTGCTAGTGACGATCGCTGTATTTCTGATTGGGATTCCGTCGGCACTCGCCAACGGCGCCGTTGGCCTCTTCGGCAGTCTGCCCGGCCTGAGTATGGACTTCCTGAGCCTGATGGCGACTATCTGGAACAACTTCGCGCTCCCGATCGGCGGGTTTCTGACGGCGGTGTTCGTCGGCTGGGTGTGGCGGACGGACAACGCCATCGAGGAGGTGATGCGCAACGGGGCGCCGTTCCCAGGCCGCGCGCTATGGAGCTTCCTAATCCGGTGGGTCTGCCCGGTCGCGATCGCGACCATCATTGTGTACACAATCGCGTCGATGTGAGCGGAGGAGACCGCTGGCCGTGGACACTCCGGCTTCGCCAGCGTGCCATGCCGGCATCCTATTTGACTGCTTCTAGCTGACCCCGAGCTCCCATGGACACCATCGAGCAATTCATCCAGACGGTCAAGTTCTACATCGATGGCTTCGGCATCCCGGTGGGGGAGCAGGTCATCCCGCTGAAGGTCATCGCCCTCCTGGGCACCGGCCTCTTCCTAACGGTCAGGCTCGGATTCGTGCAGGTACGGTATCTGACCCACGGCTTCGCCGTGGCAAGTGGCCGGTACGACGACCCCGCCGAGCCCGGTGACGTGTCCCACTTCCAGGCCCTCACCACGGCGCTTTCCGCCACGGTAGGCATCGGAAACATCGCCGGAGCGGCCTGGGCTATTCACTATGGCGGCCCGGGCGCCCTGTTCTGGATGTGGATGACGGCCATTCTCGGCGCGGCAACGAAATTTTCCGAGGTGACCCTGGCCCAGCGGTACCGCGAGGTGAGCGCCGAAACCCACAGGCATGAGGGCACCGTGTCTGGCGGCCCGATGTACTACATCGAACACGGCCTCGGCAGCTACTGGAAGTGGATGGCTGTCTTCTTCGCCGTCGCGCTCGGCTTCACCGCGTTCATCACCGGCAACGCCGTACAGGCCAATACGTTGGCTGACACAATGGAGTCCAATTTCGGGACACCTAACGTCCTGACGGGTCTCCTCTCGGCCGGCGTGGTTGCTGCGGTCATTCTGGGCGGCATCACCCGCATCGGCCGAGTCACCAGCATCCTGGCGCCGGTCATGGCCGGGATCTACCTGGGCGGCGCGCTGCTAATCGTCTTGATGAATCTCGACGCTGTGCTCCCCACTTTCGGGCTCATCCTCAGCGAGGCGTTCAACCCGACCGCCGGGGTTGCTGGCACCGGGATAGGTGTCCTGCTCGTCACCCTGAACTGGGGGGTCAATCGGGGGCTGTTCTCGAACGAAGCCGGACAGGGGTCTGCCCCGATCGCCCACGCCGCGGCCAAGACTGACGAGCCGGTGTCGGAAGGTGTCGTGGCCCTGGTCGAGCCGTTCATCGACACCATAGTGATCGTCACGATGACCTGTTTCGTGATCATCATCACCGGGGTGTACGACGAGCGCGTCCCCTCGGAGCTGACCCTGGCGGGGGGAGACCTGTCCTACGTGCTCGTCACGGCAGACGGCAGCCTGGAAGAGGCCGGAGCGCCAGCGCAGATCCGGGTAGACGACGGGCTCCAGCCGATCGACGCGGGGCAGATCGCCTTCGCCTGGCACGACGTCCCCGTCGACCGGTTCTACACCGACCCGGCGCAGACCCGGACGTTCACCGGCACTCTCGACCCGGCGGCCGACACCGCGACGGCGGACGACGGGACCGCCTACTCGGTGCTCTACGGCAACGCACCCGAAGGCGGCGCCCCCCTCACGCAGCTCGGCTTCGAGCGCGGACTCTCGCCGCTCGTTGCCTGGGGCGGGTACATTGTCGTGCTCTCGGTTATACTCTTCGCTCTCTCTACCGCAATCGCGTGGAGCTACTATGGTGACCGCTGCGCCGCCTACCTGTTCGGTAAGCGGGCCGTCCTGCCCTACCGGCTGGTCTACGTAGGCATGGTCTTCCTCGGCACCATGATTGCGCCAGCCGCCGCCTGGGACCTAGGCGACATCGCGCTCGGCATCGTCATCCTGCCGAATCTGCTCGCGCTCGTCGTGCTCTCTGGCCAGACACGCGCCCTAATGGACAGCTACGTCAAGCGGAAGCCCTGGCTGCCTCAACCAAAGCGCGACGGGTAACTGTTCTCGGTTCCGGACTCTCCCAGCAGATCCAGATACGCCCGGACGCGGGCCGCCGGGTCTCCGCCGGCCAGCAGATCGGCGATGACCGCGACCGCGGCAGCACCCGCCGCAATCACCTCCGGCGCCGTCGCCAACGTTATACCGCCGATCGCCACGACCGGTAGATGCCCCGCTCGGGTCGCCGTCCGCCGGACCGTCGCGGTCCCGATTGCGGCACGTCCGGTGTTCTTGGTCCGTGTGTCGTAGACCGGTCCGATCGCCAGATAGCTCAGCGGCTGCTGCAGAGCGGCACCGACCTGATCTCCGTCAGTGTCTTCGTCGGGGTCATGGTCCGCATCGTCAGCATGGGTAGACAGACCGATCAGCGCCGCGGGCCCTAGCAGCCGGCGCGCCTCCTTGATCGGGAGGTCCTCCTGCCCCAGATGCACACCGTCGGCACCAGCCATCAGCGCCAGGTCGCACCGATCGTTGACGATGACCCGCGCGCCGACCGGCGCCGCCAGCGTGACGATCTCCCGGCACCAACCGAGCTGGGTCGCCGCGTCGGCCCCCGACGCGCGCAACTGCAGCAGACGCGCACCGCCGTCCAGGTAGGCGCGCGCCAGGTCGGCCGGCCGCCAGCCGGCCCGCACTGCCGCCCCGGCGTCCACGATGGCGTAGAGCCGGGGCCAGGTCCTCATCGGGTCAACGTTCACGAGGAGGGGCACACCGGCCCGAGGAAGCGTTCCAGGAACGCGGTCGTGAATCGTCCCTCGAGGAAATCGGGGTCCCCTAGAATCCTGAGATGAAGCGGGATCGTCGTCTCGATCCCTTCGATGACCGTCATCTCGAGGGCCCGGCGCATGCGCGCGATCGCCTCCGCCCGGTCCCGTCCGTGGACGATCACCTTGGCGATCAAGGAATCATAGTAGGGCGATACCGTACAGTCGGCATGCACGAACGTGTCCACCCGCACGCCCGGACCGCCCGGCAGGCTGAACGTCCGAATGAGCCCTGGACTGGGCACGAACGTCTCCGGATGCTCCGCGTTCACCCGGCACTCGATCGCGTGGCCGGTGAAGCGCACATCGGCCTGCTGGATCGACAGGCCGTCCCCACCGGCGATCCGGATCTGCTCCTTGACGATGTCGACCCCGGTTACCATCTCGGTGATCGGGTGCTCGACCTGGAGCCGGGCGTTCGCCTCCATAAAGTAGAAGCGGCCCCGCGCGTCCATCAGGAACTCGAACGTCCCGGCATTGACGTACCCGACAGCGCGTGCCGCCTTTATCACCCGCCGGCTCATCTTTTCCCGGACGCCCTCATTCATGGCACCTGACGGCGTCTCCTCGAGCACCTTCTGATGGCGTCGCTGCAATGTGCATTCCCGCTCGCCGAGATGCACCGTGGTCCCGCGCCCGTCGGCCAGCACCTGGAACTCGATGTGGCGGGACTCCTCGAGATAGACCTCCAGATAGACTCGTGGGTCACCGAACCCAGCCTCCGCCTCGCCACGGGCGATGGGAAACGCCTCCTCCAGCTCGTCGTGGCTCCGCACGACCCGCATACCCCGACCGCCGCCGCCGGACGTCGCCTTGATGATGACGGGATAGCCAAGCCGCTTCGCCGCCTGATGCGCCGCCGTCAAGTTCTCGAGCGACTCGGTGCCGGGCACGACCGGAAGCCCGGCCTTCTGCATCACCTTCCTGGCACGTGCCTTATCGCCCAGTAGCCGGAGCAGCTGAGCCGGCGGCCCGATGAACGTGATTTGACAGGCGTCGCACGCCTCGGCTAGATACGCGCTCTCGGACAGGAAGCCATACCCGGGATGGATGGCATCCGCTCCGGTGATCTCAGCCGCCGTGATGATGGCGGGTACGCTCAGATAGCTGTCCGAGCTGCTGGCGGGCCCGATGCAGACTTCCTCGTCGGCAAATCGTACCGCCAAGCTGTTCTCGTCAGCCTGCGAGTGGGCGACGACGGTCTTGATGCCGAGCTCGCTGCACGCGTAGACGACGCGGAGCGCGACCTCGCCCCGGTTGGCGATCAGAACCTTGTTAAACATCTGGGAGCGACCAGGATCAGACGCCCCGGATGGCGAACAGGCGCTCGCCATACTGCACCGGCTGACCGTTCTCGACGAAAACGTCTACCACCTCGCCTGTGTGCTCCGACTTGATCTCGTTCATCAGCTTCATCGCCTCGATGATGCACAGCACTTCGCCGACCTTGACGACATCACCGATCTCGACGAACGCCGGTGCCTCGGGCGCGCTGGCGCGGTAGAACGTGCCGAGAATCGGAGCCTCCACGATCCTGACGTTGGAGGGTACCGCGCCCGGGTTCGCGAGCATATCGTCCGGGCTTGCCACGAGTGCTGCCCTGGGGGACTGTGTACCTGGAACCGCCGGCGTCTCCGCCTTGCGGAGGCGCACGTGCAAGCCGTCCCGCTCCAGCTCGAACTCGGCCAGGCCGTGCGCCCGCATCAGATCCAGAATCTGATTGATCTCGTCGAAATCCATCACTGTCTCAGGCGGAAGGCCCCATCGGCCACGCCAAGCCCCTCTCCCGTAACGAACTTCTGCGGTCCAAAACGAGAACCTTGCACTCGTTCGGAACCGCCGGTGACAACCGCGCCGCGCACGTGCGCTACCGCGAGGGAGCGGCGAGGGGCATCGGGGCCCCGTGAACGACCGAGCCGGCGTGTGGGTAGGAGCCCCCCGTTAAATAACGACGAGGTCGAGCGATAGACTGGTCAGCAGCTCGCAGCCCGTCTCGGTAACGACCAAGTCATCCTCCAGTCGCACGCCGCCCCGCCCGAGCAAGTACACCCCTGGCTCGACGGTGAACACCATGCCCGGCTCGAGCGGGATATCTCCCACGACCTCCACAGCCTCCCCTGTCTCCACGGGGTCGCCCGACCCGGTCGCCAGCCGGGGCCTCCCGAGCCGCGGCGCCTCGTGCACCTCGACCCCGAGGCCGTGGCCCGTACCATGCACGAACCCCTCGCCCAGCCCACGCCGTTCGAGCACAGTCCTAGCGGCGGCGTCTACTACCCCGGGGGGCACGCCTGGAAGCACGGCGGCACACGCCGCCGAGTGCGCTTCGCGGACCGCGTCGTGCCAGGTGACGGCGTCCGGATCGGCCCGGCCGAGGCTCGCCACCCGGGTCATATCCAGGCAGTATCCGTCGTAGACACCGCCGAAGTCCAGCATCACGAGATCACCAGCTTCGAGCCGCCTGCCCCCCGGCCGCGAGTGCGGCAACGCGGTGTTCGGGCCGCCGGCGACGATCGACTCGAAGGCCGGCCCGTCAAACCCAGCGCCACAGATCGCCCGATCGATGTCGGCCGCCACCTCCCGCTCCGTGCGACCGGTTCCCAGGCCCGACAACGTCTCGGCCATCACCCCGGAGATGCGCCGTCCCCCCTCCCGCAGCGTCGCCAACTCGTACGGGTCCTTGACGACCCGGGACCTCTCGACGAGCCCCGTCGTGCGGCAGAGCGTCACACCGGACCCGGCGAGAGCGTGCTCCAGCCACTCGAAATGGGCCAGAGTCATGTGCGCCGTCTCGATGCCCACGCGGGCAAGGCCAGACGCCCTGAGGACCGCACAGATCGTTTCCTCGTAGGTCGACTCGACCTCGACGAACGTGAGCCCGACCTTCGGGCCAAAGCGTGCAACCAGCCCCTTCGCCACGGTGGCATACCTGGCGTCGGTGATCAGGCAGAGGCCATTCCGCGTCAGCAAGACGACACCGGCACTGCCCCGGAAGCTAGTGAGATAGAAGACGTTCGGCGGATGGGTGACGAGGAGGCCGTCGAGTCCCTTCTCGGCGAGGCGCCCGCGCGCCTCCCCGAGGCGGCGGTCGAGGAACGATGCGGGACAGACTCCCGCCGTCATAGGGGTCCTCGACACCGTGCAGCAGCCTGCGCCAGCAGGACGTGCTCAGTCATCCGGAACCACCACTGCGGCCCGAAGGCCACTGTCGGATCATCGATGGCTACTCGGTTCGCGGCGGCTCATGCCAGAAATGTTCTCTGCGGAGTGCCTGCTGCGAGAACGTCAGGGAATGACGACCGTGATGATCGATCAACGTGACACGCCGCGTCAGTTCGGCGCTGAGCGTCTCGACCTCGTTGCGACGCTCTACCACGTCCGACATCGCGGCCAGTTCCTCGTCCACCGAAATGGAGCTGGTCGCTGAGCCGGGCAGTTTCCCCCCGCACCTCGAACGCCTGCCATACCACGATGGCGAGCACACCGACGAAGATCGCGCAGCAGGCCAGAGTGACCTGCTGCCCAGTTCTGGACCGATTCGATGCGGGGTGCGATCGCGCCCGACCGCTAACACCTCGATGCGAATCATCGATCGCCCCCCCCCCGAAGGCCGAGGCCGACAGCGACCACCACCGTCGAAGACAGCGGTCGCCTCAAAAATAATCAAAGGTCTTCTCGATCTCCAGGAGCAGATTCTCGGTCACGGTCTGGATGACCGGAGTGGCGTCGTCGGCGCCCGCCCGCTCGACCGGTATCCCCCGCTACAACCGGTCGGCGTCCTCGGCTGTGAGGGTCAGCACCTTACGCTACGCTCGCCTCATTGGGCCGTCAAGCGGCTCGGCCGTCGAACGGCCGCCACCAACCCTCGCAGCCCGGTCTATCGGCCGATCGGACGCCACCCGGTAGGCCTCCGCGCGGCGCACGGCGGCCCGCGATCGTCTTGACAGCACCCCTTAGGGCAGCTACGATCTAAGATTGTGTCTGTGGCCAGGGTGGCCACTGGAGGGATCGATGTCAACGTACGTTCCCACGCCAGCAACGATTGTGCGGCAGTGGCACGTCCTCGATGCCGGTGAGCATGTGCTGGGGCGGGTCGCAACGATCGCTGCCACGTTGCTCCAGGGAAAGCACAAGCCTCAGTACGCACCGTTCCTCGACACGGGCGATTTCGTCATCGTCACCAACGCCGCCCTAGTCAAGTTAACTGGCCGGAAGGACGAACGGAAGCTCTACCGCAATCACAGCGGCTACATGGGCGGTTTGCGAGAAGAGCGCGCCAAGATTCTGCGGCACAGGATACCGACACGCATGGTCGAAGAGGCGGTGCGCGGGATGCTGCCGAAGACCAAGATGGGCAAGGCGATGTATCGGAAGCTGAAGGTGTACGCCGGACCCGATCACCCGCATTCCGCCCAGCAACCCACTCCCCTTGAGGTGTCCTGACGTGACGGCAGCGACGTTCTACGGTACCGGTCGGCGCAAGTCGGCGACCGCACGTGTGTTCCTGAAGCCCGGTTCTGGTGAGATCGACATCCGGGGATCCTCGCTCGAGAAGCGATTCCCGTCGGCGTCGATTCGCACCCGCATCATGGAGCCGCTCCGAGTGGCCGAGGCTACCGAGCGTATCGATATTTTGGCGACCGCCAAGGGCGGCGGGATCTCGGGTCAGGCCGATGCCTTGCGGCTTGGCATCGCTCGCGCGCTGCTGAAGTTTGACGCGGAGCTGCGGCCGGCATTGAAAAAGGCCGGCCTACTTACCCGCGACGCACGGATCAAAGAACGGAAGAAATACGGATTAGCCGGCGCCCGGAAGCGCTTCCAGTTTAGCAAGCGCTAGCGTCGGATCGGTGCGGCCTGAACGCAAGCCGCGGTAACCCGAGGGAGTGGAGGAAGTTTGACGTCGATCGCGATCAAGGAACTGCTCGAAGCCGGTGTGCATTTCGGACATCAGACGAAGCGCTGGAATCCGAAGATGAAGCGGTACATCTTGGGGTCGCGCAACGGCATCTACATCATTGATCTCAAGAAGACAGCCGAGCTCTCCGGCGTCGCGGAAGCGTTCGTCCACGACCTCGCCGCCGACGGCAAGACGATTTTGTTCGTCGGCACGAAGCGCCAAGCCCAGGACCTCGTCGTCGAGGAGGCCAGGCGCTGCGGTATGTTCTTCGTGAACATGCGATGGTTGGGAGGTCTGTTGACCAACTTCGTGACGATTAAGCGCAGCATTGTTCGGCTCTGCGATCTGGAGGCGATGGTCGAGGACGGGCGGTACGACACATTCTCCAAGAAGGAAATCGCTCGAATCGAGAAGGAAAAGCGGAAGCTCCACAAGAACCTGGACGGCATCCGTCACATGTCGCGGCTGCCGGACGCGGTGTTCGTCGTCGATACGAACAAGGAGAAGATCGCCGTCGACGAGGCCAGGAAGCTCAAGATCCCGGTCATTGGAATCGTCGATACCAACTGCGACCCGGGTGACGTCGACTATGTGATTCCAGGCAACGACGATGCCCTTCGGTCGATCCGGCTGTTCCTGACCAGGATTGCCGATGCCGCCATTGCCGGCCGTGGCATGCGAGAAGCAGCGCAAAGCGCGCCCGCGCCGGAGAAACCGGAGGCGTCTCCGACCTCCGTCTGACCGTTCGATAGTGCAGCGACCAACGGCTCTGGTAGACCGCGGACTTCTTCCGAACTTGGCGATCCCGCCTGGTGCGTTGCGCCTCTCTTGTGACTACCACCTGCATACTTCCGGGTCGCGCCGCGCCATAGCCGAACGGGCGCCGGAGACTCAGTGGTCCGCGTTATGACACGGTCCACTCCGTTCGCGAACATATGACTCCCACGCCGGCACGACCGGCGCGGGCGGCGGGCCGACGCCCGCCATCGACAGACGCGCGCGGGATTCTTCGCGCCGAGGAGAGCTGGATATGGGCGTTACCGCCACACAGGTCAAGGAACTTCGGGACAAAACCGGAGCTGGGTTTATGGATTGCAAGGCGGCGCTGACCGAATCCGAGGGTGACCTCGAGCAGGCGGTGACAATCTTGCGAACCCGCGGTCAGGTACGTGCAGCGCAGCGCTTCGGCCGCAGTACCAGTCAGGGTCTGGTCGGTAGCTACATCCACGTGGGCGGTCAGGTTGGCGTGCTAGTTGAGGTCAATTGCGAATCGGACTTCGTCGCGCGTACCGACGAGTTCCAGCAACTGGTGCGCGAAATCGCCATGCACATCGCCGCCGCCAGCCCGCTCTGCGTCAGCCGTGACCAGGTCCCCAACGAGGACATCAAGCGGGAGAAGGCGATCTTCCGTGCGCAGTTCGAAGCCTCCAATAAGCCGGCGCAGGTCATCGACAAGATCGTCGAGGGCAAGCTCGTCAGCTACTACCAGCAGATCGCGCTCCTCGACCAACCGTCGATCCGCGACCCGAAGATCTCGATCGGTGACGTGGTCACCGCGGCGATCGCGAAGACGGGCGAGAACATCACCGTCCGCCGGTTCGCCAGGTTCAAGATCGGCGAATCGGCGGACTAACTTCCGCCATTCACCGCCCTCCGCGTGTCTGCAGGCCGCCCCGACGCACATCCGCTCTGGGCTATAATCCCCAACAGTCGATGGTTGCTCCGGCCTATCAGCGCGTACTCCTGAAGCTCTCGGGCGAAGCCCTGCTGGGTGGGCGAGCGTACGGGATCGACCCCGTCATCGCCGAGCAGATCGCGGGCGAACTCATCGAAGTCCGTGACCTCGGAGTCGAGGTAGCGATCGTCATCGGTGGAGGCAATATCTTCCGCGGCCTGGCGGCTAGCGCAAAGGGCATGGACCGCACGACCGCCGACAACATGGGAATGCTCGCAACGGTCATGAACGCTCTGGCGCTCTCGGACGCGCTGGAGCGGCTCGGTGCAGTCACCCGCGTGCTGACCGCTATCGAGATGCGCACCGTCGCGGAACCATTCATCCGCCGGCGCGCCATCCGACACCTAGAAAAGGGGCGGGTCGTGTTGTTCGCCGCCGGTACCGGGAACCCTTACTTCACGACGGACACGGCCGCGGCGCTACGTGCCATGGAGATTCGGGCTGACGTCATCATGAAGGCCACCAAGGTGGACGGGATTTTCACCGCCGACCCGGAGACCGACCCCAGCGCCACCCGGCTCGACTCGCTCTCCCATCTCGAGGTACTGGAGCGGCGCCTGAACGTAATGGACGCAACCGCCATCTCGCTGTGCATGGATAACAAACTCCCGATCGTCATCTTCAACATGACGACGCAAGGGAACGTACGCCGGGCTGTGATGGGGGAACCGATCGGGTCTGTGGTCACCGTTTGACCGTGTCCGCTTGGGCTGTCACGGCGTGCAGAGAGGGTCGAGTCTTCTGAAATGAGCATCACCGACGGCAAGAGCGCGGTCGCTGAGAGCCGCGTGGGCATGAAGGGGCAGGTCGAGCACACCCGACACGAGCTGGCGGGAGTCCGTACCGGCCGTGCGTCGATCGCGATTCTCGACTCGGTTCGGGTGGACGCCTACGGCACGCAGATGCCGCTGAATCAGGTGGCCACGCTGTCGGTTCCCGAGCCGACCCTAATCGTCGCCCATCCGTTCGACCCCACGCAGATCGGCGCAGTCGAACGCGCGATCCAGAGCGGCAATTTCGGCTTGAACCCGAGCAACGATGGGAAGGTCGTCCGGATTCCGATACCACCACTGAGCGACGAGCGCCGCAAGGAACTGTCCCGAATCGTCCACACGCTGACCGAGGAGGGACGCACCGGCGTGCGTGGCGTCCGCCGTCACGTGAATGACGTGCTCAAGAAATTGCTCAAGAATCACGAGATCTCCGAGAACGACGAGCGGCGCGCCATCGACGACGTCCAGAAAGCGACCGACGAGCACGTTAGCCAGATCGACGACCTTCAGAAAATGAAGGATGCAGAGTTACTCGAGCGCTAATCCCGCGCGACTCGAGTCGACCACCGACGCGAGATGCGCGGGCCCGAAGGCGGTGCGACCGATCTAAACCGGCCTGCTCCCCGCGTTCGATCGTTTAGCACATACCCTCCGCCACCCTGCCGTGCCACCCACCTTCCATCTCGCATGCTCGGTGCCGTGCGGAGCCGGTCCATTCGACCCTGCCGAACGTCAGCACCTCTGCACCTGCGGACGGCCTCTGCTAGTCCGCTACGACTGGACTCGCATCGGCGCCGGGTGGACACGCGGATCACTGCGCGAGGCCGCGCCCTCGATGTGGCGGTACGCCCCTGCCCTACCGATCCTCGACGATGAGCAGCCAGTCACACTGGGAGAAGGATGGACACCGCTCTGCCACGCGCCCCGTCTAGGTGCCGAACTGGGGCTGTCGCGCCTGTTCATAAAGGACGAGGCGCTGAACCCGACCAACTCGTTCAAGGCGCGGGGTATGTCGGCTGCCGTCACACGCGCGCGTGCCCTCGGGGTTACCACCCTGGTGGTACCGTCGGCCGGTAACGCCGCCTGTGCGCTGGCCGCCTACGCGGCAAAGGCCGGGCTGGCAGCGCACGTTTTCATGCCGCGGGACGTCAAGCGCCCGTTCATCAGCGAGTGCCGCCTGCACGGCGCGGACGTCACTCTGGTCGACGGGCTGATCACTGACGCTGGGCAGCTCGCTGCAGACCAGGGACGTCCGCTTGGCTGGTACGACGTCTCGACACTGAAAGAGCCCTACCGGGTCGAGGGCAAGAAGACCATGGGGTACGAAATCGCCGAGCAGTTCGCCTGGACGTGGCCCGACTGGATCATCTACCCCACGGGCGGCGGCACCGGGATCGTGGGTATCTGGAAGGCCTGCGAGGAGCTCGAGCGGCTCGGCTGGGTCACGGGGCCCCGCCCCCGTCTGGTCTCAGTGCAGGCCGAGGGATGCGCCCCGATCGTCCGCGCGTTCCAGACCGGCGCCAAGACCGCCTCGCCATGGGTGGATGCAACGACCGCGGCGGACGGTCTACGCGTGCCGGTCGCGGTCGGTGACATCCTCGTGCTGCGCGCGCTGCGTGAGAGCGGCGGACGGGCGCTGGCCGTCACGGATGCCGAGATGATACGGGGCATGCGCGATCTCGGTCGCCACGAAGGCATCGGCGCCGCCCCCGAAGGTGGTTCCACGCTCGCAGCGTTGCGCCCTCTCGTCGCTGACGGCACGATCGCGTCAACCGACCGGGTCCTGCTGCTCAACACCGGCGGCGCGCTGAAGTATCTGGACCTCCTCGACTAAGTTTGAACCTGGCCGCCTGCGAGCCGGGGCTCGTCACCGAACACGATCCCGAGGGCGCGGGCCGTGCGCACAAGGTCGAGGTCGAGGGGAACCTGCCTCGTGCGGCCGACGACCTCAGCCAATGGAACCGAGACGATATCGGGCGGGTGGTTGGCGACCATTTGGCCGAACTGCCCGGCCAGCACGAGTTCCACCGCCTTGCCGCCGAACCGCGTCGCCAACACCCGATCGAAGCTGGTCGGTCCGCCACCCCGCTGCAAATGCCCCAGCCTCACTGACCGAGCTTCTTTCCCCGTCAGCTCCTCCAACGCGGCCGCCACCCGAGCCCCAAGGCCGCCCAGTCTGGCCAGCCGCCCCTCCGTGGCCGGCTCGACCACCGAGACCACTCCTCCTATCGGGACCGAACCCTCGGCCAC
>Ga0310121_10000975_pt1 | contig 30035 bp, 29 predicted proteins | sample CB27_Tmax_986_MG_FD_203504 | JGI IMG/M metagenome (GOLD analysis project Ga0310121, IMG submission 203504) | Marine microbial communities from Western Arctic Ocean, Canada - CB27_Tmax_986 | ecosystem: Environmental > Aquatic > Marine > Oceanic | place: Canada: Western Arctic Ocean | collected... | reverse complement strand
GTGAAACTGACCACGAGAAGATCGTACGGTTTCCGCACTTACGATGCTGTTGAAACCGCTTTGTATCACAACCTCGGAGCCCTACCCGAACCGGATTTTACCCACAGATTCTGGTGAGGAGGCGAAAATAAGAAAGGGCTACAGGCATGCCTGTAGCCCTTTCGTGCTCGATTCGTATCGAATCAGGGGGTTTCCCAATGACCAATCAGAACGTCATGATCCCTTGGACGCCCCCTGCGAACCGCGACTTCTTGGTGCCACCGGCAAAGATTGCCGGACCGTCACCGTCGACCCAGTCGTAACGCATAGTCGATTAGCGGCGTCGCATCGAAAAAACAGAGTCTAGGGACGGAAACGATTTATCGGGTCGGTCTGAGGTTAGGGCAAACCTTAACGACGATGATAGCAATCCCAAGCCGGTCAAATGGCCCAGGCGATTCACAAAGTTTTCCGGTAGCCGTTCCCGGTTCCTGGTTCCTGGTTCCTGGATCCCGGTTAACAAACGGTTACGGCTTCAGAACTGTTTGTTTTCCGCGTTTACTGCTTGTTTGTTGCTTAGGCGGTGGATTGACCATGCCACTCGATGGTGGCTTAGAAGTAGTTGTCGAATTCTTGTTTGCTTCCTCGTGCATACCGGCCACGATTCATAACCGACACACCGCGGCGGCATTCCCCGAAAAAAAGCTGTACGCCATGATTGTAGTTTTCTCTCAATTCGGTGTGAAAACCGATCACGACTGCAATGGACCGGCCATCAGAAAGGCGAGAGGACCCAGCGTGATGAGGGGCGCCCACGCCGCAAAAGCAGGACTCAAAATACAATGGATGCCCATGGCTTGGCTGGTCATCACCGCGACGGAAAACAGGGACACAACCAGCATGGTTTTTCCCGCCGCCACAAACACATTGGAACGTTGGTCGGCCACGACAAAGGGCAGTCCCAAGAAAAGCAAGGCCATATCCAAAAACGGTTGGATGAATCGAGTATGCACTAGAACGCGCACGTCGGGACCGTATTCCACGCTGGGGTTATGAAGCCCGCGAACCAACTGTCCGGTCGATGAATACTGCTCCCATTCACGGCCTCGTCGCAGCCGCTCTAGCCGCAGCTGGCTAACCACAAAGCATTCGTCCGCGGCCAGCCAGTCCACGTCTCGCGGGCTGAGTATCACAGGGTGCTCGCCGAGAAAGTAGCTCGGCACGTCCGCAAGGAATTCGCTGCCGTCAACCTGGCGAAGCCAATAACCGGATGGACGGTCTGGTTGGGCATCGTGAAACTCAGCTTTTTCCGCTGTTATGGTGCGACCTATTTTGGACCAACTCGAAAGCAGCATAAACCGAGGCTTGATCAGTATCTTGTCGCGGGGGATAATTGATTCGGCGTGTATGAGGATGTTTGTTTGGTTGTCCCATCGCGGGGTCAGTCGTTCAATTCGGCCACTAGCCAATTCCTTGGCGCTATTGCATAGTTGGGCTCTTACTGCCGGCACACCCAGTTCGCGATTGAAGACCGCCAAGACGCTAATTAGCAATCCAACGAGGACCAACGGCTTGGCGAGCCGCCAGCGCGACACCCCGGCGGCCATCAATGCGGTCATTTCATTGTTACGGCGCAGCCACGCCACGGTGAAGACGACGGCGAGCACTGTGACAATCCGCCCCGTCAACTCAAAAAACAAAGGCACTCGCGCCAAATAGTAATTCAAGAAAGGTCGCCAACCATCGCCCGACTGTCGGGCCAAATCGACGAATTCATCGAAGTTCCCAACGGAATCCGCCATGATGTAGACGCCTAGCAAACTCACGAAGGTGACCACGAAGACTCGTGAGAACTGCCAGATCAGGTATCGATCGATTATCGTCATGGTGGAATTGGAAAGCTGTCGAGTCTTCGCTGAGTTTTGGTGCGATGCGTGCGTGTTTGTTCTGCATCCTGGAGTGAACGAGACTGCCGGCGCGCGTCGGGCTGGATGGTTCACCAGCGTCGCTGATGGTTGCCGAACCGTTTTCGCGTGAACTTGTAGCGGCTTGGTCACCATAACCACTGGCCGCTTTACTCTTCCATCACCCGCCTAATGGCACGTGACAATGCTTCGACGCCTCTCGTGATACGGTCCCGTGACTCCGTGCCAAAACTCAACCGCATGTAATGGCTTTGGCTTGGAGCCCCCTGTGTTGGAAAGACGTGCGACCCCGGAACATAAATCATTCCTTCACACAGGGCATGGTTAAAAAAAGAGCCGTGTGCTCCAGTGTCGATCTGAGTCGAGAGTCCCAGTCAAATGTCGAGTCCGCCGTCTGGGCGAGGCCAGTGCACACCCGGTAAAAGTGCTAGCAGTTTTTCGACGACGGCTCGAAGGGCGGTCAGTTTTTCGATGGACATTGTCCAGGACTCCCAGCACGACCAAATATGTAGGCGAACCGCACAAGACGATGTCGCCAGGATCCAGCAGACGATCGGCCAATAGAAAAAGAAGTTCATTGCCATCGCTAGTGGGCTGAATGAAACGCTGGAAGTCGATACAATGTGGGCCAGGCCTTATTCAATACCATGCCATCCGCCGGTGGATCGGTGGATGAACGCTAGAATCCCTCAGGCTTGCGGGAGTAGGCGGGGCAGCTTTGAAGCATCACGAATGAGGCTCATATCGTGACGGAGGATTGGACTCATGATTGAATCCAACATCCCCAGGGCCAATTGGGGGCACCCACCGACGACCGAGCAACCAACTTGGCGACGGTTTGTCGATAACTGGTATCACGCTGGGCTGGACATCTTGTTTCCGCCAGCGTGCGCGCTGTGCAATGTACCCTTACCTGAACCAGGACCATTGCCGCGCGTGTGTGATTCTTGCGAAGCGGCGATGGGCATCGGGTTGGACCAGCGATGTGACTGCTGTGGCCACTTACTCAACTTGGGCCAGCAACCGCCGCCAGATGAGGGGCCGCCAGATGAGGGGCCGCCAGATGAAGGGCCGCCAGATGAAGGGCCGCCAGATGAAGGGCCGCCAGATGAAGGTGTCGTGGTCAATTCGGGTTGCGTTCGCTGTAGCGACATCCAGTTCGCCTTTGCACGCGTCGTCGTGCTAGGTTCGTACGATGGGCACCTCAAACAGGCCATTCTTCGCATGAAGCATGCCGGCGAGCAACCATTGGCTGCCGCCATGGGCCGTATGCTCGGGAGGCAATTGGTTCAGGCGAACCCGCCGGTGATTCCGGATGTGGTCACCCACGTACCGATGCACTTAACGCGACGTTGGAAGCGACGAGCCAATAGCGCCGAGATCATCGCGGAGACAATGGCGAGGCAGCTGTCCATTCCACATCGCCGACTCCTGCGAACGATTCGGCGAACAGAGAAACAGAGCATGCTGAGTCCGTCTCAAAGGCCACAAAACGTACGTGGCGCCTTTGCCGCCACGACCCGTGCCGCCACGACCCGAACCCGAGACGAGCACGTAGCCATTGTGGACGATACTTTTACGACCGGGGCCACGGCAAACGAAGCGTCGAAGGTTCTGCTTCGTGGCGGAGCTAAACGTGTCACAGTCGTTGTATTGGGGAGGGCGGCCAGCGCCTGGTAACTCACCTCGGAGTGGTTGAGTGCAATTCGCGCCGGGTCGATCGCCGACATTTGCCCAAGTTTCCTCCTCGCTGCATCGTTTGACTCTGGAGATAATTGGCACATTCTGTCGTTCTCTGGGAGGCCGGATGCCACGGCGGCGGCGAACTCTTCTATTGCATGATTGCCGCAAATCGGAACAATACAGACGCTATGTCTGACAATACATCCGCCGAACGTCCACGGAAGAAAAAGAAACGCCGTAGCGGGGCGTTTCAGCGCGCGGTGTTGCGAGGCCTGGGCGTTGTACTTCCCCTATTGCTGACCATCGTGATCTTCATTTGGATGTGGAACACGGTCAAGCAGTTTGTGCTTCGTCCGGCAGAGATCGGCGTGCGGGAGGTTCTTTGTTGGACGTTGGCCGATGTGTATGACGAGATGCCATCGGACGCGCGACCGGCGGAGCGAGACGTTGACGAGCCAGGTTCTGTCGTGATGGTGACCCCCAACGATACTTATTACATGCAGGTTGCCAGCGGTCAATGGATACCAGAGCACGTCTACCGGCATGTCTTGAAGGATCCCGGACCGGAAATGCCGAAGACCCCCAAAGCCTTCTATAGACGGTACATTACGACACGATATTTGCCACCGAGCTTTGTCATTCCGGTGTTTCTGTGTGTGTTGATTCTTATCTTGTATCTGTTGGGAAAATTCATGGCGGCACGGATGGGGCGGATGATCTGGCAATCGGTCGACCTGTCAATTCAGAGTGTGCCTTTTATCCGTACCGTTTATGGGTCGGTGAAGCAAGTGACCGACTTTGTCTTTACGGAGCAGCAGGAGTTGGAGTTCACGCGGGTCGTCGCCGTCGAGTACCCACGCAAGGGGATCTGGTCATTGGGGTTTGTGACCGGCCAGAGCATGATCGACCTGCGTACAGTCGCCGACGAAGACGTCATCAGCGTTCTGATGCCTACCTCTCCGATGCCTGCGACTGGTTTCACGATCACAGTTCGTAAAAGTGAGACGGTTAATCTCAACCTGACCTTAGAGGAGGCGTTTCAATTTATCGTCAGCTGCGGAGTGGTGGTCCCAGCCGATCAGTTACAGCCCAACCTGACCGACACGGAGAATCGACGCCTGGCGGCCGATCGCACGGGCAGTCGTCGAATGGGTCAGGCTTAGAAAAGACAGGCTCTGGAAGCAACGACCGCGGGGGACGCAAGTCCGTAGTCTGGGTTCGCGCTTGGTTCTTGCCAGGGCAATTCAAGACTCCAGTAACGGTCGTCAAACTACCAAGGTCACACGGACTCTCTCGAAAGGCTTCATGATCAACTCTCCTGTGCTACGCATTGGCACGCGGCAAAGCTCGCTTGCCATGGCTCAATCGACGTGGGTCGCAAACCAGTTGGAAAGTCAAAGTGAATGCAGAGTCGAATTGGTCAAGATCACGACCAGTGGTGACGAGCATGCCGCCCCGACTGCTTCGCCGGTGGCGACCGGCATCTTTACTCGCGAGATCCAACGTGCGCTGCTCGACCGACGTGTCGATATTGCCGTCCACAGTCTCAAGGATCTCCCGACCGAAACGGTGGCGGGCCTGGAATTAGCCGCGGTTCCTCCCCGCGCGGCGGTGGCGGATATCCTGGTCACGCGGGACGGCCTAACGTTGAATCAGCTGCCGGACGAGGCGACGATTGGGACCAGCAGCCTACGGCGCGGCGCTCAGTTGCTGCATCTGCGACCGGACCTCCAAGTGCGGGAAATCCGCGGCAACATTGATACTCGGCTGCGGAAACTCGACCAGGGCGACTACGACGCCATCGTGCTGGCCCAAGCCGGTCTGGATCGGCAGGGAATCACGGACCACCTTCATGTTTCGTTCACTCCCGATGACATGCTACCCGCACCCGCTCAGGGCGCTCTTGGACTGGAGGTGCGGCAAGGGGATGCATCCACGCGGTCGTTCGTTGACAGATTAAACGACTCGCAAACTCAACAGGCCGTCACAGCCGAAAGAGCCATGCTTTCGGCGCTTCATGGGGGATGCCGCGCCCCCGTGGCAGCCTTCTCATTTCTGACACCGCGGGGCGACTTGGAGCTCACCGGCGCGGTGATCAGTCTCGACGGGCGCCACAAGCTTGTGGCGCGGTCAGTTGGCGATACTCAAAGGCCGTCGGAGTTGGGATTGTCGGTTGCGGCCCAATTGGTGGAGCAGGGGGCCCATGAGTTGATTGCCGCGGCTCGAGACGTTGGCGACTCCTCAGCGGAGTGACGTAGCTGGATTCGTCGTGACAACCGGATCGGATCGCGGGTGGCACGTGCCAGCTGATATCAGTGCTACAATCGGTAGTTTCCACGGGATTTGTTTGGCCGAGCTCGTGGCAGCTTGCCGATCATTGGGAATGAAACAAAGGATCCCACAAACCGTTGCTAGCTGGATGTTCCGGTGCTCTCGAGCATCGCCTTGGCAATCGGGCGTGAGCGATCCCAGTCCCAATGTCGAGTTCAGCGGAGTCGTCCCATGTTTGTCGACACAGTGCGCTTTGGACGTTTGACAGTCGAGGCCAATAATGTCTTGCTGTTTCCCGACGGTTTGGTCGGATTCGAAGAAGAACGTCATTGGATTCTGCTGGCCGATGGGAATAGTGATTCAGTCGGTTGGCTGCAGAGTGCCGGCGATCCGGCATTGGCTTTGCCCGTGGTGACCCCACATCGTTACGTCCCCGACTTCTCGCTTGGCATCAAGCGCGCTGACTTGGCTTCGCTCCCGTGGAAGCCCCAAGACCAGGCAATTGTGCTGGTCATCGTCAGCCACAATGACGACCGCCTCACGGTGAACCTTAAAGCTCCATTGGTCGTCAACCTGGATCGATGCCTCGGCAGGCAGATCATCGCGGTTGGTTCTCAGCCGTTAAAATACGAACTGTCGGATCGTCCCGGATTTCTCAAGCAGAGCGCCTGACCCTGCCGCTGTTAAATCTGGAAAAACAAGACATTCAGGCCATTCTGTGGCTTTAGGTAATCCCTGCTGCCGATACCCTTCTCAGACAGCGACAGCACGTCCGTGCAAGACATGGATGTGGCAGCCACATTATCAGGCCAACGTGCAGGACGGCCGGTTGTGACTCCAATCAATATCCGCGATTGGTACCCGTCGCCACCGACACGGTTTTTTTACCTTACACCGCCCCATGCTAGTTGAGTTGGACAAGGAGGGTTTTCCACCCGACGCCGCTCTAAGCGAACGGGGTTAACGGGTCATCGACGGCCCACATATAAGATGAGAAGGAGCCAACTATGCTGGTCCTTTCCAGACATCGTGACGAGAGCATAATGATCGGTGACGACGTCGTCGTCACCATCGTGGACATTCGCGGCGACAAAGTTCGACTCGGCATTGACGCACCCACGGATATCCCAGTGCATCGCCAAGAGGTATACGAGGCGATCAAACGAGAAAACCAAAAAGCGGCCGAGTTGTCGCCCGAAGACACACGGAACATATCCGGTTCATGAAGCCACGATCTCGGTCCTGCGTCGTTGCTGCAGTCGCTCAACGTCGTTTAGACTCACCCCACCGCCTAGGGATCCCAGCATGCTGTGATTCCTAGGCGTTTTTTTGCGACGTGCGCCGCGGCCCGCGGGTGCGGTTTGGTAGGGAGAAGTGACCGGGAATGGGAACGAATTAGGACCAGCCTTTATCGAATCCAGATAACTCACTCCGCCGATTATTGAGTTAAACTGGCTGGCAATTCGACGGTTCATCTCCGTAGGATCAGGCGATTCGTCTTGGCTTGGCGGGCTTGCCCAATCCAATCGGAACAGAGATCATACAGAACCGTGGATCATGCCGAGGTGCTGGTGGCGGCAGTCCGCTTGGCGAGTCCATTTCAACCAAACTGAGAATTTGCAGCAAGGAGATTCGTTCGTGGCGATCACTCAACAGCTCATCCGTGTTGGACACAGTCCCGACCCCGACGACGCCTTCATGTTTCACGCGTTGGCCAATGATAAAATCGATACCGAAGGTTATCAGTTCACCCACGAACTGGTCGATATCGAAACGTTAAATCAACGGGCGTTCTCCGGCGAGTTGGAGTTAACCGCGGTCAGCATTCACGCATACGCGCACCTTTCTGACCAGTATCTGCTATGCGCGTGTGGCGCGAGCATGGGCGATCAATATGGGCCGATGGTGATCAGTCGGGAATCAGTCGACCTAGAGCAACTTCGCGGTAAGACCATTGCAGTGCCGGGCACGTTGACCAGTGCGTTTCTAGGGTTGCGTCTTTGCCTCGGTGAGGAATTTCCATACGTCGTCGTGCCGTTTGACCAGATTATCGAGGCGGTGGCCGACGGCGAGTGGGAAGGGAGGTCGGTTGACGCGGGGCTGATCATTCATGAGGGGCAGTTGACCTATTCAGACCACGACTTAAAGCTCGTGGTCGATCTCGGCATTTGGTGGCATGAAAAGACCCAGTTGCCATTGCCCCTCGGCGCGAATGCGATCCGCAGGGACCTGGGAGACGCGACGATTATCGATGTGACCCGACTGTTGAAGTCGAGCATTCAGTACGGCCTCGACCACCGTCAAGAGGCGTTGGACTATGCCTTGCAATTCGGTCGTGACCTGGACCGCCAGAAAGCAGATCAATTCGTGGGGATGTACGTTAACGATTGGACCATCGATTTCGGTGAAAAGGGACGACGGGCGGTCGCGCTGTTGCTCAGCGAAGGACACCGACAGGGAATCATTCCAGATTTGATCGAACCAGAATTCGTCGGATGATCGTTTGATGTCCGAGTTGCCATCGCCACCTCAGCGACCCCCATTGGATGGTCCGTCGCCGCGGCAACCAGGTTCCTGGATTTCCCTGTTTCTGGCCGCGATTTTTTTCATGATGTGCGCCATGGCTCTTACGCTACTCACTTTAGGCTATGGCGGAATCATTCTGGCCGTCGTTGCGGCTCTGTTTGGAATCATCCTCTTCCACTATCTGGTTTGGGGTTGGTGGCTCTCAGCGTTGATTGAGCGCGAGGATTCCGACCATGAGCAGGGTAAATAGCGGACTCCGCCCGACGGGTTACCGCGTTTACGCTGGAGTGGGCTGCGCGAAATCTGGTAGATTACGGTAAGGTGGCCAGTGCATTCCAATCTTTTTGGCTGGCCTGGAAAGTAGCGCTTGTGCCCCGCCACAGGTTCAACTCGGGAGTCAATCACCTTGAAGAATGCCGATACCTGGCGAAACGTCTTAGACCAAACCATCGACAAGCTCCTTCCCGAGCTGGTCGACCTTCGCCGACATCTGCACAAGCAGCCAGAGTTATCGGGCCAGGAGTACCAGACCACCAGCTACGTGGCTCGATGGTTACAGGAACGAGGTATCCATGTCACGGTGGGGCCGGATGATCGAGGTCTAGTCGCGGATGTTGTGGAGACCAACCACCAAGGAATGGACTCAGCCGCAAGCGAAGGTGTTTTCGCACTGCGGGCGGACATCGATGCGTTACCGATTCAGGACCAAAAAGAGGTCAGCTACGCCAGCGGTCATCGGGGCATTATGCATGCCTGCGGACACGATGCACACACGGCCATGGTAGCCGGCGCCTTGAGGGCATTGGCGTTGTTGCGCGATTCTGGCGAGCTTGTCCTGACACCGAGTGTTCGCGGTATTTTCCAGCCGGCGGAAGAGACATGTGAAGGAGCCTTGCACATGATCAATGCCGGGGCGCTAGATCGTGTCCAGGCGATTTGCGCAACGCACGTCGACCCCACGCGCCAGGTAGGGCACATTGCCCTAAGACACGGTGTCCTCACGGCCAATTGTGATGAAATCCAAGTCTTTGTACGGGGAGAGGGCGGCCATTCATCTCGCCCGCACCAGGCCCGGGATCCGATCGCCGCGGCCGCTCAGTACATCAACTCCGTTTACGCCAACGTCCCACGCAGTACCGACACCCAGGAGCCAGTCGTCGTTACATTCGGTTCGATCGCGGGTGGCCAAGCTTCCAACGTGATCCCGGACGAAGTCAAAATCAATGGGACACTGCGGACATTGGATTCCAAAATCCGCGAAGACACGATTGCACTGCTGAGCCGTTTGGCGGAATCCATCGCGCTCGCATCGCGAACGGATTTCTCGGTGAGCATAGGAGTTGGAACCGGAGCGGTCCGCAACGACGAGGAAATAGCCAATCTGTTTGTCGCCGAGACGAAGTCTTTTTTGGGTCCTAGCGGCATCCAGTGGATACCTCGCCCTAGCATGGGCAGCGAAGACTTTGCCTTTTTTACCGATCGTGTCCCTGGCGCCATGTTTCGGCTGGGATGTGCCTCCGGCGCCGACACGTCCAATGGGTTGCACACGCCGAGATTTGATGTCGATGAAAAGTGCTTAGCCGTAGGCTGCAAACTCATGGCCCGCACGGCTTTAGCGTGGCTTTGCCACCATCAGAAAACACAGGATTTTCCAGAGGCACCCGTCAACTGAACTTCGGTCCAGCTCGATGGCTCGGTCCCCAGGTGTATGACGATCTAACGCAACGACCCGACCCAAGGAGCCAAACTGATTCTCCGGTAAAACACAAATCAGCACGGACCCACTGGTACGTCGACAGCGCGGGATAGATCCTCTTTTTGTAAACCTAAATCGCTCATATCACTCCCCGGAATTCGCCATCATGGATAGCACAAAGCTTGGGTTCGCAAGAAATGACCAACCTACCTTAGGCGTCGAGCTGGAGTTCGGATTGGTCGACGCGCACACCATGGCTTTAACCAGTCGCGTGCAAGACGTGTTGGACCAACTCGGTGCGAATGCCGCCCCGTCCTTTAAGCCGGAGTTGATGCAAAGTTGTCTGGAAATCAATACGGGCATTTGCCAGACGGTCGCGGATGCCGAGAAGGACTTGACCGGGAAACTAACGACCATCGAACAGGTCTGTGACGATCTGGGTGTACGTCTCTGGTGGGGCGCCACCCATCCTTTTTCGCTGTGGAAAGACCAACAGGTCACACCCGATCCACGTTACCAGGATCTGGTTAACCTCCTGCAGGAAATGGCCCGGCGACTCGTCACTTTCGGTCTTCATGTGCACGTCGGCGTCGACTCCGGAGACAAAGCGGTCATGATCTGCGATCGGATCATGCAGCACCTTCCCACGCTACTGGCTCTCAGTAGCAGTAGTCCCTTTTGGGAAAACCGAAACACGGGGCTCAATTCTCACCGCTCAAAGATCATGGAAGGACTGCCAACAGCCGGCCTGCCAACCCTCATGCGCAACTGGAGCGAATTCGTCTGGCTCGTCAGACACATGGTGGATACCGGCTTTATCAACACGATCCGAGAAATCTGGTGGGATGTGCGTCCTCACCACAAATTCGGCACGGTTGAGGTCCGGGTATGTGATATGCCCGGAAGTCTAGAAGATGTACTGGCCTTGAGCGGGCTGATCCAATGCCTCGTCAAGGCACTTTCCGACGAAATTGACCGTGGCACCTATCAACACGATTGCCATCCGATGATGGTAAGACAGAATAAATGGCGTGCCAGTCGGTTTGGTAACAGGGCTCCGTTGGTCAACTCGTATTCGTACGAAGTTCAAACGGTAAGTGTCATCGTCAATTCGCTCATCGATTGGCTGGGACCGACAGCCGATGAACTGCTCTGCACCAGTTACCTGGAACGCAACCAAGCGTTGGCCGATGGTCCTAGCTGGGCTCAACGCCAACGAGACATCTTGGCGGAAACCGGAGACGCCGCCGAGATCGTAAGGAGACTGACCAGTGAATCTAGGATCAGCGCCGCTCGAAGGTCGGCCGAAATCGGCTAAGGAACTGGTAAGCAGCGGCGCGTCATGCGGACCCAGCGGGATTGAAATACTCGGGGGCATTGTCCGGTTTCCATTTGATGTTGCAGCCGATACTGGGTGTCTGTTCAGCCGAAACTGGTTCGCCTGCCAAAACCGCGTCCAGCGCCCTTCGCAAGTCAGCCCCCGTGACAGGGATACCGGAATCCGGCCGACTTGCATCCAACTGGCCGCGGTAGACCAGTTCTTGGCTGCCGTCGAATACGAAAAAGTCCGGTGTGCATGCGGCTTTGTACGAGATCGCTACCGATTGATCCTCATCAAACAGATACGCAAAGGTATACCCTCGCGATTCCGCTTCATGCACCATCTGCTCTGGTGAGTCCATCGGGTGCGACGCGGTGTCGTTGGAATTGATGCCGACTACCGCGAAACCTCGCTCCTGATATTCACGCGCCAATTGAGCCAACTCGTCGGCCACATGGACCACGAAAGGACAATGGTTACACATGAAAATCACCAGCAGACCAGGGGCGTCTTCGAAATCGGCCCGGCTGACGGTCCGTCCATCAACGTTCACCAGGGAGAAATCGGGCGCGGGTGTCCCTAGCGGTAGCATCGTACTGGCTGTCTTGACCATGTCTTGTTCCTCCGACGGCTTAGTTCTCGTTGAAATCCAATACGCACTCGTAGCTTGTCTGAACGACGATTCCAGGATACGAATCCCTTAGAAACTGGTAAGAAACAACCTGTACGTTTTCTTGAAATCCGCGGCACGAATCTCGGAATTCGAAACAAGTATGAATAACCTAAACTCAAATGTTCCAAACGTCGAGGGCACGGAGAATATTGACTGGGTTTTGATCATTCGATTTTTGAATTTGTTTCGGATTTCGATATTCGGATTCGCACTCGCGAGGCTCTCACGCCATTCGATCAAACAGCACTCGGGCGTTCGCGGACGTTGCCTGGGCGAGCTCTCGCACCGGCACGTTTCGAGTCTCTGCCAAACACTCCAACGTCAGGACCACATGACTTGGTTCATTAGGTCGTACACCTCGTTTAGGATGAGGCGAAAGATAGGGTGAATCCGTCTCGACCAATATTCGATCTCCTGGTATCGATATTGCGACCTCCCGCAGCTCGTCCGACTTCTTAAACGTCACCATGCCGGCAAAGCCTATGTACAGGCCCATTTCCATACACTCCCGAGCCATGTCCGTGTCACCGGTAAACGAGTGCATAACGCCCCGGAGCGGACCTCGCTCGCGAGCTTCACGCAGCATGACCAAAATGTCCCCGCCACAGTCCCGCATGTGCACGATGAACGGTAAATTGGATGATTGTGATAATCTCAGGTGGCGATCAAAATAGTCCTGTTGCTGGTCGAACGGCGTGTAATCCCAATATCGATCCAGGCCGGTTTCCCCAATCGCAACCACCGCTGGGTCGCTGGAGAGCCGCGCGACCGTCTCCCAATCACCCTCGTGTACCTCAGCGCAGTAGTTCGGCTGGATCCCCACGGCTGCGGAAATCATCTCCGACTGCCGGGCGAGCTCAACGGTCTGTTGGCTGGACGCCGCCGTTGTTCCCACCGAGATAATCTGGACAACTCCGACTCGCCGGGCACGCTCCACCACCTCGTGCCGACTGCCTTCGAATGATTCGTCATCCAAGTGAGCATGGGTATCGATGACTTGCATGGAAGATTCGACCATCACCTTTGTTCACTGATTCGCCAGCTGGAACGACGCTGGACAGGTCATTGGAAGGATACCAGCGAGCGGTCCATCGTCTGGCGGATTGGTCAGTTAGAGACCAGCTCCGTTAACGATTCCAAATGCCCCTTGGCGGCCCCCACTGCCTTCTCGGCGAGGGCTTTTTCGTCCGTGTCCGCATCGAGCTCCGCCGCGGCCGCTTCGATCAACGATTGGTCGCGCCGCTGCCACTCGATCGCTCGGCCGACCAAATAATCCAGCGAGAGGTCGTGTAGCGACGTGAACTCCATTGGAAAACTTCCCATCGTCACCGCCTGGCTTTGATCCATGACCATCTGGCTTAGCCTGGCTACCGTCGCCTGTTGATCGGCGGCGATTGCGTCGAGCGTTTCCCGGGCCACTGTGTCGTCTTGAGAGAACCAGGCGCGCGTCGAATTCGCCAAATACATCGGTAACGTCCGATTGTGAATGGCGACCAAACGGTTCAGAACAGCAGTGGAGTCAACGAGTGTCATGGTGATCAATTGCCATAGCCGTCGAATTAATAGCCGTCGAATTAAAAGCCGTCGAATTAAAACGGCCGCCGAGAAAACATCCGTCGAAAAAACTTTCGTCGAGAAATGGTTCCGATTAAAAGAGATTCCGCATCGCAGCCTTGGTCCACTGGCTTAGCGGCTCCCAGCTAATGAACAGTATCAAGAGTGGCGACGTTACTAGCAGCGTGTAAGCTCCTGACAACGACAACATTGAAAACGGGGTTGCCGGAACGCGGTCTTCCCCGGACTCAAATGTCATGACTTTGATCACTCGTAGGTAATAGAACAGACTTATCACGGTGTTCAAACCACCTACGATCAACAAGAACATCAGATAATTCTGTTTGGCCAGTGTAAACCCTTGCGTCAATGAGGCAAATATCGCGAACTTGCCGACGAACCCTGCCAGCGGTGGAATGCCGACAAGGCTAAACAAAATAATGCAAAAGCAAATGGCAACGCCAGGACTATGTCGTACCAGTCCACTGTAGTCGGCAATTTCTTCCGACCGCAGTGTATTTCTGAGGAAGGCCACGATCGCAAACGCGCCCAGGTTCATGAACAGATAAATGGCGATGTAGAGAGCCAAAGAGGCCACCGCCTGTTTCGACGCATCCGGATTGACATGGGCCAACTCGAGCGCCGCGGAAACAGGCATCATCATATAGCCTGCGTGGGCGATGGTCGAATACGCCAATAAACGCTTGATGTTCGTTTGGCCATACGCCACGAGATTTCCGAAGGTGCAAGTCACCGTCGCGACCAAGGCGATCACCAAGCCCATGAAGTGACGAACGTCACCGAGGCCGTCGTCGGATGAATTGAAGCTTGCCGCGCCCCCATCCCGTATTGGCTCATCGGCGACCGCCATTAAGGCTGATCCTTCTTGGCCATCGACATTGACAACCTGCTCGACGGCGGCTGGTTTTTCGGGTCCGTGGATCTCCGCATGAGTGAGCCCTAACCCCATGCAGACACGAATCAGCAATGCCAACGCAGCGCCCTTGGAGGCGACCGACAGGAAGGCGTTCACCTCCGCGCTGGCTCCCTCAAATACATCGGGGCACCAAAAATGAAACGGAACCGCGGATAACTTGAACGCCAGGCCCACGAACGTCATCAGTCCGCCCAAGACCAACACCATCGTCTCTGGACTTGACAGCTCCGGCAATCGGCGCGAGAGCTCGGAAGCCATTGTCGGCAGGTGCGCGGAACCTAAAATACCCGCCAACAGGCTGATGCCGTACAACATCACGCCCGCCGCTCCGGCTCCGTAAATCGAATACTTCAGCGCTGCTTCGCTGCTTTCCCGGCGGCCCTTCAGCATGGCCGCCAACGCATAAGACGGGACACTGGCCATTTCCACTGCCAAGAAAACCATAAGCAGATGATTGGCCGATGCCATCAGACACATGCCCAACGTGGCTCCGAGCGCCATGCAGTAAAAATCCACGGCGTCGTCTCGATCCGGAACTCCCGACAGACGCGTGAAGATCGCGAACAACAACGCAAAGAGAATCAAGAACGCCCGCATGAATACGGTGAACGAGTCATGCACCAACATGCCAGTGAATAGCTCGACTCGCTCCGGGGTAGCGGCGGCGTCCAGTTGTGGGAATCGGTTGACGTAAAACAGCGCGGCGAGTCCACCGACTAGGACCCACACGGATGCGTCTATCTTACGGATGCCTGGAAAGAGTCGGGCCAATAGCATGACAAGAATCGTTACGCAGAGTATCAACTCTGGCATGAAATAGCCGAACAACGAAGCCTTTGTATTGGCAATCGATTCAGTAACTAACAGGTGGAGTTCCACGATGCGCTGTCTCTCTTATCACATCTCGACGCGTGTTGTCCGCGGACAAACAGACCGCCGTCAATGGGCAACTTTAGGTACCCTTGCCAATGCTGCTTAGCCTGGGACCAGCCACGGAGTCGCTCGCCGAGTCAACGCCCGGATCGAGCTCCAATCTCCGACTCAAATCGAAGTTATCTTCGTCCGCGGTACCGACAGATCGGTGACGGTCATCCAGGGGGCCGGCGGTTGCAGCCTCGTCGTCCTCGGCCTTCAACTCGACCGACTTCACGTCGCGGGTCCACTCGGCCAATTCCGTGACCTGTTGGTCAATCGTGGAGTCCATGTACTGCAATACCGTGCGCGGATAGACACCAAACCAAATGGCCAAAACGAACAACGTTACCGCAACCACTCCCTCACGTAAATTGATCGGCACCAAGGCCTCTTCATGAGGTCCTTTGTATTCGGCGCCCAAGTAGACCCGTTGGATTGCCCACAGAATATAAGCTGCCGTCAGGATCACGACGGCCGCCGATATAACGGCCAGCAGATAGCTGAATTTCCAGACCGACAGGACGACAAAAACCTCGCCGATGAATCCACAAAGGCCCGGAAGCCCTAGTCCAGCAAAAAAGATACCCATGGCTAAAGCCGTGTACAGTGGCATGCGGCCATAGAGGCCACCGAACTCGTTGAGGTTGCGATGGTGCACTCGGTCGTAGAGCACACCGACCATGAAAAACATTCCAGCGGAGCTGATGCCGTGGCCAATCATCTGGAACATCGCCCCCTTGACGCCCATACTCCAATAGTACGGATCGTAGGCCGTCTCTTTCGTCGCCGACCAGACGCCGAGTCCCAGTACGACATAACCCATATGACTCACCGAGCTATATGCGACCATTCGCTTAAAGTCCGTCTGAGCCAAGGCCGCAAACGCGCCGTAAACCATGCTGATCACGCCAACCAAACAGATGGCGTAGGCGAAATCGAAACCACCGTGTGGGCAAATCGGATAGCAGATGCGAATGATCCCGTAGCCACCCATTTTCAGTAGCACACCAGCCAGGATCATGGAAATCGGCGTCGGCGCCTCCACATGCGCGTCCGGCAACCATGTGTGGACGGGGACCGATGGTACTTTGATGATGAAGCCGATAAACAGCAACACAAACGCCCAATGTTGCAATGTCCAACCAAACAAGAGCGGGGCACTGAAAAGCTCCGTGTGTTGGCCCATCTGTGCCAAAGCCAAAAGATTGAACGTGTGAATCGATGCGCCGCCGGTGCCCAGGCCGTCCAGGAAAATTGCTGCCTGCGCCAAGGTCAAAGACGCCTCCGCATCGACCGGCATGTCAATCACGCGGGCCTTGACCAATTGCTCCGGCGTCAATTGGGACAGGTCGCTGGCAAAATAGAGCATCAGGATGGCGATCAGCATCAAGACACTTCCGACCAATGTATACAGAAAGAATTTGAGCGCCGCATATTCCTTCCGCGGTCCGCCCCAGATACCGATGAGAAAGTACATCGGCAGCAACATGACTTCCCAGAACACGTAAAAGAGGAAAAAGTCCAATGCCATGAAAACTCCCAACATCCCGGTCTCCAACAGCAGAAACAAGATGCAGTACGCTTTCACATATTTCTTGATCGACCAACTGGCCAGCATCGCCATCACACTGATCACCGCGGTGAGCGCGACCAGCGGAAAACTGATGCCGTCCAACCCCATGTAATACTGGATGCCAAACGAGGGAATCCATTCCAACGCGAACGTCTGCTGCATGGAGGCTACGCCGATCTCGAAGGAACCGCCGGGCATCGCCAGTCCGAACAGGACAAACGCCAATACGACAACCGTGATGGCCAGCGTAAACAAGCGGATCGCCTCATCGGCACCACGAGGGAAAAACGCCAACGCCGCCGCCCCGATCACTGGTAGAAACACAATTAAACTCAGAAATACTGAATCGCTCATTTCCCGATCTTTTTCCGTCTGTTGGTATTACGAAGCCCAGGTATAGCCCCAGCTAACAAGCACAAATACGATCACCATTCCCACTACGATCGACACTACGTAAGTACGCAAGCTGCCCGTTTGGATGCGTCGCATGCTCACCGCGGTCGAATACGTGACAGCCGCCAACTTGTCGACGAAGCCGTCGACGATCGTGCGATCCCCCACGTACTCCCACACCACGGCGAAGCGGCGCACGCTCAGCGCCAGATTATCGACTAACCAATCGATACAGTTTCTATCGAATGCCGCGAACAGCTTTGCCTTCCATAACGTTGGTTTAATGAAGACGGATTCGTATAACTCATCAAACCACCACTTGTTTATCAAAAACCGATGAATCGGCGCGAACTGGCGACGCACGTCTTCCGCATCGAGTTTCTTCCAGCAATACATCACGGTGGCCAACAGGAACCCGGCGAGCGCCGTGGAAAAGGCAATCAGCGTCGCCGGGATCTTAATCGCCGATGCATGGCTGTCACGCTCGTTGGGCCAAACCATGTTGACCAAAACAGCTGGGGTGTCCGCCAACGTACCCGCTGGACGTGATTGCTCAAGTAAGTTGCTCAGACTCGGCCCTGGAATGGGCCAGGCGACCGCGACGGCAAAAACCGACAGCACCAACAGTGGACGGATCATCACAGGTGGAGACTCGTGGGCGTGATCGTAGCGATGTGGATCGCGCGGCTCGCCCGCAAATGTCAGATACCACAAGCGGAACATGTAGAACGCCGTGATGGCTGCACCGCCGGCGGCTGCGAAAAAGAAAAACTTCCCGAAACCAGGATTCACGTTGCCGAACAAAAGAGCCTGTTCCAAGATCGCGTCCTTGGAGTAATAACCGCTGAAACCAATTACGAACGGAAGCCCCGCGCCGGCAATGGCCAGACAGCCAATCAACATGGTGTAGGCGGTATAGGGCATTTTGTGACGCAGGCCCCCCATCAAGGGCAATTCGTTGGTGTGCACACCGTGAATCACGGAACCCGAGCACATGAACAACAGGCTCTTGAAGAAGGCATGGGTAAAGAGGTGCAACGTGCCCGCCAACCAGCCGCCGACGCCCAACGCCATCATCATGTAGCCCAACTGGCTTACCGTCGAATAGGCCAGCACTCGCTTGATGTCGGTCGCTGTGATGGCAATCGTGGCCGCCAAGAACAACGTGATGCAACCGGTGACCGCAATGACTAATAAGACCTCTGGCGCGAACACGGGATAAAACCTAGCAACCAGATAAACCCCGGCCGCGACCATGGTGGCCGAGTGCACAAGTGCCGACACCGGTGTCGGTCCTTCCATGGCGTCCGGCAACCACACGTGCAGTGGAAACTGGGCACTCTTACCGACGCAGCCGCAAAAGATACCGATCCCGGCGATGACCAGTAGCCAATAGCCGTAGCCGCCCTTCAACCCAGTCGCTTCTGGATCGCGCCATTGGGGGATATTCGCCGCGATGGCCGCATCCATCTCCTCGGGCGAAGTACCAGCTGGCAGGCTGTCGACCAACTCACCAACTTCCGACTTGGCACCGCTCACTACCATGCCGTCTGGGACGACCAGGGCATGTTGCGACGATTCCGGGCGAACCAAGCTAAAGATGCCCGATTGGCCGTCAATATCTCCAAAAGCGAAAGTCCCTAGACTGGCCCAAATCGCCATCATCCCGATGATCATTCCGAAATCACCGACGCGGTTGACGATAAACGCCTTATTGGCAGCCGTCGATGCGCTCGTTCGTTCAACGTAAAAGCCAATCAGGAAGTAAGAGCAAATACCGACCAACTCCCAAAACACAAACGTCATGGCAACATTGCCGGAGATCACTAATCCCAACATGCTGAAACTGAACAGCGACATCGCCTGAAAGAATCGGTGATAGCGACCCGGACGTATCAGCTGGGATCCGTCCGACATTGTCACTTCGGGATCCTCGAAATCATGCAGTTCGTCACGCATGTATCCCATGGCATAGAAGTGGATGCAGCTGGCAATCAAAGTCACCATGCAAAACATGCACACCGTCAACGAGTCAATATAGAAGCCGATGGTCAGACGCAGCGGACCAAAACGGCCCAGTTCATACCAATCACCGGTGATCAACGGGACCGCATTCTCCGCGTGATCGGTTTCACCATTCGAGCTGTCACGCTCGGCTACTTCATCATGCCGTTGCTGGCTCGCGCGCTTATCGTGATCGCCACCAGCAGCCTGTTGTTGGCGCTGGTGATCGTTTTCCGCATGACCCCCATCCGTGTTTCCATCATCGTGATGTGCGGGTGCGTCGTGGTCCTCATCCGTATCATGTTCCCCATCGGTATCATGTTGGGCCACGGCGCCATGACTTGCGTCGTGCGGCCAATGATGCACGAGCCAAATCGGAAACGCGACGCACAGCGAAAGAAAACAAGACGAGACAATTGCCAACGTCGCTACCCAGCCGGCCAACGAACCAGCCTTCCCCATCCGTGGACCGGCCAAGAAAATGACCACGAAGGAGATCAGTGGCAGCAGAACGGCCCAGCCTAAAATTTCAGGTAACAATTCCATCGCTTGCTGGCTATCCCTTAAGTTCGTCGGCCTGATCCACGTCGATGGTGGCGTGGTTGTTATAGAAATTCAGTGCGATCGCTAACGCCACGGCGGCTTCGGCCGCTGCCAACACAATAACGAACAGAGCAAAAAACTGTCCGTCCAATCCGAGCGAGCTTTCTCGTAAGTAGCTACTCCCAAATGCCACGAAGTTGACATTGGCACCGTTGAGCACCAATTCAATGCCCATCAGGATTCCCAACGTATTGCGTTTGGTGGCCATACAAACCACCCCGGTCACAAACAAAACCGCGCCTACCAGTAAGTAGTGTGAAACGCCGACTGGACTTGTTAATGGATTCATCTTTAGACCTTTCGCCCGCCCTCGGCCTTCACGTCGGTCATGCGTTTCTTAGTTCGGGCCAAATAGGCGGCTCCCACCAACACGACTAGCAGATGCACGGAGATAATCTCAAACGGCAGCACGTAACCGGACATTCCTTGCTTGAGCCGTTCATCAGCCTGGTGCAGTTTATCGACACGCACTCCTATCAATCCCAGCCCCAGCGGAGCCGACGTCTTGGACTCGATGGCGGCCAACTCCGCTTGGTCCGTCCGAGGCGTTCTCCATTGATCCACGCTCAATGCGGCTTGGGCTAACAGGAAAAACAATGTGCCACCCACGACCCCCGCCACAACCCACTCGCCCGCCCTGGTCTTCATCGAAACAAACGTGGCCTGGGCAGTGAGCATGACACCGAATATCAGCAGCACCAACGTGCCGCCGACGTAGATCATGATTTGCATGGCACCGACGAATTCCGCGCCAGCGAGAAAGAACAATCCCGCCGTCGACGCCAACGAGAGGATCAAATAGGCCGCCATGCGGACCACGTTGCTGGAAAACAACACACCCATCGCCGCCGCGCAGGCGACCAATGCGAAAAACAGGAAAAAGAAGGAATGCCAGTTGATGGCGGCAAGCACGATCATTCTCCGCCTCCCTTGGAAGTCACGGTCGTGCCACTTGAAGCCCATGCCAATTGGTTTTGATCTCGATCGCTTGGTTCTCTTGGAAGATTAGCGTCGTCGGCACCCGCGGTATGGTCTTCGACATCGCTGACCGGTTCAACCCACATCTCATGAACGGCGGCCCGCGGTTGGTATGGGACCAGGTCGTTGAAGAAGGGAATCGGACCCTTGGAAACGGTGAAGAATCCACCCGTCTGCCACGCGACGACGCCCACGAAGCAAACGGCTGAAATTGGAACACAGTATTTCCAACACATCGTGATCACCTGGTCGATTCTCAGCCGCGGCAATGTCCACCGCACCCACATCATGACCGTCACACCGACTGTGGCTTTGAGAATGAAATTCACGCATCCAGCCAAATTGGCCGTGAAGGCGGGAAAGTTCCAAATCGCCTCACCCGATTGAGGAGCCCACCAGATAATCGGAATTGGACCATGCCATCCGCCGAAGAAGAGAATCGCCGCCAACCCACTGACGACGAACATCGACCCGTACTCGGCCATGAAGAAGATACTCCACCGTAAACCCGAGTATTCGGTATGAAAACCGGCCACCAGCTCGCTTTCGGCCTCTGCCAAATCGAATGGCGCCCGATTGACGCTGGCCATCGCACACGTAAAGAAAACCCAAAACGAAACAAACGTGAAAGGATCGTGAAAGATCAGCCAATTTGTAAACAGGCCACGCTGCATGTCGGCAATCGTGACGAGATTCATCGTCCCGCAGATCATTACCGGGATCAGCACGCACAGGCCCAGCGGCACTTCGTAACTGACGACCTGAGCGGCTTCGCGCATCCCGCCAAAAAGAGACCATTTGGAACCAGACGCGTAGCCAGCCAAAATCACGCCGAAGACTTCCAAGCCGAGAATCGCCAGCACGAAAAAGACGGCCGTGTTGATGTGCTGGCCGGCCCAGCCGGTAGCAAACGGCAAGGCGAGCAACGCCGTGAAACTGGCTGTAAAACTAAGATAAGGCGCGATCCGAAACAGCAAAGGATCGGCGCCGTCCGGCATGACGTCTTCTTTGCTGAGCAACTTGACGCCGTCCGCCAATGTCTGGAGCCAACCAAACTTGCCGCCGACCCGCGTGGGGCCCAGTCGATCTTGGATTCGTCCAGAAACCTTGCGTTCCATCCAGATAAAGATGAGCGCACCCACGGCAATCACGTTGATTAGCAAACCAATTGCCACTAGCGCCGCCAACGATTGCGCTAGAATGCTGGGCCACCTCCAAGAGTCAATCAAAAACTCAGCCACCGACTCACTCTTCCTGATTTAGGTGTGGTTCAAAGCGCCCGGATTCTCACGTCCCGTGCGACTCTTCGGTCTAGATTCCCCGTGCGATTCCCCGCGCTAAAGCACCCTGTTGTTCGATCCAAGTTGACGCTTCAAAAGATCGTGAAATATGGCACAAAGTCCGGAAGGCGTACAGCCCCGAACAGCTCCCGGCGACGAGAATTTTTGCTGCACGGCAAGCCTGAGCCTAACGACCGGCCGTTCGCACCATCGCTAACGATCGATTTCTCCCATCACGATGTCCAAGGAACCGACAATCGCTGGGATGTCCGCGATCGGCGCCCCTCGGCATATCTCGTGACTCACAGAAAGATTGCAGAAGCAGCTGCTCCGTGCACGGACTCGCCACGGAATCGAACTTCCGTCACTCACCAAGTAGAAGCCCATCTGGCCTCGGGGAGCTTCCGTTTCCAGGTAAACCTCTCCGACGGGCAGTTTTTGGGCCAATTTGATCGGCTCTCCCCAACTTCCTTCGCTGGTGCTATACCGCTCCATCGCCTGGCGACACAGATCAATTGACTGCATCACCTCCAGCATCCGTACGTAAAATCGATGCCAACAATCTCCCAACAGCGCATCGGTTGCTACGGCGGGATAGTCGTGGTCCTTGGGATAGTGACCATCCCGTTCGCAAATGACCTCAAACGCATATCCCTCGTACATCGACGTGAAATACTCTTCACCGTCGCGACGCAAATCGTAGTCGACGCCGCTGCCACGTAACACGGGCCCGGTACAGCCATAGTCGATGGCCATTTCTGGCGACAGATATCCGATGTTGCAAGTACGCTTGATAAATATCGCGTTACTGGTCAGCAACGTATGGTATTCCGTAATGATCGGCTCCAGCCCCTTCAGGAACTTCTCGCATCCTTGCAACCAACCGGTCGGCAAATCGCAGGTGGCACCGCCAGGCGTGAGATAGCTGTAAGTCAGCCGAGCACCACAGGCTTCCTCGAAAAGATCCAGGATCTTCTCGCGTTCGCGAAACGCGTATAGAAATGGGCTGAACGTTCCTAGGTCCAAACCGTACGCACCCATGCCCACGAGATGGCTGGCAATCCGTCCCAACTCGCCAATGATCACGCGGAGGTGTCTACCTTTCTCCGGAAGTTGGTAATCCAACAACTTTTCGACGCAGAGCGACCAACCCAGGTTCATGTTCATCCCAGCGAGATAGTCCATACGGTCGGTGTACGGAATCCACTGCCGTGGCGTAAGGTTTTCACCGATCTTCTCAGCGCAACGGTGCAAGTATCCGATGTGGGGAGTTACTTCCGACACGAGTTCACCGTCGGTCCGCAACACCAGCCGCAACACGCCATGCGTACTGGGGTGTTGAGGACCCATATTGACCAACATCTCGTCGGTGCGAACGTCAAACTCTACAACTCGAGGATCGTCGACAGTTACCATGGTATTACGCTTCTGATGAAATCCAGCTGAGTTAAATCGCTTCTAAGAAATCGGTCGGAAGAGATTGGCACTACCTGCCGCGAATTCCGTGGTATTCAATCGGCATTTCGTAATCTTTGCGAAGGGGGTACCCCTCCCAGTCCTCTGGACAAAGAATGCGCGTCATATTTGGGTGACCAGTGAAGTTCACGCCGCTGAGATCGAACACTTCGCGTTCGTGCCAATTCGCGGTGCTCCAGATACCCGCCACTGAGGGCACCGAAGGCAATTGGCCAACCACCTCGCCTTCCCAGCGAGGGAGGCTCACTTTGACCACGATCGTGTGTTTCTTTTCGATGCTCGATAGGTGATATACCACTTCGATACGCGGCTTACCCCACTTCACTTTCGCCGCCTTTTTTTCATCGGGCTCGAAGTAGTCGACCGCGGTGATGCAGTTAAGCATGTTAAAACGCAAGTCCGGTTCGTCACGCAAATATTCACAGACGCCGAGCAACGCCGACGGAGTAATCTGGACCCAGGGGTCGATGACCTCAAAGTTGGCCGTAGCGACGCCGTCTCCAAATCGATCCTTGAGCCTCTTCAAAAAGTCGTCACCAGCCATTTCATTACTCGCAAAAAAGGTACGGCATGGATCGTCGACGCCGGCACTTCGTGGCGCCAACGAACCAATCATCTGCTAAGCGGACATTACCGGCTCCGTGGCCGATGCGGTATTGGAATCGTCAGGACTGGTACCTGACTGGCGACGCTCCTCGACCATCGCTCGTATCCAGTCCAAAGCGCCGAGGTGCCATTCGTAGGCATACGCCACCAGTAAGATAGCGAAAAATACCAACACCTCGACAGCGGCCAATGTCATCAGTGTTGCCGCATTGTCACGAACGGCGTCGACAACCGATCCGCTTTCGGCCACCAACTGATTCACGACCGACGGCGCTCGCACGCCAAGCTCCTGGTACACGCCAATGGCATCTGACCCCAACCCCCCATCCACAGCGGCTACGACCGCTTCGGAATTCATAAGATGGGTGGCCTTGCCAAAAACCGTTGCCCACGGAAACAAGAATGCCACCTCGACATCAAAGATGATGAAAATGAGAGCGACAACATAAAATCTCAAGTCGAACTGGACAAAACTCGAGCCGATCGTTGGCTCACCACATTCGTAGATTTCGCCTTTCTCCTCGTGTGGATTATGGGGCCGAAAAAAACGACCCACAAGCAAATTAAAGAAGACAAAGATAAACCCTACGCTCGCAAACAAAGCGAGGTACGCCGCCAAGCTAATCGAGCCTTCGATTGCGGAGCTCATGAATCTGTGTTTCTTGTAACTGGAATTAACCGGGTGGCGGTTCGCAGACACCATACAACGATGGGCTGATCACTTGAACAGGCGAGGTCCCCCAACCGTTTCGTTGACTTGCCAACCCCGTTAGACATAGCCGATCGCCCAGCGTCCATTGCGTAAGTACCGCATTTTAGATGACCGCGTCACGACTGCAAGGCCGCTGTCGACGAAGCCGAACAATTGTGGGGTACCGTCCTGCCGGCGACATCGTCTTGCCCGATACCAACGTCATCCACGCACCTCGTCCTGCCTGAGGCAGGCACAACGTCTTGGCAACGAATCTGTCAAGCCGCTAGGACTCGCGGCAGAAAAGCCCGAATAATGCAACGAGCCCACGGAAAAGAGACTCTGCCTTACGGCCATTGGGTCCCACTGAGGAAACTACAACTCCAAGGCGTCCTCGCTGTTTCCATCCGAAATCGAACCAGCGGTTAATCGTTGACGTTCGGCATATCCGTCATCAACATCGTGCCAAAACAAGACCTCGGACTCGCCCAGTTTCCAACACAGATAGGCCGGGCGACCATCCAAGATCGCTGGGAAATCCACCAATCCGTCCGGGCCGTTCCTCGGGATCACGCCCAACTCGTTCAGCTCGTGACGATATCCGTCCAAGCGAGAAGAGTCTGCTTCCAGCTGCCTTTCGACGTCCGCCAACTCATCGGTGTATGGATCACCCACCTCGGGTTCACGTCCAGCCAACAGTTGGGAAACACGGTGCTTACGCTCGACAACCTGGGAAGACAACTTCGCCAAGTCGGAAACGATCGCTCGCACCAATGGAAGAGTGCGGTTGGCTTCATCAACCGTAAAGATACGCTGCGGATGGTCTTCGTCTCGATTCATGGTTGTTCGACTCAATAGGGTGGATATCAATGGACCCCGGCGACGCGCCATCTGATCAATGACGGCTATCTATGCCGGCTGGTTCGGACCTCCATGAACCGGTTCAACGAGAACTTTCGACTGGGCCACAGCCAGTGGATTCAAAGTCGATCGCCCCCACGCTACCTCTACAGGTAACCTAGCAAAGTCGACAATGCAACCGTCTCGGCTGTAACAACTCAAATCGTGCGTGGCTCCCATGAAAATACAGTCAACCGGGCACGGCTCTACGCACAGTGCGCAAAACATGCACTTCGAATAGTCAATCGAATAACCGGTGATCTTCAATCCCTTGCCATTCTCGACCCGTTCCTTGCCTATATAAATGCAATCCACTGGACACGCTTTGGCGCATTGGTCGCACGAAATGCAGGTCGTTAGATCAAACCTGTGAAAACCACGATACCTGGCCGCGACCGGAACCGGTTTTTCCGGATACTCGAACTGTTCGGTAAACGTCCCGCGATCCCGCTTGTAGGTGATCATCCAATACCGTAATGTCACAAACAAGCCGTGCCCGACGGTCCAAACTGCGCGAAAAACATTGCGCCACCACGCCGCAAAACCGGTATTCAATAACCACTTAAGCATCGTGCTAAAGTTCCTTAGTGCTTCGATTCTCGGAGTTTCAAACGAACGGGCCTCAAAACGAACGGGCCTCAAAACGAAGTCAGCTGGCGAATGAAACAACCACCGTCGGCCAAACGCGAGGATGTCGAATTATAGGCGTGGGAGTTGACGCCGCAAGCGATTCATCGCCAAGCTCCAATATTCATTCTACCTTCGATCACGCTGGCTCTGTTTAAAACGATGTTACCAAGAGGATTCGTCGCTCCTCGCTAGTTGGCCGGTCGCCACCCAACCGCGCCCGCGCCAGAGACCTTTACTTCTGACGCCTCGACGACGTGCGGCCCGCGAATTGTCGAACTCTGGACGTATTGAATCAAGACTGGGCGAAATCAGAATGCCTGATTACGCCCCACCATCTGCCAACTCGAATGCCTCACGCATACGCGTCGTTGGGGCCACGATTCTAGCTCTGCAGAGGGGTGCCGACGCAGCCGTCCAGAAAAACTGCTATTTTTTTTTCAAAAAAAATTCTTGGTTCGTCTTCCAGTGCAATTTGTTCAATCTTGGCAAATCAGGAATTCCAAGAATGATGTTGCTGGAAAAGCCCTAAATACTTTTCCTGTATGCATTTACGCTTCGCCATCTGCCGTTGACTGGCTGTTTAGGAGGTACGCGTATTTTGAGGGGACTGGTTGCGAGCCGGTGCGAGGGGAGCTGCGATCGACTGTTTCGGCGCTTAAACAAGAACGCACACCGAGGTATTACTTGACTCAAATGCCGTGGGACGTAGAGTGAAAAGAAGGAAAGGTGTGTTTGTTCGACATTCGTAGGTCGAACCAGCTCTAAGGTCTATGGGCTGTCGATTCTGGTCGCGACACACGTTTGTAACGACTATCCATTAGGGATGGTACGGAAGTGTAAACAAAGGAATGATGAAATGTTGGTCTTATCGCGAAAAAAGAACGAAAGCATTGTGATCAACGACACGATTTCAATCGTGGTTGTTGAAATCCGTGGCGACAAAGTGCGTCTGGGTGTGGAAGCTCCCAAAGAGGTGCCCGTCCACCGCCGCGAGGTATACGACGCGATCAAGCGGAGTGAGGCCGAGCAGGCCGAGCAGGCTGACGCAGCAGCCGAAGAAGTTTAGTCTCAATACTATTCCTTTCGCTGTCCCGCTCTCGCCCACGGATTCGCAATTCCACAGTGTGTCGTCTTGATCGTCGGTTGTTCAGCCGGCGCGGTTCGTTTTTTTTTGCCTTGGAAACGTTGCGCGGCCACTTCGAATGAAAGTGGATCTCGCGGAATTGCCGGCTGCTTGCTGTTCCGAAGGTGAAAGTCCTCGTCTTTCTGACGATCTCACCTTGACCATCGGGGAGTTGACGGACTACATTTCTCCCGAACCATACATATGTACGTCGCCCTGGATGCGTACCTATGTGGGCCCCGTCGTCTAGTGGTCTAGGACTCCGGCCTTTCACGCCGGCAACACGGGTTCGAGTCCCGTCGGGGTCACTTTGCAAAAGCCGAGGAGAAGCACACTATAATTGACGCAACGGTTGTCCCTGTCTTCCGAGGCTCTGTCCATGTCTTTCGAGGCCGCGGTTTGATGATTGGCGGTTTGGTGATTTTAATGCAAAAAAACTCTCTAGCTATTTGTGTTTGCCTGTTGATTCTCACCGGATGTGGTCAGTGGAACGCGGAGACTCCGTATGAGCAGGCCTATGAGCAGTTTGCCTTGGGGAATTGGCATGCATCAATCGATGCCTGCAACCGTTTGCTGGAACTCAGTCCCGACAATCCCGACGCATTTTTACTTCGCGGTCGTGCCGCATTGGGCAACGGTAGCGTGGACGAAGCGATTCAGGACTTCTCGCGCGTGATCGAACTTCTGCCCGAGGACGCGGAAGGTTACCACCACCGCGCGATTGCGTACGGTCAGCAGCAAGAAACAGAGCTGGCCATGGCCGATCGAGCGAGGGCCAGAGAATTGGACGATCTCCTCGCGACTGCGTATCCATTCGATCCCGCGGGTTTTGTTCCGCCCTCACAACTCGACTTGACGGTAGAAGACGCGGAGGATCCGTCGGACGATTTCGATTCCTCGGAGTTGGTAGTGAGTCAAGATTCTGCTGAATCAAGCATTGCGAGTTCGCTCGATAACGAAGAAGAGGCGTCCGATGCATTTGTTGACGCCCATAAACCAGGCCGTGGGTTGCAACGTTCCAATACAGTGTTAAACCAAGGCGGGCCAGCGAACGGACCGCCAGTGTCCGCCTTGCCAACCGTCGAATTTCCGCAATTGCCGATCGCCGATTTGGCGGATGGGCAGGTAAGCAACGAAGAAATCCAATCGAGGGAGACGGGTGACGTCCCGGCCACACCGGAGTCAATGTCCGATGCATCGCCTAAGAATACGTCGATCGTACTGGATTTCCCGCCACCGGATAACCTGGAGTCACCCCCGGGGATGGTGGATCCGAACGACGGGTTGAATCCACCTGATGCTGGCGGCCCAAGCCTTTCCACCGCGATGCCACTGGGACCTAATGGTCCGCTGAATTACCCACCCGTCCTTCCGGCTCCCACCACTGGCATCTCGGGTGAGCGTTATCTCCTAAATGATCACGCGAACTCGCCAATACATCCACCGAACTTCCCGGGCAACCCGATTTTCGATCCGAGCCTTGGCAAACCTAGCTTGAGTACTGCACGGCCCTTTTCGGAGTATGCGACATGGCCCTTGGGCCTCGCGCCAGCGTCAACCCAGTCATTCGTGCGTCCCCCCGCCGCTGCACTGCCGACGCGAAGCCTGACGACTGCGTTGCCGTATCAGCCTCGCTCGAATGGCGTTGGCACAGGTTTACCTGGCGGCGGAATCGGGCGGGCCAACTTGCCATCGCAATCGCCAGCGGAGCTGGGAGCAAGTACGGGATTACAGGATACAGTCGCTCCGCCGCCCACGGGCATCCGCAGTCGATCACGATAGAAAATGGTGAAGCTAAATGGGCTTCGCCGCAAAGGCGGATTCGCGGGTAAGCTCGCCCATGATGCCCCGACCTCCCAAGCGCTCGGAGCCTCGCCGCCTGTCGGATTCACGAGCTTGGACAAATTGGAGAACTGGCAGCGGTTCCAATTTGGCCCAGGCGGGAGTGCTGGCCAACAAACTGGCTAAAAAATAGCCCCCTCGTATCGTCCAGGCCAGATAACCAATGCCGACGGCAGAAGCCATGCCGCTGGCCAGCATGGTACGGAATTGCACGTCTCGTGATTGGGAGTCAAGCTGGTCTGCAAGATCCTCGAAATAGCGACGGAATGCCGCCGGCCCCACGACATCTGTTTCTGATGTTTGGTCAGAGTTGGCGAGGTCGTCCGATGGTCGGCCGCCCAACAAACCCAAATCGTAAGCGTTCACGGCCTCTGGCCGTGAACAGGGATTTTTCATCGTAATCATCTTAATCCGTCACCGCCCGCAGGGGAAAACTGGTAGATCGTTGATTTGAGA
>Ga0310121_10000974_pt1 | contig 30090 bp, 22 predicted proteins | sample CB27_Tmax_986_MG_FD_203504 | JGI IMG/M metagenome (GOLD analysis project Ga0310121, IMG submission 203504) | Marine microbial communities from Western Arctic Ocean, Canada - CB27_Tmax_986 | ecosystem: Environmental > Aquatic > Marine > Oceanic | place: Canada: Western Arctic Ocean | collected... | reverse complement strand
ATAAACTACGACGCGTGCTGAGCCAGTATAACGCGGACACGAAGAACTTGTTTAGCAAAGCGGGGCGAAAATACTTGGCCATCATCGAGCTTTCTTCAGTGGATCGGTTTGTGGTCGACTTGCTCTGCGAAGAATTTGACCAGCACCGCGAGCGACTGAAGCGAGTGGACAAGCAATTGAAGGCATTCGCCAAGCTAGCGCCGGTGGCTGAGCAAGAAGCCCGCGCAGTGCTGGAGAGTATGCCATGCGTGGGCCCTGTCACGGTTGAAGTCGTGTTGGCTGAGGCGGGCGATCTTCGCCGGTTTGGTTCTCAGCGGAAAGCGACCGCCTACGCGGGGTTGGCACCTGGTATTCGCGAAAGCGCAGGCAAAGGTAAACAACTGGGCATCACTAAACAAGGGTCACGCTTGTTGCGGATGATCCTGGTAGAAACGGCCTGGCGGCTGGTGAACAAGACTCAGCGATGGGGAAGCTTGTTTGAGAAACTCAAAGTCCGTTGTGGAGCGAAGAAGGCGATCGTCGCCATCGCACGCCGCGTGTGGTGCGTGATGGTATCGATGCTGCGTAGCGGGCAGAAGTACAAACCGACGTAAATAATCGTCCAACGCATAGAAAGGAACGTGCTCCCAGCTCACCACCAAGGAAGCAGTGTCTTCCTCGACGAATCCGCTCGTCGCCAGGAGAGAGTGAGCGACGAGCGGCTCCGCCGAGCCAAATCACCACCAAGGATGGCACTCACCAACTCCACTACCAAATCATCCCGGAGAAAACAAAGCGACTAACGCACCGACCTCACAACAATCCAGGACGACCCCGTCACCGCCGCTGCGGGCAGCTCACTTGGCTGACCCACGTCAACTTGAATGGTGGCGTCCTTTCGAACATTGATTCATGACGGGCCCCGCTGGTTCCCAGGGAAAACGCGGCGGCACCTCGAATAGATGCTTGAGCGTTCGTGAGAACAGCTCCTAAACAAATGGTCTGCGAAAAGATCGCTGAATAAAAATGTAAGAAAATGTAAGATCACTGGTTGACAACGATTCCTTCATAGAAGCGGCGGTGTTCACGACCCCCGCCGGAAACTGTAAGCTCCCAACTCTCGCCAGGTGGGTCAAAATCATGCGAAAAGAGGGGCATAAAATCGTCAAAATGCGCACCGGCCAAGGCAGAGTATCTGCCGCTTTTTGTTCGCCACGTTTCGCCAGGCCCTACCTCCTATGGCTGGTCTTCGCGCAACAATTCTCGTCCGGGATTAGAAATCTGTTTCTATTCAATCATTAGAATTCCCCTACCCCGGCTCGAAAGTCGCTACTTCGCTTCGACCTCAGTATAGTCAGCAAGGGTCTTGAGGGCCTCGTTCGGCTTGCCGTAGCCGTCCTTTTTACTCTTCGCGATTGCTGAGAGCAGAATGTCATTGAATTTGAACCCTACGTCGTGAGGTGACATGTCGACGTCGGCAAGCCAGAGTTTTGCGTGATTGATCAGGTCATTCATTGACGCCGTAACTGAACACTTGGTCTTATATCCGGAAATACGGCGCGCTCCCGGTGCGCGCACAACTAAACACAACATGCCCCGTTGGTCTAACAACATCGTTAGCCCAAGTATCCCGATATCAACGCTTGACGTTGATCTGTAAGGTTCAGGCGCGACAAATAGGGTCAGTTGATGATGCTTGCCGCGGATGCGTCGATTCCTTTCATCATCGATGCCAGCGCGTCGCGGTTTGGCGCGTAGTCCAGGGCAACCGTGCGGAGTATTTTATCCTGCTCCACAAGCTCATGGAGCGAGTGAAGGTAATCGCGCATGCCTTCGTCTCGACATTGATGCATGATGGACGGTATATCTTCATCTTCCTCACGAAGGATCTTGTCTCTCACGATGGAGTTCGCCAGCAACACTTCAGTCGCAGGGAAACGGACCCCGTCATCGACTCCTGGAATCAGCCGCTGGCACATAATGGCTCGCAGACTGTTCGAAAGGGATGAGCGAATGAAGCTGTGTTCACTACGGTCGAAGAATTCCAGGATTCGGGAAAAACTCAGCTGTGCATCCGCACAATGCAATGATCCCAATACCAAATGTCCAGTTTCCGCCGCTTGGATTGCCGCCAGCATCGTTTCGCGGTCGCGCATCTCGCCAATCAGAATACAATCTGGATCTTGTCGAACCACCACGCGCAGAGCATCCTGGAAATTCTCTACGTCCAATCCCACTTCGCGCTGTGAAACGATCGACTGTTTGCCGTGAAATTCAAATTCGATCGGATCTTCAATCGTGATAATATGCATGCTACGGTTTTGATTGATGTGCTCCAACATGGCGGCTAACGTGGAGCTCTTTCCGCAGCCGGTTACTCCGCACACAAGAATCAAACCATCCATCGTCTTACTGATCATATCGCGGTAGACATCGGGAAGACTCAATGCTTCGAAATCGAGTATCTTGGCCTGCACAAGACGCACCGCCACATGCATGTCGCCTTTGGATCGGTAGATATTAATACGATAGCGATCTCCCGTTGCTCCTTTGGACCCAAAATCGAGCGATCCATTTTTTTCAAATTCCCTCCACCGGTCCTTGGGCACCAGAGCTTCGACCATTTCATTGACGTGGGCCGAATCCGAAATGACGGGCAGTTGAAGTTGGCGTAAATGCCCGCCGATGCGCACATAGGGTGCGTAGCCGACTTTCAAGTGCAGATCCGAAGCCTCATGCTCACTGAGAAAGGCGAAAAGCTTGTTCATCTCTTCTTTGGGAGACAGCGGATGTTCCATGGGACGTTTCCTAGTATGGCCGGGACTGTCGTATGCCGCCCAAACCCGTGGCTGCGTCACCATGGGAAACAGGGTCGAAGAGGCACACGCCCAGCGGACACATCGAGTGATCGGAAATGGTGAGACGAAGCTAGTCAGCCAGTGCGGTAAAACCTTCGCATTCCATTCTAGCAAATGGTGCGCCAGCACAAGACAGATATTTCTCGTGCCTTAAAACTCACCAGGAAGCAGGAAACGACATTGGTGCACAGTCAATCGACGTCAACTTGTGACACATCCGCACACATCCACACTCATGCGTGCGGATGTGTGACACCCTGGATCAACAGATGGCGTTCGTGCCCCGCGGCCACTGAACCGCTAGTTCTCGGACTTTGTTGCGTGAGTGGCCGAAGCATGGCCTCAGTTCGTCGCTACCTGCGGGCATCGCAGTCGCTGGAAAAGCTGGGACGCTTCATGCTCGAACGACTCTAAGTAGTCGCCTCGGCGGCCGCCTTTGGCCCGGCCGCTTTGATCGCAGCTGACGCGTTGCTTTCGTACTTTTTGAAATTCTCGACGAACAGCCCCGCGAGCTTGCCGGCCGTTTGGTCAAAAGCGGCTTGGTCGGTCCAGGTGTTTTTAGGAACTAAGATCTCGTCGGGGACGTTGGCACACAATGTCGGGATTTCTAAGCCGAATACCGGATCGGCTACCGTAGCCACCTGGCTGAGCGATCCGTTGTGGATCGCGTCGATGATTGCCCGGGTGTGCTCTAAGCTCATCCGCTGGCCAACGCCGTACGCGCCACCGCTCCAACCGGTGTTCACCAGCCAGGCGCGCGATTCGTGCGTGCGCATCTTCTCGGCCAACAGCTCGGCATAACGGGCGGGATGCAGGACCAAGAAGGGCGCTCCGAAACACGCAGAAAACGTCGCCTCGGGCTCGGTGACGCCGACCTCAGTGCCAGCGACCTTGGCGGTGTAGCCGCTAATAAAGTGGTACATCGCCTGCTCAGGGCTGAGCCGACTCACCGGCGGCAAGACTCCAAAGGCGTCGCAGGTGAGCAAGATGATGTTGTCGGGATGCCCGCCGACGCAGGGGATTTTGGCGTTCGGGATGAATTCGATCGGGTAGCTCGCCCGTGTGTTTTCGGTGAGCGAAACGTCGCTAAAATCAACGACGCGCGTGTCGGGATCCTGCACCGTGTTCTCAAGCACGGTTCCGAAACGAATGGCGTTGTAAATCTCCGGTTCGCTCTCCGCACTGAGGTTGATCGCCTTGGCGTAACAGCCAGCTTCAATATTGAACACGCCGTCATCACTCCAACAATGCTCGTCATCGCCAATCAAGGCACGGTCGCAGTCGGCCGACAAGGTTGTTTTTCCAGTACCCGAGAGACCAAAGAACAGCGAAACGTCGCCCGCTTTTTGATCGAGGCCTTTCCCATTGCCCCCTTTCCCGTCGATACGTCGTCCTTCGTTTGCCGAGCAGTGCATCGATAAAACGCCCTGCTTGGGCATCAAGTAATGCATGATTGTGAAGACGCCTTTTTTCATCTCGCCGGCGTATTCGGTGCCGAGAATAACGAATTCGCCACTGGCAAAATTGAGCGCGACGCTCGTTTCAGTCTCGATGCCGTCGACCTTGGTGTCGGCAGCCTGACAGCCGGCGTTAAAAATCACGTAGTCTGGCTCGCCAAAATCGGCCAACTCCTCAGCAGAGGGTCGAATAAGCATGTTGTGCATGAATAGCGCGTGATAGGCCCGCGTACATATAACCCGCACTTTGATCCGCGCCTTAAGATCCCAACCACTAAACCCGTCGATCACATACAGTCGCTCACAACCGTTGAAATAATCGATCGCAAGATCCTTATTCTTTGCAAATGAAGCGACTGGCAGCGGAATATTCACATCGCCCCACCAAACGTCGGCCTGGCTCGACGGCTCTTCGACAATCCGTTTGTCCTTCGGGCTGCGGCCTTTCTTCGCCTCGGAGTTCGCAGCGATCGCTCCCGATGAGACAACCACCTCCCCGTCAAATCGCAATGCTTCTTCATACAGTACAGCGGGCGGCGCATTGCGAAGCACGTTGGAAACTTGAATGCCGTAATCAGCAAGACTCATCGATAGACTCATAGCAATCCTAGGAAAAAAAAGGGCACATAACGTCGACCGTTGTCTGCCGTGCACCGCAAAAAATGTGCCACATCCCTCTCGAGACCGCTCTTCGATCGGCTTCTAGCGTGATCTTACCGGAGTATACTGCTTGATCAACCTTTTTTCGTCGACGGTTCGATGCAATCATTTGAAAAGCGCTACCAAACACCTCTGCAGTTTTTACGGCTTGCCAGCCACTGCCGGTTTGAGACTTGCCACCGGTGGCACCTCCGGCGCCGCGATTTCAGCTTCTTCGTCCACGGCAGCAGACGCACCGGCGTCGATCAACAGATAGCCGGCCCAGAAAAAGGGATGCGCTGCCAGCAGATCGGTGTCATCTTTTCTGCTGAACTTCACGCGGGGTTGTTGCTCGGGGTCGAGCGGTAACTCCATGGCGAGTTGCGCGCTGCGTTGCCAAGCAGCCGAGGCGGTGCTGTAGGGGAGTTCTTGCAGAAACTCGCGCGTCAGTTCGAATGTCGCGTCGCCGCCGACGCGCCAGCTGCTGAGCAGAATGGTCTGCGCGCCGGTCGACATCAGGCCGCAACTAGCCAAAAACAACTCGGTGCCGGGGGCAGCTCCCCCCCCTTTTCGCTTCGAGGCTTTACCCCCTCGTTCCGCCAAGTTGCGCGCGGCAGGCAGAATCACTCTTTGCGGTCCGAATTGTGGCAAGGTCAGCCAATGGCTGAGCGAGCTTTGTTTCGAGCCGCGGCTTTGGGAAATCGGCGACCAGCCCAGCGGTTGCGACAGTCCCATCTCGATGTCATCCAACACCAACAGCGTATCGGTAAGCGAACCAACAATCGGCAGGGGTGCCGGCGAGGCGGTTGGGAAATCGATTGGATTCTCAACCGCCTTATGCAGCGACGCCAGTGCCTCCGCCTGTTCTTCGTCGGTCGTGCCCGGCAGTAGGTCTTGGCCGACAATCGCTGTGCGCTGCACTCGTCGCCAAGGTCGCGAGTTGCCCACCGCCAAGCCGACCGTAGGTGCGAGTCGCAGCCGTGACGTGGAGATCAGCGGGATCAGGCGATCTTCCGTTTTGACTGGCAGTGCGGCGAAGGGTACATACCAAATCACGCCATCGGGCACGACGATCAATTCGTCGAGCCCCGCTGGGTCGAGCGATGAGCCTTCGAAGAGCGCTTGATAGAGCTTGCTGCCCGACGTTAGCCAGTCTGTCGAGAGCAACTCGGCGATTGGCAGTTGGTGATTGGCGTCATAATTGCCCAAGTCGCGAAGGAATGCACCGACGAGACTGTCGAGCCGCTTCTTGGGGGCGCATTGCCAACTCGTCGAACCGCCTGACGTTAGCAAGAAACCCATCATCGCGGCCGGAGTCTCATGAAATACGGCAATCGCCTGACCTGGCTGGAGTTGTTTTTGCAAGGCGGTCGTCGGCAGGACCGGCGGGAACTGCATGTCGACCGCGGCGCGCTGCAGGCCGATTTGGCTGAGCATCGCTTCGCGCTGGCTGATGTTTTTGTGCCACCCGCGCCACACTTTCACCAGGTCGCGCTGCGCGGCAGCATCGATACCCGGTTGCCACTGCGTACTGAGCTCTGCTTGTAGTTGTCGACCTGCTTTCATTGCCTTATCGTACTCGGGAAAACGGAGCAGCAGTTCATTGCGCTGGTTCCGCTCGTGTCGGCTCAAGAGATGTTCGGGAGTTTCGAGCGCAGCGCGGAGGGCTGCCAAGCGACCGCCCCAAGCAAGCGCGGAGTGAAAACGGTGACGCTTGGCCAGATCGCTGATTTCCAGCGCGGTGGCCATGTTCTTGCGTGACAAGACCGCGTCGAACCAACGATTAAAGGCGGGGCCGTGAGGCGTCTTCAGCGCGGACAGAGTCTCGAACGGTCGTAGCACCCAATCAACCGCTTTGGGGTCTGCCAGCAGCGACTGATAAATCCCAACCGCCGAGCGGGCGCGAAGCTGCTGCTGGTCGTAACGCTGATTGGCCAGCAGCAACTGCAAATTGTGCTTCGACATGCCAACGTGCTGCTGCAGAGCTTGCGATAACATAGCACTGGCGGTATCGCGGCCTTGCAGAAACTGCAAACGGGCCTCCAGATACTGTGCCTCGTTTCCGAGCAAGCCTTGGGCTGCGTCTCGCAGCCGAGACCGCCCCGTGCCGAGCGCGGCTTGAGCCGCCTTACCATTGCCGAAGTGCAGCAACTCTTCGGTCAACGCGAAGCTAAGCCGTGCGAAGAGATGGTGATAGCGTTTGCGACTGGCCCAATCGGCAGCCGGCTGGATCGCACCGTTGATGCTGTTGGGCCCGCTAGCGAGATGATTGATGGTACCGAGCCGGAACGCCTCGTCGATGATGCCAAGGTCCTCATAATAGAACGCTGAATAACTAGCTTCCGCCAGCAAATTGCCAGCCGCAGCTAAATCACCTGCTTCCATTTTGAGTCGACCCAACTCTAACAGCGCCACACAAGTCAGCGGATGATCAAATCGACCGCGGATGCGCTCGGCACGCAGCAAGTATTTTTCTGCCTGCTGGGTTTCTCCAACGCCGATGTGCGCCAGCCCCAACTGCAGGTCTGCCCAGCCTTTGGACCAATGATTGGGGATCGTGATGCCACGCGACAAGGCGGTGACCAATTCACGTGAAATCACGTCTTCCGCTCCCAACGGGCCCAGCAACTCGTTGCGGCGGCGAATCGACAAAGCCGTTGCCCGAATTATTTCGATAACATTCAACTGTAGCAACGGAAGCGGTGGTGGAATGATGCCACTCTGTCGGGAAGTCGGATTCGCATGAGCAAAATCGACGATCGAGATAATTTCTTGTGTTGGATAACGCCCCAGGGTGAATTGGCGGCTACTCGTTCCCCACGGCAAAACTTGTCGCAAGCGATTGGCATCGACTCGGGGTTCGCGTTTGAAATGAACGCGAATCATCCAATTCGGATTCTGCAAAAACATCAGACACGCTTGGTCAAATTGATCTAAGGCTTCCGCCAGGCGTCCCTGTTGGTAGTAGACCTCCCCAAGCATGGCGTGATAAGCGATCACATCGAGCCAGCGACGGGTCACGGAAATTTTAATCGAACGAAGAAGCTCTCGCTTGAAGGTGCGCTCGGCATTGCGATAGTCGCCCCGGTACATCCGTTCAATTGCTTGAAAATAGATGCCCGACGGTGCCGAGTCGCGACCGAACCGCGCACTATTTCCGGGAATGCGAACCTGCGCGATAGCTACCAGCGGGCATGCCAGCATTCCAACGAGCACTCCCAGAGCTAGCACGAGGGCAGTGACAAGCACGGGCAATCGGCGAATCAAGAGAGTCGGCATGTTATGCCTCCGAACCGGTAGAATTCTCGATTAATGGGGCGCCACAATAGGTTGAGCGACCGACCCTGTCATTCTATCACCTGAAGCCCAAAATACGATTTTCCGCTTTGAACTGCCCACGAGAACTGCAATTCCCTGTAAAGGTAGCGGAAATTCTAAGGTTGTGCGAAAGTTTGCCGATCAGGGGGACGATAAGGGTTGTACTGGCCAATGGAGTGCATCGGCCGTAGACCCTCCGTCTGGAGTAACGACAGTGAATACCTCGTCCTTGCGAACCGAACACCGCCCGAAGTCGTCCTTTTCTAGGCTCTTCGTTGGGCTGATGATGCTAGCGTCGCTCGCCAGCACCGGCTGTCAGATGGACATTGCCGGCCAGACGTTGCCGAGTCCGTATTATCTCACAGATGATGTTCAGTACTACGCACCCGGTCCCGAATTCAAACTGGCTCGCGAAGCGGCCGCGTTGAAAGAACAGTCGGCCAACCAAATTAGCGAACAACAACGCTAGGTAGGCACAGAGCATTGAATTCGTCCGTAACTAAAACCAGAGAATTTCCAGCGCTGCTGGTGACTGGACTGCTTGTCATGGCCTCGCTAGCTAGCATGGGCTGCTTAAGGTGCCTGGTCAAAGAAAATGAATTGGCGCTGCCCAGCCCATCCTTCACGCAGGAAGTAAAATACTACGCACCAGGACCAGAATTCCAATTGGCTCGCGAAGCGACTACGCTCGGAGAGCGCAAAGCCTACAGGCAATAGGCTAGATACGATATTTGCCGCTCGTCGCATTAGCCTGCCAGCAGCAGTCGGTCGCGACGAGATGAGGGGGGACGGCACCCTAAGCGGCAGGCGTCTGAGATTCGCCGCGCGAACGCGTCGCGTGTCTCAGACGTCTCTGCCCTGGGGAAGGGAGAGATTTTACGAATGCCTAAATACCCGATGACGAAGGATTGACGAAGCACCAGTGGCGACGGTGAGCAATTCTTTGCCGCTGGGACGTGTCGCTATTTTGTTGGCGACATTTTTAAGTCCTTGGGCCGTGTCTCTTGGCAATTGGCGTCATTTCTTCGTAGCCATTTCTGCAGAGGTCAAGTGCGACTTGAGCCAGCGCGACAATCTCACGCTCTGTCCGCGCCATGCTTGCCAAGGATAGTAGGTAAATCGCTGGCTGGTCTCGACTTCTGTGCGAAAACGGCGTTTGAATTCGAAATCGCCGATCCCCATGTCGAGCAGACGATCACCGCGGGCAAAACTGTCTTCGAGCGTCCAGCCCATCAAGGCCTTGCCGACGCCGTTCTTGCTGAATCTTCGGTCGAAACCCATCCGCAGGCCAAACAGCTTGCCGTCGAGCAGATAGTTGTATTGGAAGGCAGCCGGCTGACCGTCCAGTTTGAGGACCACCATGTCGAGCATCCCCAACTTGGCAGCCACGGAGTGACATTGCCGCAAGAAGTCTCGTACATGCTTGTGCGAGAGCGTGTTCCCCGTGGTCGAGTCGCCCTGCCAACTCTGCTCGGCAATCTCTAAACAGTTGTCATACAGATCCCACCGCGGCTCGCTCTCGCCTTGGCTGACTCCCTGTGGACGATAGCGCTCGAAGCGAATTTCGAAGTCACGCTCCAAACCGCGCTGCTGACGTCCCAATTCGTGACGCCACTTTTTCGAGAGCCCGGCTCGATACGTTTCCCAGTCGGAACCTTCCAGCCGCACGATCGAGGTCTGCTGATAATCGCTTCGCTCCGCCTGCCAGCCGGTCGCCCTCAACGCTCGTTCGGTCGGGTCGCATACTCGCGGGTCACCGCCGATCCAGCGTAAATCGAGCATATCCCAATCGCGGGGCGACTCTTGCAAATGCTTCATCGCCATGAACAGGCACGCTGACGGATTAGGACCGATCGGTCCGTACCACATGCCCCAGTCGCTCAGCGGGTAGGTCAGCACTCGTACCTGACCCACTTGATACCGCTCGGTGTGGACGCACAAAGGCACAATGCCAATCGGCTTGCCCTCACTACGCACGACTAGCACACGCAAGCGTTGGTCTTTGCCGAAAGAGCGCCAATAGGTTTTTAACCAGTCAAAACTGTGGAAAAAGGACGCCCGCGGAGTTTGCGGCAGCAGGGAATTCCACGCGAGACGATACGACTCGAGCTGGTCCAGGTCATTAATTTCAACAAGATCGGCCATCCACGGCACCTCTAGGGGTTGCTCGTCGATTTCCCGCATCTGAATCCTGCTTCCTGAATGACCAATTGCCCGTAGGGAATCGCCCTCTGTGGTGTTTCGGGTGCAAGGGGCACGGCCAAACATCATCGAGGAGCGTTCGCTACAAGATTGAAAAGGTTCTTATCACGGCGAAGCAGCCACCGGCGGCGGGGGGCACACGGATGGGGTGCCTCTCACCAGCCGCAACGCTTATGCCATTCGTTGCTTGTCGCTATAGAAATGTTACTATGCGTTTGGCAGTAAGGACTTATGAGGTGGCAACAGAGAATATCTGCTGCCGCCCAGAGCGTTGTCAGAAGTGAACATGAGGCGTTTCGGCAACGTGCCAACGTACACCTTGCCACCGCCTTGAAAGCTGAGCATGACTGAAAGTAGCTGGACCGAATTGATCACCGCGATTCACGCCAACGAGCACCAGGCTGTGCTGGCCGTCACCGGTGGGGGCAGTCGGGCGATCAGCCAGCTGTTACAAGTGCCTGGTGCTTCGCGAACGGTGCTGGAAGCGGTCGTGCCGTATTCGGCGGCGGCGCTGGCAGACTGGCTGGGCAGTGCGGCCGACCAGGCCTGCTCGGCACCAACGGCTCGGGCGATGGCGATGGCGTCCTGGATACGAGCCAGAGCTTTGTCGCCCAAGAGCGACCCGCACCAGCTGGTCGGCGTCGGAGCAACCGCCAGCTTGGTCAGCGATCGGCCCAAACGGGGCGAGCATCGCGTGCACGTCGCGATCCAAACCGCCACGACCACGGCAACCTACTCACTCGTCCTTGCCAAAGACGATCGCGTTCGGCTCGCCGAAGAAACGCTCGCTGCGCAACTGTTGCTGTTGGGTTTGGCAAAATCGTGCCAATTAGATGTGGCCGACACGCGTTCGATTTTCGAAAAGGACTTACAAGGCAACGAGCAAATCAAGTCGTCCCTGCAGCAGGCCAATGCGGAATGGACAGAGCTGCTCCTTGGCGAGCGCAGCCAAGTCTGCTACCCCGCGTCGCACCATGCTCAGTCCGTTTTCCCCGGTGCCTTCAACCCGCCACACGTTGGACACAAGCGCATTGCCGCCATCGCCGCCGAGCGACTAGGTTGCCCCGTCTCATACGAACTATCGATCACCAACGTCGACAAACCGCCGCTCGATTTCTTTGAAATCGACACTCGTCTCAAACAGTTACGTGACTTCGACGGCCAAACGCCGATCCTGCTCTCCGACGCGCCAACATTTCCTGCGAAAGCGGCTTTGTTTCCCGGCTGCACGTTCGTAGTCGGAGCCGATACGATCGCCCGGATCGCCAACCCAAAGTACTACCGCGGCGAAGCCACAGGCTTTGCGGCGGCGATCCAGCAAATCGCCGACGGTGGTTGTCGCTTTTTGGTCTTCGGTCGACAACTCCAGGGAAAGTTCTGCGTGCTGTCGGACATTGAACTGCCGCAGGCGCTCCTCGACCTCTGCGACGAAGTCTCGGCGGCTGATTTCCGGGAAGATATTTCATCGAGCGAAGTGCGGAGTGCAACAAGCCTCTCGGAGTCGTGAGCAGAAAGAATCTTTCGGGGTGCCCCTTGCGTTGCCCGGCAACGGGGCTAACGAGCCACGAAATGTACTTCAAGAGCGCTGTCGACCGCAACGTAGCGGGAAGTTCCCTAGCGGTCTGCCGCCTAGTCAGCGCTAGGCGGCCAAGATAAAATAGGCTGCTTGTCTGCGACAGCAATGCTCCGAGATTCTCGTGTCCAGCCTCGATGTACAGCCTACTGACAAAGCATCGCACGGCGAGTTTTCGCTCTCCGAGGCCCGTCGCATCGTTGGCGAGTATTTTCGGCCCAACCCGTGGATCTACTGGCCCGATTTCTTGCTGAGTATGGGCGTCGGCATCTTTTTTTTTACGTTGGTGCAATACCCTGAGTTCGCCGTGGCCAACCCCGCCCGGCATTGGCCAGTACGGATCGTGGGGTTCTTGGTGTCGTCGCTGCTCTACTACCGTGCGGTATTGTTCATTCACGAACTGGTGCATATCCGCGAACGCGAGTTCACCTCGTTTCGCATTGCTTGGAACCTGCTCTGCGGCATCCCTTTCTTGGTGCCGTCGTTTTTGTACTACACACACCTCGACCATCACCGCCGCAAGCACTACGGCACCGACGCCGATGGCGAGTACTTGCCGCTCGCCAGCCAGTCGATCTGGCACATTCTGTTTTATTTTTCACAAGTCCTGATTATTCCCGTCCTCGGCGTACTGCGCTTTGGCGTGTTGACGCCGCTGACTTGGATCAGCCCTGCAATCCGCGATCTGATCCACCGCCGCGCCTCATCGATGATCATGGACCCGGCGTACATCCGCCCGCTGCCAACGCCGCGCGTATTGCGGATCATCCGCCTGCAAGAGGTGCTTTGTTTTATGTGGATCGCTTTCATCACCTTCCGCATGACCGCCTCATTCGGCGTAGTATTCAACGAACCGCTGCCGATGACTTTCTTACTGCAAGCCTACCTGACCGGTTTGCTCATCATCGCCATCAACGCCGTCCGCACATTGGGCGCCCATCGGTGGACAAACGACGGCACCGAAATGAATTTCGTCGAGCAGATGCTCGATTCGGTTAACTATCCGAACCACCCCTTCCTGGGCGCGCTGTGGGCACCGATTGGTCTGCGGTTTCACGCGCTACACCATATTTTTCCGACAATGCCGTACCATGCTCTGGCAAAAGCTCACAGTCGCTTGAGCGCTGATCTGCCCAACGATTCGCCTTATCACTTGTGCAGCGCGAAGTCGCTGCCCGATGAGATTCGCACTCTCTGGCAGCGAGCAAGGGGGCAGCGAGCAAGGGCGAACCGATAGCAACACGACGACTTATTTTCTTCGTGCCCATTCATTCTTTTCGTGCCCATTCAATCTCTTCGTGTAATGTGGACCGCTATCACACATCCAGATTCTTCACATCTAGCGCATGCTTCTGAATAAAATCGCGGCGAGGTTCAACATTGTCGCCCATTAATACGCGGAACAAGTCGTCGGCCGCACCCGCGTCGTCCATTCTGACGCGCAGCAGCGTGCGGTTGGTAGGATCGAGGGTCGTTTCACGGAGTTCTTCGGCGTTCATTTCGCCCAAGCCTTTAAAGCGAGTAATCTGCAAACCCTTTTCGCCGGCGGCCCGGATGGCGGTCGGCAAGCCGCGGAGGTCTTCCAGGCCGGTCTCACTGTCGCCGCGACGCAGAGCGTAGCGCGAGCCTTCTTGGCCGGTGCGGTCTTCGGGGATCAGCGCCTCGATCGAGAAGCCCAGATCGTTAAGGTCACCAAGCAGCGTGTTGATCGTGCGGACTTCGTGTAGCTCAACGATGCGGAGTTTTGGGCCGGTGGGCCCAGGCGGAATCGCAGCTAGCTCCTTGGCCTCGCCGTTGGTTCCCTCCGCAGCTTCAGCCGGTTCGCTGTTGCGCAGGGACTCGTCCTTTGCGGGGGTGGCGACCGTGCCTGCGTCGATGCGGAGCTCGTGCCCGAGGGCTTTTTCCCGCTCGGCAACGTAGGCGTCGAGGCCAGCGCGGGTGGTGAACCAACGCTCGTCGATGCCCAGAAAGACGTGGTAGACAGGAAGCTTTAACGTCTCTGGATCTTGCCGTTCGGCGTGAATCTTGAGACTGATACCGCGACGTTCCAGGGCGATGATCGCATCTTCAAGCGCCGCCAACGTCCGGCAAAGTTTTTCCATCCGCGCGCCATCAATCAAACCACCGTCGCCGGCGTCGAATACGCTGTCGCCCAATCCCAGGTCGAGCAATTGCGTCTTCATCTCATCTTCGGTCTGAACGTAGTGCGCCTTCTTACCCTTGCGAACGCGAAACAGCGGCGGCTGTGCAACGTAGACATGACCTTGGGCCACTAAGTCGTACATCTGGCGATAGAAAAACGTGAGCAGCAACGTGCGAATGTGCGAGCCATCGACGTCGGCATCGGTCATGATCACAATCCGGCCATAGCGGCGTTTGCTCAGATCTTGATCTTCGCCGATGCCAATGCCCACCGCTGAGATCATGCTGCGGACTTCCTCATTGGCGAGGACTTTGTCTTCGCGACTCTTGTAGGCGTTAATGATTTTTCCACGCAGTGGCAAGATCGCCTGATATTCGCGGAGCCGGCCTCCTTCAGCGCTACCGCCAGCCGAGTCACCTTCGACCAGATAGAGCTCACATTTGTCGACGTCTTTGCTGGAACAATCCCGCAGCTTACCTGGCAAACCACCGCCTGAGAGGGCGCCCTTACGCTCGCGAATGAGTTGCCGTGCCTTACGGGCACTCTCGCGAGCTTCGGCAGCGACGATAATCTTGCGGATCATCGCTTTAGCCGTTTTGGGATTTTCTTCTAAGAATCTCCCCAAATAGTCGCCAAAGACCGTATTGACGATCCCCTCGATCTCGCTATTGCCGAGCTTGGTCTTGGTTTGACCTTCGAATTGAGGATGGGGCGCCCGGATGCTGATCACGGCGGTCAAACCTTCGCGGACATCGTCGCCGCTGGGGATCAAATCTTTGCTGAACAAGCCGCCTTTTTTGCCATAGTTGTTCAACGTGCGAGTGAGCGCTGTACGAAAACCGGAGAGGTGCGTGCCCCCTTCGGTCGTGCTAATGTTGTTGACATACGTGTGTACGTTTTCGGTGTATTCACCAGAATACTGCAAGGCGATATCGAGGCTAACGCCCTCGCTTTCCCCTTCGACAGAGAGAATCTCAGCGTGAACGACATCGCTGGCGCGATTCAGATGCTTCACAAACTCGCGGATGCCGTCATCGTACTGGAAGGTTTCGGTCTCGTCGTTACGGGCATCAGCAACCGTGATTTTTACCCCTCGGTTGAGAAACGCCAGCTCCTGCAGCCGCTTCACCAACGTGCCATAGACAAACTTGGTGGTTTTGAAAATCTGTGGGTCGGGCTTGAAGGTGGTCTTGGTGCCTTGTTGGTCCGTCGTACCGACGCGGCGGACTTCACCTTTGGGAACGCCTCGTTCGTACTCTTGATGATAGACGTGGCCGTTGCGGCAAACCTCGACCTCGCACCATTCGGAAAGAAAGTTTACGACCGTTACGCCGACGCCATGTAAACCGCCGGAAGTCTGATAAGCCCCCTTGGTAAATTTACCGCCGAATTTGAGAACCGTCATCACGCCTTCGAGGGTCGAGACCTCCCGGTCCATCTGCTCGGAAAGCTGCTGATGTCTTTCGACAGGAATGCCGCGACCATCATCTTCGACTGTGACCGAGCCATCGGGATTGACTGAAACGAACACTTCGTTGGCGTATTTGGCCATCGCCTCGTCGATCGAGTTGTCGACGACTTCGTAGACCAAGTGATGGAGACCGCGCGCGGTGGTGTCACCGATGTACATACTGGGTCGTTCGCGAACGTGCTGCAGGTCGCTAAGGTGTTCGAGATCTTTTTCGCCGTATTCGGCATTTGCTTCTGTGGCCATGTTTTTATTTACATTCGCACTTGGTTGGGTGCCAATTGACGGGGTGCCAATTGACTGGATGCTAGTTGACTTGTCCGACGCGGAATTTCAGTTGTTTGATGCCCGCCTTGGGCAAGGCTGTTTGTAACTTCGTGATTAGTTCTTCTTTGCGAAACGTGAGTTCTTGCATCAACAGCGAGTTGGCAACGTGGATTTCCAGCATGCCGCGGCGCTGGTTGCCTACCCGCGTCGCTGAAGCAACATCGCCAACAGCGGTTAGCCAAGCTTCGTCTCGCTCGTTTGCGGCGCTGATTTGGGCATAGCCCCGTTGTTGCACCACTTGGGCAATCACGTTGCCGATTCGTTTCGGCCGGCGGGCAAAAAAACGTCGCTGTTGCGTCGCCCGCTGCCGCTCCAAATCTTCAAATTGCCGGCCGTCAAACTGCCCGCCGTCAAATTTTCCGTCTATGGCTTCACTCATCGGTCACGCGCCAAGGGCATGATCACATATCCGTAGCCGTCGTCAGTCGTGCAAACGGCGGCACTTTCAGCATCTTTTACCTCAAAGCAAAACGTTTTGTCTGCGTCGAGCACTTTGAGGAAATCGACTGCAAAACGAGGGTCAAGCGTCACCGTCAGCTCGTCGCCGTCGTAGCCGATCGGTAGCTCCACACGCGATTGGCCCACCTCGGCAGCCTTGCCAGAGAGAACCAACATTCCCTCGCCAAACGTAAAATCAACGCCGCGGCTCTCGTCGCTCGTGGCGATCTGAGCCTGCCTGATCGCAGTCAGCGTCGCACCAATCGCCAAATCCAACTTCACGCCACCGCCCGGTTCGGGAAAAACTTTCTTCCAATCCGGAAAACGTCCCTCGAGCATCCGTGCCGAAATCGTCGCACGCTCGGTGTGGACCAAAAGCTCGTTGCCCTTCACTGCCACCTTCACTTCGTCATCGGAGGGGGCGACCGCCCGCTCAATCAATTGCATCGCGCGGGTGGGAATAATGATCGTTTGGGCCGCGTCGATCGCTTTGCCTGAGGTACTAACCGGGCCCGTCATCTTAGCCAACCGTCGGCCGTCGGTGCCAATAGCGGTAAGCTGATCATCTTCGACCTCCAGTTTGATGCCTCCCAAGGCGTAGCGACTGCTCTCGTTGTCAGTGGCAAATGCGGTCCGGTGGATCAATTCTCGCAGCAGACGTGCCGGGACCGTATGATGATCGCTTTCCTCAAACGGTGTCACCTGCGGGAATTCGGCCGGGTTCTCTGCCGGCAGGCGGAACTGGCTCCGCTCACCGCGGATCGTCGTGCCTTGGCCGTCTGACTCCAGATGCAAAATTTGATCGGTACTTTCTCGCAAAATCGAACCAAACCGGGTGACCGACAGCACCACCACGCCGGGCGACTGGATGTCGACCCCCGAAACCTGGTGACGAATGCCGACTTCCAAGTCAGTTGCCAAGAGCGTGACGGATGATTCCGTGGCTTCAAGCTTGACGTTTTGCAAAATTGGTTTGGGACTCCGCGCGGGAGCAACCGACGCGACCGTCTGAAAGGCCTGCAACAGTTGTTCACGGTCGCATGAGATATTCATAATCGGGCCAGCCTTTCCAATCGCTCGGGATGTCTCGATCGTGGGTTGGTTTTCAAGGGTTGTCGACAACGGACACCTCCAGTGTTTGTTTGTGTGTTAATATTATTTTAGTAGCTATTAGCAGTAGTAAAGCGTGCCATCAAAATGTTGATAGTTTGTGTTTCTATGTCACAACTATCAAGCTGGTCAGCACTTGTGTGAATCGTTAGGACGTGGAAAAGCTATTGGGTGCGCGTTGGTAGACCGTTGATCTGATGTCGGTAACCGAACCCGTTTCGGCTGAAACCGATGCCGTCGATAGTAAGTCAAAAATGTGGCGGACGTTATCGACGAATATCAAACAGGTTTTCCATGGGGCTCGCTTGGGTAATTGAATTTCGTGATTCAGTTGGGAAGGAAGTGGTTCCTTTATTTATTCTTTTGGAAATCAAACAGCGGTGAGGATCCGTTTCAGTTCTTCAACATCTTGTTGGGTGCTGGCGTCGCTAACGAGTCGTTTTTCGATGGTTCGTGCGGCGTGCATGATCGTGCTGTGATCGCGGCGACCGAGGGCCAAGCCGATTTGAGCATAGCTGAGGTCGGTCAGCGTTCGGGCTAGATAGATTGCGGTTCCGCGCGCGTGTACCAGCGATTTACGCCGTGCCGAGCTGCACAAGGCCGACTGAGTGAGCGAATAATAACGGGCCACCACGGCGATGATTTGTTTTATTTTCAGCGGCGGACGCATGGCATTAGCTGCCGCTCCAGCTGCCGTATTGCTTATTTGGTGCTCGGCCGGCGATTTTTCAGCCGTAGCAGAGAGTTTGAATTCGGCCATTGCACGAATAACTTGCGGGGCAGTCCCGTCGACTTTTCGAGCCATCTGTCGTAGCTGGTCTTCGGTGAGTCTGTATCCACGAGCAGTGGCAGTTAGTTGCAGCAACTCCAATCGAGCCTCGACCCCAGGTGGCTGCAACCGCACCGTTAAGCCGCTCGCAAGTCGGTCACGTAGGCCCGCTTCGAGGCCAGACATGGCGGCGGGTGGTTGCTGGGCGGTGACGACCAGCACGGCGCCAGATTCGATCAACAGATCAAGCGTGTCGCGTAGCTCGCGCTGGACAAATGTGCTGAGGGGCAAACGCTGTAGGTCTTCGATGACCAGAAGTTGCAATTCGGCCAAATGTTCACGGAAGCTGTCGATGGTGCCTTCGTCGCGAGCGTCGCGTAGCTGACGTGCGAAATCGATAGCAGTCAGGTACTCGACTGCCGACTCGCCAAGTAGGGCTTGCCAGTGCCGCATGATGCCGCGGGCGAGATGCGATTTTCCGATACCTGTCGGTCCGAGTAGTACCAACGGATTGAATAGCTCCAACGGAATTGCCGGTGCTGTGGCATCAGCTAGACCGTTGCCCGCCAGATCGCAGCCCGCCAGATCATCGCCCACAAGTAGCCGCTCGAGCGCGGGGACCGCCAATCGATTTTCTGGACCAGCTACGAACGAATCACTAGGCACCGCCGACCCGCCTGTTACCGCCGACCGACTCGCCGCTGCTAACGCAGACCGTGCTCCACCAGCGCGCATCGAGCTGCCCCAATCACAACTCGGCAAAGCGATTCGCGTCACCCCGTAGACCATGACGGTTCCGTCCCCAGGTATATGAAAATTAAAAGTTCGCGCTTGAAAGTTATTGAAGTTTGCAAAAACTTGAGTTGGTGATTCGGCATCTTTCCGCTTAAGCTGGCGCCTTCCGATGGTCGGTCTACCCAATTGGCCTACCAAGGCTGCCAACCGGATCTAAAGAAGTGCCAGCGAGCGACCCCAAGAAGCATTTCTCTCACGGGCAAACGGGCCCCAAAACCGAAGCTGTAAGTCTACCCGATTGGCCGTTCAACCGGGAGGAGCCAAAGCGTTTTTTTAGCGGTTTCGGGCCAGTTTTACGATCGGCGCAAACGTTGACAGAGACTCAAGATGCGTCGACAAGCCTGATCGATTTCGGCAGGCGTCGTCGACGCCCCCAAGCTGAACCGGACCGACCCTTCGACGATGGCCGAATCGAGCCCCATTGCGAGCAGCACTGGTGACCGTTCGCTCGACCCACTGGCACAGGCCGATCCGCTAGAGCAGGCCACCCCAGCCTGGTCGAGGGCCATCAACAACGCTTGGCGATTCACGCCGACGAAAGCCAGATTTGAAGTGTTGGGAAGCCGAGGAGCATCGCCGCCAACGACCTCGACGGCGGGCAATTCATTAGTAATTGTCTGTTCAAAATGGTCGCGAAGCTGAGTGATCCGATTCACCACCTCGGCTGCGCTGCGCTGCCAGCACTCGAGAGCCGTACACATCCCTATAGCCAGAGCGACCGTTTCGGTTCCTGGCCGCAGGCCGGCCTGCTGGTGACCGCCAAACAGGGTCGGTCGGAGCGGAACATCGTGGCGTAAGACGAGAGCGCCGATTCCCAACGGCCCGTAAAACTTATGGGCCGCGCAGCTCAACGCTGCCAGATTCCAATCGGAAAAGCTGATCGGTAGCTTGCCGACAACTTGGGCCGCGTCGGTGTGTACCGGAATGCCTTGCTTGGCGCAGATCTCGGCGATCTCGACAACCGGCTGCCTGACGCCAGTTTCGTTGTTTGCTAGCATCACGCTCACCAGCCGTGTCTCGGGCCGCAGACAGCCAGAGAGTTGTCCAATGTCGACAACGCCACGGGAGTCGGCTCCCAGCAGCGTGACATCGCAGTTTTTCAGCTGCTCGGCAGCTTCCAAAATACAGGGGTGCTCGACGGCTGAGGTCACGAAATGATCTCGGGCTGCCGACGCTTGCTGCGGGTTGCCCAGTAGTCCAAAAACGACCAAATTCGCTGCCTCAGTACCGCCGCTGGTGAAAATTACCCGATCGGCGGCCATTCCGGTCATTCGAGCTCCAAGCAGCTCGCCCACCCGGGTACGAGCCTCTTCGAGAGCACGGCGGGCCTGCCGCCCCGGCTCGTGCTGGCTGCCGGGGTTGGCCCCGTAGCGGAGCGACGCGTCGCGCACTGCGTCGGCAACCTCTGGCAATAGGGGTGTGGTAGCGTTGTGATCGAGGTAAATGTGATTAGTCATGCCAGCATTATAGGCGCTGGGCACTGGTTGCCAGGCGCTAGAAAGAGGGATTGAGCGTAAGAACGAGCGCCCAACAACCAGCGCCCAATTGCCATTGCGACCTGAATTCACTGCTCGCTATCATCTGGCCCCCGTTATTGTCCCCAGAGCAAGGATGCTATGGCTACTCTGCTTCGCGCAGTCGTGATGTTGATCGTGCTGGTCGGTTTGCCGGCTGCCTGGGTTTACTACGGGCCATTGCCGCCGGCGGCAATGAGCGTGATCCAGCGGACGCTGGCCTCTGCCCAAAACTCCTTGGGGTGGCAGGGGCCCTCGCCAAGCAACTCGTGGCGAGACGAAACAACGAGGGCCGCCCCACGTTTTGACAATTCGCTAGGTACGACAACGCGTCTACGGCAGCAGCAGGGTGTCGGCCAGCGCTCAGCGCAGCCACTGCAACCGATGATGAGAGATTCGCAATTTGCCCTCACTTCGGCGATGACGGCTGCAGGACCGCCTGCTACGGAAGTGGCCGGCCCACTTCAGGTCGGTAATGAGTTAGCACGTCAGCTCGAACCCCATCTGTCGCTACTGCGTAGGCTCAACGCGGCGGAATACACTCTTGAAAACTGGGGCGGTAGCGGTCAACTCTATCGGTTCCGCTGCGCGATCGCCCTGGGAAAAAGCGACGATCATACCCGACAATTCGAGGCTGTCGATGCCGACCCCTTACGGGCCGTTCATCAGGTCGTAGGCGAAGTCACTTCCTGGCAAAATGCGCGTCAGCCCAGCACGACCTCCCGTTGGCAGTAGGAAGATTTTCATGAGGCGAGATGACAAATCCTTGGGTCAACTTTTGCGCAGCACGGCCCTTCGCTACCAACAACGCCGGGGTGGCAACCGATATGTCCCCTCACGTCTGGTAAGCGATCTGCCTGAGCCAAGTCCAAAATCTGCGCATCGAGTCGACGATTCGGCGTCAAAAATTGACCAGCTGGAGGCGGTGCTGTTTCTGACTCGCGAGCCATTATCGACAAGAAAACTGGCCAAACTGGCCAAACTAGCCGATGGAACCGAGGCCCGGACACTGCTAAAAAAACTCACCGGCCGCTACGAGCAGCGCGGTCGAGCTATACAGGTGGTGGAAGTGGCAGGCGGGTTCCAGCTACTGACCCGCCCGCAATTGGCCCCCTGGATTTGCCGTTTGCATGGCGAAGCTCAGGAAGTTAGACTCTCTGCCCCGGCGCTTGAAACCCTGTCGGTGGTGGCTTACCGACAGCCGGTCGTACGGGCTGAAATCGAAGCAATTCGGGGTGTTCAGTGCGGTGAAATACTGAGAGTGTTGATGGAACGCGATTTATTGCGTATTGTCGGGCGAGCTGACGAGCTGGGTCGGCCCTATTTGTACGGCACGACCAAGAGCTTTTTACAAGTTTTTGGCCTTAGGCGGTTGGACCAATTGCCCTTGATCGATCAAATTCATGGCATTGCCAGTTAGTCGCTTCGGAACTCTTGTTGCGATAGCTATTGTTGGGTTTGTGTTTGCGATTGTTTGCCGCTTCACGAACCGCCAGTCGGTTGAAATTATTGGTCGACTTGTGGAACCTGTGAGATGATGAAGGAGCAAGCTGTGCAGTTCACACGGAGTAGCCCCCCGATGGGTTTTTCATCAAATACCTCTACCGATTCCCCGACGGGTGTTTCCTCAATCGTTGACGATGTTAGCGAATCAGCCGAAGCCGATTTCCAGCCGGCCGAACAATTCAAAGTCGAAGACGAAGACGAGGTAGGTGATGACGAAGTGGAGTACGAGTACGAATACGAAGACGACGACGAAGATGAAGACGAAGAGGGCGATGAAGATGACACCGAGATAGAGGACGAAGACGAAGATGAAGACGACGATGGAGACGAAGATGGAGACGAAGATGGAGACGACGATGAAGATGAAGACCAGTGGGACGACGACGACGATGAAGACGACGAGTGGGAAGAAGTCGAAGACGACGCGGATTTAGAAGAGGAGGAGGAGGACGAGGACGACGAATTCGAGTACGAGGAGGACGAGGAGGAGGCCGAGGCCGGCGATGCTCAGGCTGACAAGGCTGACAAGGCCGACAAGGCCGACAAGGCCGACGACGAAGAGGACGAAGAGGACGAAGAGTACGAGTACGAGTATGAATACGAGTACGAAGATGAAGATGAAGACGAAGATGAAGACGAAGATGAAGATGAAGACGGTAACGAAGAAGATGACAACGAAGCCGACCCGACGTGACAGCTGGGCCCGAACGGATGAAATATCCGGGCCTAATCCTCCAAGCGAAACAGCCGCCGCAGAGCGTCGATCAATCCGTGTGGCGTACCGTTCTGGGAGGCGTCGCGGAGCGACTCGAGCGGTGGGTGCAGCATTTTGTTTACCAGCCGGTCGGCAAACCGTTCGATTTCTTGCCGCGATTGCTCGTCTAGATCGGGCAGCTTGTGGAATAGCCGCTGCAATTCGGCCTCTTTCGGCCGCTCTAGTCCCGCCCGCAGACCGGTAATGATTGGGGCCGTTGCTCGGCGATGCACTTCAGCCGCAAACCTCCCCGTTTCCTGAACAACAATTTTCTCGGCCGCCGGCAACTCGGCGGCGCGGGCGGCCCGGTTGCGCTGGCAGGCCTGATCCAAATCGTCGATCGAGTAGAGATACACGCCCAGGGCATCGCCGACGGCCGGTTCAAAGTCGCGGGGCACAGACAAATCGAGCACGAACAATGGTCGTTGGTGGCGTAGCGGGGCAACGCGCCCAGCGAACGCTGCGGCGGTGACGATCGGCTCGGTGGCAGCGGTCGTGCTGATAGCCAAATCGGCCAGCGCTAGTTGCTGCCAGAGCTGGTCCCAGGAGTGAAATTCGCCGCCCCATTTCTCGGCCAGTTGCTGGCCATGGTCGGGGCTGCGATTGACGACGTGAATTCGGGCGTCACCGGCGTCGCGCAGATAGCGGAGCGTTTCGTCGGCCATCTCGCCGGCACCCATCACCAGCACATGCTTGTCGTCGAAGGTCTCGAACACACAGGTGGCCAGATCGGCGATCGCCACGCTCGGGATGCTCACCCGATGCTGGTGCAGGCTTGTCTCGCTCGAAACACGTTTGGCGGTGCGCAGCGCCGACTGGAACAACTCGTGCAGCTGCGGCCCGGTGGAGCCAGCATCCTGAGCGTTTTGGTACGCTTGTTTTACCTGGGCCAAAATCTGAGGCTCACCGACGACCATACTTTCGAGGCTGGCGGTGACGCGGTACAAATGGCGAACGACCTGCTCGTTGGCGAGCGTGAGCAGTTGCCCTTCGACTTGCTGACGGGGAATCTTGTGAAACTCCAGCACAGCGTTAATTAATTGCTCGGTATTGGGGAGCTGCTCCGTGCTCGGAGATGCCCTTTTGTCAGCGGCTGCTGCGTAGAGTTCCACACGGTTGCAGGTTGAGAGCAACACAAACTCCGCCCCGACAAAACGATTTTGCCAAATCTCAAGCGCAGAGTTGGCTTGGGCAGCGTCGAACGCAAGCTGCTGCCGGACATCCAGCCCTGTCGACTGATGTGTACAGCCGATCATCCGCAGGTTCATGCCGCGCCTCCCGCGATGGCATTGGCCGTCGCTGCTTCTGTGGCTGGGGCCCCATCGAGTCGATTTTGGTGGAGCGAATCTTGCAGCGTCACAGCTCCCAATGCCAGGAGCAAAAACACGAATGCTGCGACGGTCAGATAGGCGACCTTCCGCCCCCGACGAGACGTCGGATAGGCCAAACGGAAGACCTCTGCGGCAGTCAACCAGGCCATCATGCCGCCCAAGGTGAGCACGACCGGGTCGGTCCACGGCACAAAATTTTGGTCGCCAGTATGCGCCAGGCGACTCAGCACGCCGGTGAAAAACCCCCCGCCAACAAACAACGCCGCCGCTCCCAACGATCGACTGTTCACCCGCTCCAGCCACTCCAGGCTCGGTAGCCGCAGATGCTGCGACGTTCGCAGCTTGTGCTTGAGACGGTAGCTCTGCACGAGATACATCACCCCTGCGACAAACCCGAGCAGCACCGCTACGGTGCCTAGCATCAGAAACAGACCATGGATGCGTCCCCAAACCCGCGGCGCTTGAAAGGTGGCTAGCGGCACGGTTGCGGCAAACCGTGACGCCCCGAGCAGTCCCAACACTGCCGGCAAGAGAAACAGGCCCATCGACGACTGGCGGTAGTAAAATTTCGCCGCCAAATAAATCACCGCCAACGCCCAGGCGGCCAGCACGTACCAGTCTTGATGGCTCGCCAGCGGTGCCGTCGGAGTTTCGGCGACGCGGCGGCCGAGGTACCAGGTATGCGCGAAGACGCCCCCTGAGGCCATCGTTAGCAGCGCCACCCGCCGCAGTCGGACGCGGGTCCACAGCCCAAATACCTCAAGCCCTAGCGCAACGGCGTAACTCGCCGAGAAGCACAGCATGTTGATACCGGATAGCATGATCACGTCTCTCCATCCAGCCCGTATTGTTTCAGCTTCTTGTGCAAAGTATTGCGATTAATCCCCAACCGCGCCGCGGCTTTGATTTGAACTTGGTCGGTGCTGGTCATCACCTCGGCGATCACGCGCCGCTCGACCGGTTCGACAATGCGGCTGAGCAGGTCTTCGTCTGCTTGATTGGCCTCTTGTTGAGCATCGTGGAGGCCTTTGTGTACGAGTTCGTCGGTCAGCGACTGAAAGTCCATCGCCCGCGTCCCTAATCCCCGTGCGGGACGACCAGTCGTGATCACCGTCGGTAGCAGTTCGAGCGTGAGTTCGTCGCCCCGCGCCATCACCACCGCTCGTTCGACGACGTTCTGCAGCTCGCGGACGTTGCCAGGCCAGTGGTATTTTTGCATCGCCTCGATCGCCTGGGGGTCGATGTGGGCGACATAACGGTCGTTCTCTTCATTGTAGAGATTCAGGAAATGCGTCAACAGTTGCGGGATATCCTCGATACGCTCTCGCAGCGGGGGAAGATAGATCGGCACGACGTTGAGCCGGTAATACAAGTCTTCGCGGAAGGTGCCCTCTTCGGCTAGCTCCAACAGGTCGCGATTGCTGGCGGCAATCACGCGGGTGTCGACTTGGACGGATTTGGTGTCGCCGACCCGCTGGAACTCTCGTTCCTGCAACACTCTGAGGAGTTTTACTTGCAGATGTAGCGCCGTCGAGTTGATCTCGTCAAGAAAGATCGTGCCCTTATGGGCTGCTTCAAACCGACCGGTTCGATTGTCGATTGCTCCTGTGAACGCTCCGCGGATGTGGCCAAACAGTTCGCTCTCGAGCAGGCTCTCGCTCAGTGCCCCGCAGTTGACGCGCACGAAGGGCCGTTCACGGCGCTGGCTCAGGGCGTGGATCGCGTGGGCGATCAATTCCTTACCGGTACCTGTCTCACCAAGCAACAGCACCGACGCGTTGGAGCGGGCCACCTGGCGGGTGATCTGATAGACCTCCGACATGGCGGGACCGGTACCGATGATCCCGGTCAAGGGGGCGACAGCCGGATCGGCGGCAGGCGGGATGGGAGCCATAACATTTAGTGACGAATGACGAAAGGACGAATGACGAGGGAATGACGAAACCGGCACGACGAAGTCGCGTCTCTTTTTTCGACATTCGTCATTCGGCGGTTTTCAATGGAATTGGCGTCATTTCTCGAGGATGTCGAGCACCTGCCCCAACACCTGCTGCGTGTCAGCATCAGCGGTTTCGCTGGCGTTGTATCGGACGTATTGCCGGGTGATTTCTGTGGTCGTTAGCAGTTTGCCAAACCGCTCGACACTTTTGGCCAATGCGTCACTCGCCTCGCGACGCGTCTCGATAGGCAGGGAGTTGTTACTCACGTATTCGAGCAGCAGCTGTTGGCTATCGGCCGTGCCTAACACGGCTAGCAGTCGTAGCGACGGTTTGGCCAACTCGGCGTTGTGCAAGGTTGTGCTGACCAACTTGGCCTCGCGCAGCAACTCGTCGTAGGGGTGGCCCGTTTCGAGCAGCTTAGCGATCCAACCCAGGGCGGCTGCCGCTTGCTGCGTTCGCTGTTTGGCATCCGGCCGACTCGATTCGGTGACCCGCAACAAGACCTCCTTCATGGCAGGCTCGTCGTGCGGACGAGGGGTCGCCAGTAGCCAGCGATCTTGTGCAGAGATTCGTTGGGCACGCCGCAGATTGTGTGAGCTACTCAGCACCGCGATCGGAACCCGGGCTGTCTGGGCGTTACTGCGGAGCCCGTAGATCACCTCACGCACAAGGGGTCGGCCGATGTCGCTGTCGACGAGCATCAATTCCAAACGAGGCGAACCGAGCGCCACGCGCAACGCATCGCGGCCGGTCGTAACAGGCGTCGCATCGTAGCCAAAGCCACGCAGTTGTCCTGCCCAGTCGCTGGCGCGGGTGACGACCGACGAAGCGGCGATCGCCTGGGGCGTGCCGGAACTGGCGGCGAAGTACCAAAGTGCTGCGGTGACACCACTCGCACCGGCAAACGAACGTGTTGGACCAATGTTCATGACTGTTTCCAGGGCGGCATAGCGCAATTCGCGGTCAGCGTGACCCACCGCTGCCGCCAACGGGCTACGCCGCGGGCCGATCGATTGTAAAGCTGCGGGATCTCGGCGGCTTCCCAGCAGCTTGCAGCAAGCGACCGCCGCCGTGATTTGATTACCTGCGAGCGCGTCACGTAGCATTTGGCTGAGCTCGGCGGTGCCAAGCGTGTCGGCCCATTGTTGCATGTTACTGGGCAAGGGCTGCTCGAGCAGTTGTGAGACTTGATAAGCGTAGATCAACATCAGTCGGCGATCGGCGTCTGTAGCATCGGGTAGTTGGCCCAAAGTGCGGGCAAGCCGGGCGATCTTTAGTAGCCGCTGCTCGTCGGCCGAAACTTCGCGGGCGGCCAGCCTGTTTTGCTGAGCATCGAATGACCACCACGGGGCGTCTGCCGCAGTACGATATCGATTCGCTTCTAGTCGCCCGATTTCGCTCAGCACAACAGCACGAGCAGCCGCTCCGTTAGGCGATGAGAGACCCATTTTGGACAGTGCTGCGTAGGCGGCTGAAACGACCGACGGCTCCGACTCCCCGCCGGCGGCAATTGTTGCCAACCAAGCCACCGCATCCTGCAAATGCAGATAGCCGGCCAATTCGACCACGTCGCGGCGGAATTGTCCCCGCCCGTCGACAATTGCTGCCACCAGCATCGGTTCGACGCCGGGACGCATTTCTGCCAGCGTGAGCAGTAGCTGGGTGCGGAGTTTTTCGTCAGTTTCTTCAGTCGTTCCATCTGTCTGCCTACGGGCAGTTTGGGCCAAGGCCTCTAGGCAAGCGATCGCCCCGGCATCGCCCGTCACAGCGAGATCCGAGCGGGCGGCACGCTGGGTCTCGGCAGATTCGGCGCCGAGGTCGTGAATCAGCTGAGCCAACCGTTTGGGATCGCTACTGAGCTGGGCCGATGCGTTGAGACAACTTTCAGAGAATTTGCGCGCGCCGGTCAGGCCGTCGGCGGACTCGCGCCGAGCCAGATTCAAAAAGCGGGCTGGGCCGAATTGGCCAACAAGTGCCGCTCTGGAGCCCTCCTCCAAGTCATCTGCAGAGAATGATTTCCAGAGTAACTGCGCGACATCTGTTTCGCCCAAATCTAATAGCGTAAAGACGGCGCTGAGATGTTGGGCCGGTGTTTCCCGCGGCATGTCGAGCAACGACGCTACGGCAGGTCCGCGGAGGGCAGCTTCGGCGAGCGAGACGGTGTCGGTTTGTGCGTAGGAAGTGCTTACCGCAGTGCAGATGAGCAGCGCGGCAGTGCAAGCCCGGAGCCTATTTTGTGTGGGAACCCGGAGTCTATTTTGTGTGGGAAACTGTGTCACGTTGTGGTTCTTTTCAGGTTGTTTGTCAATCGATAGCCCCGCCGCCACGCCCACCGACAACGGATCGCGTGGCGGTCCGGCTAATAGGGTAATATCGCGTCCCTACGACAATCTTTCCTTCCATAAGGTGACTTGCTGAGCGACTTGCTTGGGCGCCGTCGATCCGTAGCTAACAAACGCCGCCACCGCCTGTTGGGCGCCGAGCAAGTCAAACACTTTTTCGTCGAACGCCGCATGCGCCGCCTGAAATTCGCTAAGCGGTAAAGACGCCAGCGGCACGTCTTGATTCATCGCCTTGCCGACCAGTTGACCAATGATCTCGTGTGCCGAGCGCTGCGGCACGCCCTGGCCGATGAGGTATTCCATCAGCGTCGTGGCGTCGAGGTAGCCCCGATCGAGTCGCGCGGCAATCACCTCGCGATTCAGCTCGGCTCCCGCCACGACCGCCGCAGCCAGTTCGACACAGGCTTCGACCGTATCGGCTGAGTCAAACACACGCTCTTTGTCCTCTTGCAGGTCACGGTTGTATGCGAGTGGCAAACCCTTCACGAGCACCAGCAAACTCTGCAAATTGCCGACAGTACGGGCCGTTTTGCCGCGGACCAGCTCCAACACGTCGGGGTTGATCTTCTGCGGCATCATCGACGAGCCGGTGCAGTACGCCTGTGGCAACGTGAGGAAGTTGAATTCGCTGGTCGACCATAAAATCCACTCCTCGGCCCAGGTGCTCAGGTGCTCGGCGATCAGGGTCAGCACAAAGCAGTACTCGATGGCAAAATCACGATCGCTCGACGAATCGAGGCTATTGGCCACCAGGCCGTCAAAGCCCAGCTCATCAGCGACCTGTTGACGGTCGATGTCGATGGTTGTCCCAGCCAGTGCCGCGGTACCCAACGGCAGTTGATTCACGCGCTCACGGCAATCGGCTAGTCTCGTGCGGTCACGCTCCAGCTTCTCGCAGTAAGCCAACCAATAATGGTTCGCCAGCACTGGCTGGGCCCGTTGCAGATGAGTGTAGCCCGGCAGAATGACCTCGGCGTCGCGCTCAGTGCGGCTGACAAAAGCGCGCTGCAGATCGACCAACTTTTCGTCGAGCCGGTCGATCGCGTCGCGAATCCAGAGCCGAAAATCGGTCGACACCTGATCGTTGCGACTGCGGCCTGTATGCAGTTTGCGGCCGACGTCGCCGATTCGCTCGGTAAGCGCCCGTTCGATGTTCATATGGACGTCTTCCAGCTCTGTTCGGAAGGAAAACGTGCCATCGTTGATTTCGTTGCCAATTTGCTCGAGCCCGTCGATGATTTGCTGCAGTTCGGCTTCGGTCAGCACGCCACGCTTTGCCAGCATGCGGGCATGGGCTGCCGAGCCAAGGATATCGTGCGCGTAGAGACGGCGGTCGAAGCTCACACTTTCGGTGAACTTCTCCACACGGGGATCGGTTGCCCCGTCGAATACGCCGCCCCAAGGTTTTGTAGACACCAAAACTCCAGCCGCATCCCAGCGCAAACGAGCCCGCTTCAGCCAGCCCACTAGCACGACGAATGCACATAAGAAAAAAACGCCAACACCTTTACAGTAAATGGTTTAGATCGCCAAGTCAATCAGGCGTGGGCACCCACCGCCCAACATTTAGGCAGTGAAACGAAGGATTTTTTCGTTTCAATTGGAAAGATCGGCAAACTTACGACAA
>Ga0310121_10000972_pt1 | contig 30117 bp, 23 predicted proteins | sample CB27_Tmax_986_MG_FD_203504 | JGI IMG/M metagenome (GOLD analysis project Ga0310121, IMG submission 203504) | Marine microbial communities from Western Arctic Ocean, Canada - CB27_Tmax_986 | ecosystem: Environmental > Aquatic > Marine > Oceanic | place: Canada: Western Arctic Ocean | collected... | reverse complement strand
CGGTGGAGTACGAACAGCAGTACTATCGGGCGCAAGAGGCTCCAGCCATGATGGCCGGAATCAACTAACGAGCACTCCGGAGAACCCGGAGCGGTTCAGCTGGCACCTGGCAGGAACGCCCGATTGAGGTCACTCAGGCAGCGAAGGATGCTATTAACGGTGTTCTGTTTTTCCTCTTCCCAGCGTGCCTCTTCTTTGTTCCGCCGTTTCTTGTGGGTAGATACGCTCAGCCGGCAGTCTCGGGCCTGAAGCGCCTGCGGAAATCGTCGGGCGACTCATGAATGAGGGGTAGTCTGGCAGTGGGAGCTTGACTCTCGGGCCGCGTGACGGCTTGGGGCGTGTCCGTGGCGGGGCCGCATGACCAGGGGGACAAGAGGAGCCCCGGGGCAGGTGGACGGAATGCCGTTCCGTCCAGAGCGCCGCTCGGTGAAGCTGCGGTGCGGAACACGATGAAGCCCGGGCGCGGGCGCCTGCCCTGCTTTTCGTCTGTGGCGAGAGTGCAGGGCACGTGACCGCGCGCGGACCTTTCCGAACACCGCCACCGGCATCGGCGCGTGCCTGCGGGCGGAAAGCGCCGGGCGGCGGATAACCCCTCGGGGGTTATCGGGCGAGCGACCCACGGGAGCGAGCGAACCGCCCGGGAACCCCGGCGCGCGGGGTGCCGCGGAGTGGCCGCTCACGCGCCCCGCGTGACAGGCTCGAGGCCGACCGCTAGGGCGGCCATGGGGAGCAGATGAAGCTGCGTCGGCGGCGGCCGCCTTGCTCAGTGCAGGGGCCGTGCAAGGCGGATGACGCCGGGGCCACCTCTTTAACTGAGAGGAGATGGAACAGACGGTCCTTCTGGGGAACAGGTGGTCGCCCTGGGGAATGAACGGTCGTTCTCGGGAATGAGCTGGCTGCCACTCGTGGCCGAGCGCTGCAGCGTGAGGATCGGTGACTTCAGTCCTGGCTGGGTGTGTCGCGGGTGGCGGTGGGGTATGAGCGGCGCTGCCACTCACGCCGCGCTTGTTCTTCGGGGAGCCATGGGATCTCGCGCTCAGTCACGAAGTCCCACTTCCACTCGAGGTTACCGAGGCTCTCGCGATCGACTCGGGAGCCGGTAGATGCTGTCCGGATTGGGACGGAATGCCGCCTCGCCCAGAGCGCCGTTTGATGAAGCTGCGGTGCGGAACGCAGTGAAGCGCGCGTGCCCTGCTCGCTGTCCTTTGCCCAGGTCCGCAACTGCATTCGAGCGCCGATGCATCCCGGTTGGCGGCGTTGCTCGTCGGTTGAATATCAAGGATATGCGCCCTCCTCGCGCCTTACTATCCGGGCGCCTCGACGCTCTCGGTGCGACACCGTAATTGCGGACCAGGCCACAGCTTTCGGCTATCCGCTCTTGCTCACGCGGGCGGCAGGAGTATCATGGCGCATCGACCGGTGGTTCGGCATCATGCTTTCAGGGCTCTTCATCTCTTCATCCGCGATCAGGGACCGTTCCCATCGGTCCCGAAAGGCTCCTTCATGTGGCTCATCCTCTTTCGCAGCTTCGTGGTGCTGGCGCTCGCGTGGGCGGGTTGGCACTACGATCCCGTACCCGGACGCCCCCTCATCGGCCTCGCTCTCGGCGTCGGCTTTGCCTTCAGCATCATCGGCCTCGAGCTGAGGCTGCGCCATGTCTCTGCTCATGACATGGTGGGCGCCCTCGTCGGGGGTGTCACCGGACTGATCGGCGCCCGGCTGGTTCTTGGCGTCATCGGAGGCCTCGACCTCGTCGCCGAGAATTTCATCCATTCCCTCCTGATCGTCTTCCTCATCTATATGGGGGTCGTGATCGGCGCTCACCGGGGCGAGTGGTTCGAGCCCGCCCGCATCATCGCGGCGTTCAAGGACGCTTCGCGGCTGCACCAGTACAAGATCCTAGACACGTCGGTGATCATCGACGGCCGCATCGCGGACATCTGCGAGACGGGCTTCCTGGACGGCACACTAGTCGTCCCACAGTTCGTCCTGCGCGAGCTGCAACAGGTCGCCGACTCTTCGGACTCGCTCAAGCGCAACCGCGGTCGGCGCGGCCTCGATATCCTCCAGCGGATCCAGAAGATGGCGCACATGCAGGTTCAGATCGTAGAGACGGATTTCCCCGAGATCCGGGAGGTGGACCTCAAGCTCATCGAGCTGGCGCGGCGCATGAGCGGCAAGATCGTCACGAACGACTGCAACCTGAACAAGGTCGCACAGCTGCGCGGGGTAGCAGTGCTCAACATCAACGAGCTCGCCAACTCTCTCAAGCCCGTGGTTCTGCCCGGCGAGGTCCTCCGTGTTTTCGTCCTGAAGGAGGGCAAGGAGGCGGGCCAGGGAGTCGCCTATCTCGACGACGGGACGATGGTCGTCGTCGACCAGGGGAGGCGTGCCCTCGGCAAGACCATCGAGGTGACGGTGACAAGCGTGCTGCAGACGACGGCCGGCAAGATGATCTTCTGCCGGTGGCCGGAGGGTCTGGCCACCGCCCAGCCGGACGCAGAGGGCCCGCGGTGGTCGGCAGATCGAAGAGACCCCCGGGACTCGCACCGCGGCGAGCGGCGCGAGGGGAACGAGCGCGCCACGCCGGCAGCGCGATCGGAGTAGTCCCACGATGAGGCGCCGTCGCACCCTTGTCGGCCTCTGCTGCGTCACGGCTCTTTCCATTGTCGCGATCGTGTCTGCGGGTGCCGACCCGTCGAAGCGGCGTCTGGCGGAGGCCCTCGATGCCATCGTCGAGAGGCCCGCGCTGCGCCATGCCTCCTGGGGGATCGAGGTCCGAAGCCTGAAGACAGGCGCGATCCTCTACGCACGAAACGCCGAAAAGGGCTTTCGCCCGGCGTCGACCCTCAAGCTGATCACGACGGCGGCCGCACTCGACACGTTCGGGCCCGTCGCGCGGCTTCGCACCACCGTCGAGACTGCCGGGCGCCTCGATGCCCTGGGCCGCATCCTCGGGGATGTCTACCTCGTGGGCCGTGGCGACCCCAGCCTGTCCCCGCGGTTCGACGAGGAGGAGCGGTGGGCCGTGGCGTTCGAGGCGCTGGCGGACCAGCTCTTCGCGGCGGGTGTCCGGCGGATCGAAGGTCGTTTGATCGGTCACGAGGGTGCGTTCTCCGGAGACCGTCGGGGAGCCGACTGGATGCTGGAAGACCTGACGTGGGGGTACGGCGCCGAGGTCTCGGCCTTGACGTTCAACGACAACGTCGTTCGCCTCGAGCTCATCCCCGGAGAGCGGCCCGGCGACAGGGCCGTGCTCGAGGTCGTGCCCCGGACGGGGTTCGTGACCGTGCGCTCATCGGTCCTCACCGGTGCGGTGGGAGCGGAAGAGGACGTCACGGTCCGGAGATCGCCGGGCTCGAACGACGTGCGGGTGTTCGGGCTCCTTCCCCCGGGCGGAGAGTGGGAGGGGGAGGTGGCGGTCGAGGACCCGGCGCTGTTCGCCGCCGCCGTCTTCGAGCGGATCCTGGCCGCCAGGGGCATCGTGACACTGGACGGTGTTTCGACGTCGTCCGAAGCGCTGCCGCACCACACCCGGGTCCTTGCCGCCCACGACGGCGCGCCGATGGCGCGCTTGATCGCGGAGGTCAACAAGGAGAGCCAGAACCTCCATGCGGAGCTGCTCCTTCGGCTCGTCGGGCTCCGTGTCCTCGGGCAGGGAACCGCGAGCGGAGGACACGAGGCGGTCGGGGCGTTCCTCGAGCGCCTGGGTGTCTCGCAAGCAGGCTTCGGGATCAAGGACGGCTCAGGGCTCTCACACACGAACATCGTGACGCCGCGAGGCCTCGCCTCGCTCCTCGTGGCGATGGATCGTCACGCCGACCGTGAGGCCTTCCGCCAGTCGCTGGCCGTGGCCGGACGGGATGGCACCCTCGAAGAGCGGATGCGAGGCACCCCGGCCGAGGGCCGTGTGGTCGCGAAGAGCGGCGGGCTGCAGGCCGTGAGCGCGCTGGCGGGCTACGTCTCGACTGAGCGTGGGGAGCATCTCGCCTTCGCCGTCCTGGTCAACAATCACGTCGACCTCTGGCGCGAGTCTTCGGCTGCGATCGACGACCTCGCCGTCGCCCTCGCCACCGCCCGGTGAGCCAGTAGCCAGATCGGACCAGCCGGCTGACCTCGTGGGGCAGGGCAGCGTGTCAGACTCTCCGTGTGGAAGCGATCGTCACACCCGAAAGTCCCATCCTCGACGGGTTGAACGCGGCCCAGCGCGAGGCGGTGGCGTACGGTGAGGGGCCGCTTCTCATCATCGCCGGGGCGGGCACGGGGAAGACCACAGTCCTCACGCGCCGGATCGCCCACCTGATCGCCACCAAGATCGCCAGGCCCGAGGAGATCCTCGCACTCACCTTCACCGAGAAGGCGGCGGCCGAGATGACGGAGCGGGTCGACCAGCTCATCCCCTACGGCTACGCCGAGACCCACGTGTCCACCTTCCATGCCTTCGGTGATCGCGTGCTGCGGGAGTCGGCCCTCGAGACGGGACTGAACCCGGAGTTTCGCGTGCTCTCTCAGCCCGAGCAGATCATCTTCCTTCGCGAACGACTCTTCGAGCTGCCGCTCACGCGGTTCCGGCCGCTCGGGGATCCCACGAAGCACCTGCGCGCCCTGGCCACGCTCGTCAGCCGCGCCAAGGACGAGGACGTCTCTCCGGAGACCTACCTGGCGTGGGCCGAGGGCCAGCTCGAAGCGGCGACGACCGAAGAGGGAAGGGACGAAGCGGAGCGGCACATGGAGCTGGCGGCCTTCTACGCCGCCCACCAGCGGCTTCTCGGCGAGGCAGGGCTCGTGGACTTCGGCGATCAGATCCACCGCACCCTGCACCTCCTCCGTGAGCGCCCGGCGGTGCTGGCCCGGCTGCGCGACCGCTACCGTTGGATACTGGTGGACGAGTTCCAGGACACCAACCACGCCCAGCTCGAGATGCTGAAGCTGCTGGCAGGAAAGTCGACGAGCCTCACCGTGGTCGGAGACGACGACCAGGCGATCTACCGCTGGCGCGGCGCCGCCTCCGCCAACCTCCTCGCCTACCGGCGTCTCTACCCGGGGTGTCGTGAGGTCGTGCTCACCGAGAACTATCGCTCGACCCAGCCCATCCTGGACGCCGCGACACGGCTCGTCTCTTTCAACAACCCGTACCGGCTGGAAGCGATCGCCGGGATAGACAAGCGGCTGCGATCCGCCCGGGAAGACGGCGCCCCGGTCCGACACCGCCATTTCGACACCGTTTCCGCCGAGGCAGACGGCGTCGCGGGCCTGATCGGCGAACGGATTCAGGCCGGGGCCCGGCCCCGTGACGTGGCGATCCTCGTGCGCAGCAACGACGATGCCGATCCCTTCCTCCGGGCCCTCAACGTAAAGGGCATTACCCACCGTTTCAGTGGCAGCCGCGGCCTCTACGCCCGGGAAGAGGTTCGCCTCCTGGTGTCCTTTCTCAAGGTCCTGGCCAACCCCGAGGATTCGGTGTCGCTCTTCTATCTGGCTGCCTCCCAGGTCTACCGGATGCCGGAGATGGAGCTGCTCCGCCTCAACCACTACGCCCGGCGCAAGACGCGCCCGCTCCTCGAGGTCCTGCGCGGGCTTCCGGAGAACGACGACCTGAAGGGCGTCTCCGGCGTGACGCGCGAGGCTGCCGCCCGCCTCCTTGCCGACGTGGAGCGATCGGCGGCGGAGGTTCCGCGCCGCCGCACCGGTGAGGTGCTGTACGGCTACCTGCAGGGATCGGGTCTCCTCGGACGCCTCTCGAAAGAGGCCTCGGCCGAGGCGGAGGGCAAGGTCCGGAACATCGCGCGGTTCTTCGAGGCGGTGAAAGGGTACGGCGACGTGGCCGAGCACGATCGTGTTCCGGCCTTCGTCGCTCACCTCGAGCTCCTCCGTGACGCCGGGGACGATCCGGCAGTGGCCGAAGCCGACCGCGACGACGACGCTGTCCACATCCTCACCGTTCACAAGGCCAAGGGCCTCGAGTTCCCCATCGTCTTTCTCGTCGGGTGTGCCGAGTCGAAGTTTCCGCTCCAACGCCGGGGAGAGAACGTCTCTCTGCCCGAAGCTCTCGTCCGAGCGGAGGTCGATGTGGGCAGCAGCCAGCTTCACGAGGAGCGCCGCCTCTTCTATGTGGCAATGACCCGGGCGATGGAAGAGCTGGTGCTGACATCGGCCGCCGACTACGGCACGGCTCGCGCGCGCAAGGTCTCGCGTTTCGTGGTGGAGGCGCTCGACATGCCCCACCCGGCCCCTGTCCCCCAGAAGAGCCGGGCGCTCGAGGTCCTGGCTCGCCATCAGTCTGCCCCCGAACCTCGGGCCGTCTCCGACGGCCCCATTCCCGACGACGAGATCCTCCGTCTCTCGCACTCGCGGATCGACGACTACGAGACGTGTCCTCTCAAGTACCGCTACGTCCACGTCCTCCGTGTTCCGCTCCTGGCGCACCACACTGTGGTGTACGGCCATGCCGTGCACGAAGCTGTGCGGCGGATGTTCGAAGCGCGCCTCGCGGGGCGTGGGTTCTCGGAGGATGACCTGGTCGCCGCCTTCCATGTTTCCTGGGCATCGGAGGGATTCCTGTCCCGGGACCACGAGGAGAGGCGACTCCGGGTCGGCGAAGAAATGCTCCGCCGCTTCTTTCATCAGGAGGCCGAGGACCCGTGGTCACCCACCGCAGTGGAGCAGGAGTTTTCCTTCGACGTCGAGCGCAACCGGATCCAGGGGCGCTACGACCTGGTGATCGAAGAAGCCGGGCGCGTCACGATCCTCGACTTCAAGACGGGTCAGGTCAGCGATCCCAAGGCCGCACAGAAAAGAGCGAACGAGAGCCTTCAGCTCGACATCTACGCGCTCGCCCATCTGCGCACGACCGGACGCCTGCCCGACCGGGTGGAACTCCGGTTCCTGGAGTCCGGGCTGGCCGCGGGCCGCCGGCCGACCCTCGAAGATGTGTCGCGCGCGGAGGACCGCATCCGGGAGGCTGCCAATGCGGTCCGCCGGCGGGAGTTTCCGCCGCTGCCCACGTGGATGGCGTGCGGGCAGTGCCCCTTCAGGGAGATTTGCCCTCACACGGCCCGGGGAAGCGAGTCGCCCTGAAAGAAACGGCGGCCGACCTCGCCTGGCAGATCGGCGAACGGACCCGTCAGGTCGCCCGGGCGTGCGAGACTGCCCTTCGGAATGCTCCTGGAGCTCGGCATCGCCCTCGTTGTGTCCCTGGTCGCCCTCGCGGCGTCCGGCGTGGCGCTCCTGCTCGCCCGGGGCAGACCGGGACCCGCTCCGCCCGCGCCCGAAGGGCTGGAGAGACACCTGGAACGGCTGAACGTGGAGCTGGCTCGCCTCGGCCAGGTGCAGGAGCAGCTCCGACGGGACATCCAACAGGGACGCGAGGACTCCCTGCATGGGCTTGCCGACATGGCCCAGGGTCTCCAGGGGCGCATGGCGAGCGCTCAGCGGGAGCTGGTGGAAATGAAAGCGATCGAGCAAGGGCGGGCGCGACAGCTGGACCGCGCAGCCGACAGCCTGCGTCGCCTCGAGACCGTCGTCGCCGGCTCGGCGAGCCGCGGGGCGGCGGGGGAGAGCATTCTCGCCCGCGCCCTGGGGCAGCTCCCGCCTGACCTCCTGGAGACGAACGCTGCCTTTGGTGGCCGCGTCGTCGAGTACGCGCTACGGCTGCCCGACGGGCGCCTGCTCCCCATCGACAGCAAGTGGACCAGCGCAGGAGCGCTCGAGCGACTGGAGACGACCGACGACAGCGTCGAAAGACGCCGTCTCCTCGACCAGATCGCCCGGGACGTTCGCACGCGGATTCGGGACATGGAGAAGTACCTCGATCCCGAGCGCACCCTGTCTCTCGGCATACTGGCCGTGCCCGACGCGGTTCATTCGGCCGTGCCCGAGACCCACGCGGAGGGGTGGCGCAGCGGCGTCCTCGTCGTCCCGTACTCGCTGGCCCTTTCTTTCGTCCTCGTGATCTACCGGTTCGCTGTTCGGCTCGGGGGAGCCGCGGCGGACGACCGGGAGCTCGGGACCCAGATCGCCCGGTTGGTCGAGAACCTTCGTCGCATGGACGAGACGGTGGAGGGACGGATGTCTCGTGCCCTCGTTCAGCTCGGCAACGCACGCGACGATGTGCGGACCGGCATAGCCGGCGCGCGGCGCACCGCGGAGCGTCTGAGTCTCGACACGGAGAGCAGCCAAGCTGTTCAGATCTCCGGGTTTGACCCCCCTTCGGGCCACGGGTAGTCTGAGCGAGCATCATGCCTGCACTTGCCATTCTTGTTGCGGCCGGGCGCGGAGAGCGCATGGGAGCCGATCGTCCCAAGGCGTTCTTGGACCTGGGCGGTCAACCACTCCTTCTCCGCGCGGCCCTCGCGTTCGACGAGGCCCCCTCGGTGGAGCGGCTGGTTGCGGTGGTGTCCGAGGACCAGGTGGGGACCGCTCGCGGCATCCTGAGCTCATTAAAGAAGAAGGTTGCAGTCGTGCCCGGCGGGCCCAGGCGCCAGGACTCGGTTCTGGAGGGCCTCAAGCAGGCCCCCGAGGCGTTCGAGGGTGTGGTCCTGGTGCACGACGCGGCGCGCCCGCTCGTCGACGTGCGATTGATCGAAGAGGTGGCCCGCGTAGCAGAGCAAGCGGGAGCGGCTCTCCCGGTGCTTGGGCTGGTGGACACCGTCAAGCGCCTGCGCGACGGCTGCGTGGTCGAGACGCTCGATAGGGAAGAGCTCGGGGCTGCCCAGACGCCCCAGGGCTTCCGCTTCGACCTGCTGGTCTCCGCCTACGAGGCGGCCTTTCGCGACAACGTGACCCTGACCGACGAGGCCATGGCGGTCGAGCGGATCGGCGCTCCGGTGCGCGTGGTGCCCGGCTCAGCGCAGAATCGCAAGATCACGACGCCCGAGGATCTCGCGTGGGCCGAGGGCGTCGTTCCCGGAGCCGTTCGGGCGTGAGCAGTGTGCGAATCGGCCATGGGTTCGACGTGCACCGCCTCGTGGCCGGGCGCTCTCTTCATCTGGGCGGGATCGAGGTGCCCCACGAACGCGGCCTCGAGGGCCACTCGGACGGCGACTGCGTGATCCACGCCGTGTGCGACGCTCTTCTTGGTGCCGTCGGAGAGGGCGACATGGGTCGTCATTTCCCCAGTCGCGACCAGCGTTGGCGTGGCGTCCCGAGCCGCGTGTTCCTCGAGGAGACCTCGCGGCTCGTGCGTGAAGCCGGCTATCACGTGGGGAACGTCGACGTGACGCTGATCGCACAGGAGCCGGTTCTCCTGCCCCACCTCGAGCCGATGCGCTCCGCGCTGGCAGCGACTCTCGAGGTGGAGCCGAGTGCGGTGTCGGTCAAGGCCAAGAGCACCGACCATCTCGGAGCGCTCGGGCGTGGAGAGGGGATCGCGGCCCTCGCGACCGCGCTCGTCCTCGGCGACGAATGAACCTCATCTGCGGAATCAACCCGGTGATCGAGGCCCTGAACGCAGGGACCCGGCATTTCGATCGGCTCCTCGTGGTGAAGGGCCTCCGGAACCGGCGCCTCTCCGACGCCATTCGCCGTGCAGCCCGCCTCGGGATCCCCCTGCGCTTCGAGATGCGAGAGGCTCTCGATCGCATGGCCGGCTCTGTACCCCATCAGGGTCTGATCGCCGTGGTTTCGGCCAAGCCTCTTCTGTCCCTCGACGAGCTCCTCGAGATCGCCCGCGATCCGGCACTCCTCGTCGCTCTGGACGGCGTCGAAGATCCGCGCAACCTGGGTGCCATCCTGCGGTCGGTCGAGGCGGCGGGGGCCGACGGCGCCCTGGTGCCCGAGCGGCACAGTGCCGGGCTCTCCGAGACCGTGGGCCGTACCTCCGCAGGGGCTTTGGAGCACGTGCAGGTGGCTCGCGTGGGAAACCTCGTGCAGGCTCTCGAGACCCTCAAGGAACGAGGCGTGTGGGTCGTCGGCTTCGACGCCGCAGGCACCGAACGCTGGGACGCCGTGGACCTGAAGCGTCCGGTGTGCCTGGTGCTCGGCGGAGAGGGACGGGGAATCCGCCGGCTCGTGCGCGAGCATTGCGATCTTCTGGTGTCGATCCCGCACTTCGGTCACGTCACGTCGCTGAACGTGTCGGTGGCCGCCGGCATCGCACTCTACGAGGTGGTTCGCCAGCGGGGCGCGGTTCCCAGCCTGGTCCGCCCGATACCCCTCCGCCCCGCTCCCGTGGCTCAGGTCGTTGGGCCGGGCGAGGACGACACGGAGCCCGACCCGGGCGCTGCCCCCCGCCCTCCGGCACTCCTGGCGGTGGAGGGCGGAGTGCCGGTGGACGACGAGCCCTCGCCGGAGCCCGCTCCCATGGCATGCGTCGACATTCACGGCGAAGAGGTGGCCTGGGGACAGGGGCCGGAGATCCTCAAGCCGGTGGCCTCTCGGGGCCGCGGGCGGCGGCCTCCCCTGCGCCGTCGCGAGAGCGGCCCTCGACAGCCACCAGCCGAAGCCGCGTCCCGGGGCAAGGACACAGGTGAAGAGAAGAGAAGGGAGGCCGGCTCCAGGGAGCCGCCTGGGCGCCAGGGCCTCTGCCGCCGGCGACGACGCAAGCCTCCAGCTGGCTCCAGGTCCGGCGAGGGGGGCCGTTCCTCTCAGGGCTCGGCACCGCAGGGGGACACGAAGGCGGCTCCGGCTGAGTCGTCCTCTCCCTCCGGCAAGCCGGAAAAGAACCAGGCATCGACCCCCGGAAGGCGTCGTGGGCGCCGGCGACGTCGCTGAGGGACGGTGGCTTTCAGGCATCCTGCTTGCATCCAAAATGTCCGTTTGCTAAACTTGCCGTTTGTCGCTGGCGTAGCTCAGCGGTAGAGCGGCTGATTTGTAATCAGCGGGTCGGGGGTTCAATTCCCTCCGCCAGCTCCAGCCGCCGCCGTGGACCTGCGCGAGGTGCAAGATCAGGGCGTCGAGTTTACAGATGTGACAGCCGGCGGGGAGGTAGCGAAGCGGTCAAACGCATCAGACTGTAAATCTGACGGCCCAGGGCCTTCGAAGGTTCGAATCCTTCCCTCCCCACCAGACGTTCGAAGCTCCCGGGGCGAGCGAAAGGCGCCGGGAGCGGGGAGCGAGGCGGGCGTAGCTCAGCTGGTAGAGCTCCAGCCTTCCAAGCTGGATGTCGCGGGTTCGATCCCCGTCGCCCGCTCCAGTTCGGTGCGGTGAGGAGTCGAGCCGTGCGGCGAGAGGTGAGAGGCTGCCAACGATGCGTGAGCCGATTGACGGGTTGTTGAGACGACGCCCACGTAGCTCAGTCGGTAGAGCGCGTCCTTGGTAAGGACGAGGTCACCAGTTCGAATCTGGTCGTGGGCTCCAGACTTCAGGAAGCAGGCGCATCACTGCGACGGCGTACTCGCGAACGACTAGCTTAGAGGAAACACAGGATGGCGAAGGAGAAGTTCGACAGGTCGAAGCCGCACGTGAACATCGGGACGATTGGTCACGTGGATCACGGCAAGACGTCTCTGACGGCAGCGATCACGAAGGTTCTTGCGAAGGGTGACCCGAAGGTCCAGGTTCGACCGTTCGACTCGATCGACAACGCACCTGAGGAGCGGCAGCGTGGTGTGACGATCAACGCGGCTCACGTGGAGTACGCGACACCGAAGCGCCACTACGCGCACGTGGACTGCCCTGGGCACGCGGACTACATCAAGAACATGATCACGGGTGCGGCTCAGATGGACGGGGCGGTTCTGGTGGTCTCTGCTGCGGACGGGCCGATGCCGCAGACTCGTGAGCACATTCTTCTGGCGCGTCAGGTTGGGGTTCCCGCGATCGTGGTCTTCCTGAACAAGGTGGACATGGTGGACGATCCGGAGCTTCTGGACCTGGTGGAGCTGGAGGTTCGTGACCTTCTGAAGGAGTACAAGTTTCCCGGGGACGACATCCCGGTGGTTCGGGGCTCGGCTCTGAAGGCCCTGGAGGGCTCTGGAGACGACGACTCTGCCAAGCCGATCCTGGAGCTGATGGAGCAGGTGGACTCGTACATTCCGCTTCCTGAGCGGGAGGTGGAGAAGCCTTTCCTGATGCCGATCGAGGACATCTTCACGATCTCGGGCCGTGGGACTGTTGCGACGGGCCGTGTGGAGCGTGGGAAGGTGAAGGTCGGGGAGGAGATCGAGATTGTTGGTCTCCGTTCCGAATCCCAGAAGAAGGTCGTGACGGGCGTCGAGATGTTCAAGAAGCTCCTGGACGAGGGAGTTGCCGGCGACAACGTCGGGATTCTTCTTCGAGGCACGGAGCGCAAGGACGTGGAGCGTGGGATGGTCCTGGCGAAGCCGGGCTCGATCACGCCGCACACGAAGTTCAAGGGCGAGGTCTACATCCTGACGAAGGAGGAGGGTGGTCGGCACACTCCTTTCTTCACGGGCTACCGGCCGCAGTTCTACTTCCGGACGACGGACGTGACGGGAGTGGCCACGCTGCCCGAAGGTGTGGAGATGGTGATGCCGGGTGACAACACCCAGATGGACATCGACCTGATCACGAACATCGCGATGGAGCAGGGCCTTCGCTTCGCGATCCGCGAAGGCGGTCGAACCGTCGGCGCCGGCACCGTCACCGAGATACTCGAGTAATACAAGGACGCAAATCCAATGCGTGACAACATCATCCTCCAGTGTCCGGAGTGCAAACGGCGGAACTACCACACCACGAAGAACAAGAGGAAGACCACCGAGCGGTTGGAGAAGAGCAAATACTGCCGCTTTTGCCGCAAGCACACAGCACACAAGGAAACGAAATAGGATACAGGCCAGTAGCTCAATTGGTAGAGCACCGGTCTCCAAAACCGGGGGTTGGGGGTTCGATCCCCTCCTGGCCTGCCAGCTGCCCGCGACGGCGGCAGGGGGCCTTCACCGAGCGGGCCCGTGAGGCCCGGGAGAGTCGACTTCGATGGCCGTGGCTGACTTGGACAAGCGAATCGGAGGCAGTATGCCCGGCGTGATCGGATGGGTGCCGCGGAAGTTTGCCGAGGGCCGTGCCTTTATCAACGAGGCGCGCACTGAGCTCAAGAAGGTCACCTGGCCCTCGCGCCAGGAGGTCCAGTCCACGACGCTGGTCGTGATCGCGACCGCGATCTTCTTTGGTTTCTATCTCTGGGGTCTGGACCTGGTCTTCTCACGGGTCCTCTCCCTGGTTCTCAAGAGGTAGCCGAGGTGGTGGAGACGGCGACGTCCAAGCAGTGGTACATCGTCCACACCTACTCGGGCTTCGAGAAGAAGGTCTCGGAGAGCCTCGCGCAGCGGGCGCGAGCCTACGGTCTCGAGGAGCAGATCGGGCGCATCGAGATCCCGACCGAGGAAGTCGTGGAGATGAAGGGCGGCAGGAAGGTCCAGACCGCCACGCGATTCTTCCCTGGCTACATCCTGGTCCAGATCGAAACCGAGGAAGGCCCCGACGGCAAGAAGATCCCCGACACCACCTGGCACCTCGTCAAGAACACGCCGAAGGTCACGGGCTTCGTCGGCTCCGGATCGCGGCCGGTTCCGCTCTCCCAGGAGGAGGCGGATCAGATCTTCGACCAGGTCAAGGAGTCGATCGAGAAGCCGAAGCCCAAATACACCTTCGATCGCGGCGAGGGCGTGCGCATCATCGATGGGCCCTTCTCGAGCTTCCAGGGCGTAGTCGAGGAGGTCAACCTCGAGCGCAACACCCTCAAGGTGATGGTGACCATTTTCGGCCGGTCGACGCCGGTCGAGCTCGACTTCCTCCAGGTGGAGAAGCTTTGAGCCTCGTGACGACGAAGAAGGCCGGAGCAGGAGATAAGACTTCATGAAGAAGGTCGTCGGACAGATCAAGCTGCAGATTCCCGCGGGCAAGGCCACGCCTGCCCCCCCGGTGGGCCCCGCCCTCGGCCAGGCAGGGGTCGCCATCATGGACTTCTGCAAGGCCTTCAACGCCAAGACTGCGAAGGAGGGCGGGCTCATCATCCCCGTGGTGATCACGGTCTACGCGGATCGCTCGTACACCTTCATTACCAAGACGCCCCCGGTTCCGGTGCTGATCAAGCGCGAGGCGGGGATCGCCAAGGGCAGCGGTGAGCCGAACCGCAACAAGGTCGGGACCATCACGATGAAGCAGGTCGAAGCCATCGCGAAGCTGAAGATGCCCGACTTGACTGCGAACGACCTGCAGGGTGCGGTCAATACGGTGAAGGGGACCGCACGCAGCATGGGCGTGGATATCGCCGGCTAGTCGTCGTATACCGTCGGGCTCGGAGCCTCACCACCGGCTCCGGCGGCCCGAGAGTCCCCGAAGGCGGGGCGCAGTCGGTGGGAGCGTCGGGTCAGACCCCGACGCGAAAGGAGTGAGATGGGTCGAGTCGGAAAGAAATTCCGCAAGGCGCAAGAGGCGGTTGGAGACAAGCTGACGTATCCGCTCACGGAGGCCATCGACGTCGTCACCAGGAACGCCTTCGCCAACTTCGACGAGACGGTCGAGGTGGCGCTGCGCCTGGGCGTCGATCCCAAGCATGCCGACCAGATGGTCCGTGGGACGGTGATCCTTCCCCACGGCCGTGGAGGCAAGAGCCGTCGAGTCCTGGTGATCGCCGCGGGCGAGAAGGCGAAGGAGGCCGAGGAGGCCGGAGCCGACATCGTCGGGGGTGACGACGTCGTCAAGAAGATCCAGGAGGGCTGGCTGGAGTTTGACGCGGTCGTGGCCACGCCCGAGATGATGAAGTCCGTAGGGCGGCTCGGAAAGATCCTCGGCCCTCGCGGGCTCATGCCGAACCCGAAGACGGGAACGGTGACCTTCGACGTCGGGAAGGCCGTGAAGGAGATCAAAGCGGGCAAGGTCGAGTTCCGTGTGGACCGCACCGCCATCATTCATGCGCCGATCGGCAAGGTGTCGTTCGGTTCCGAGAAGCTGGTGGAGAACGCCCGGAGCGTCATCGACAGCGTGATCAAGGCTCGCCCGGCCGTGGTCAAGGGTCGATATGTCAAGTCCATCGCCCTGTCGTCCACCATGGGTCCCGGAGTCCGCGTGGATCTCGGCAGCGTCGGCGGCCACGCTTAGATGAAGAAGAGGACACAGCGCGCCCGGAGTGGAGGATTCCATTCAACGCGACGGGATTTACTCCTGGCGCGGAGGGGCTTGATAACGATTCCGGAGCGAGGACGCGCGTACGTTCGCGAGTCCATCGCCAACCGTAGCTCGTGCGATGGACGAGCGGAGTTAGATTAATGAATCGCACCGAGAAGGAAAGTCTGGTCGCCGAGCTCCACAAGGAGTTCGAGGCCGCGCCCCATGCTGTCCTCGTGGATTTCAGTGGGCTGAGCGTGCCTGCCGTCACGGAGTTTCGGCGCCAGGTCACGGCCGCGGGCTCGAGGTACCGGGTGGTGAAGAACCGCCTGGCGCTCCGGGCAGCGAAGGGGACGGCAATCGAGAAGCTGAACTCGGAGTTCAAGGGAACCACCGGCATCGCCTACACCGGGGAAGACCCGGTGACCCTGGCGAAGGCGCTGGTGGCCTTCTCAATGGACAACCCGGCGCTCGAGTTCAAGGCGGGTATCGTTGCCGGCGAGCAGCTGCTGGACGCCGAGGGCGTCAAGGCGCTGAGCCTCATACCGTCCCTGCCCGAGTTGCGGTCGAGTCTGCTGGGCCTGATTCAGGAGCCCGCGACTAGGTTGGTCCGGCTGCTCGGGACGCCGGGGACCCAGCTCGCGCAGGTGATGCAGGCCCGCCAGGACAAGATCGAGATCGAGATCGAGAAGGAATAGCCGTTCTCATCGAATCCAGGATTTGCACAGGTAAAGACGAGAGAGGAAGAAGGAACAGATGGCTGACATTCAGGCAATCGCGAGCGATTTGAGCGAACTCACCGTCCTTCAGGCGGCCGAGCTGGTCAAGGTGCTCGAGGACAAGTGGGGCGTCTCTGCGGCGGCGGCGGCCCCGATGATGATGGCGGCGGCGGGCGCGCCGGCCGCCGCGGCGGCCGAGGAGCAGACCGAGTTCGCGGTTCACCTCACCGCCGTGGGCGACAAGAAGATCAACGTGATCAAGGTCGTGCGCGAGCTCACGAGTCTCGGCCTCAAGGAGGCCAAGGACCTCGTCGACGGCGCTCCCAAGGTCGTCAAGGAGGAACTCTCCAAGGAGGCAGCCGAGGCGATGAAGAAGAAGTTCGAAGAGGTCGGGGCCCAGGCCGAGATCAAGTAGCCGTTCTTGCGCGGACGCGAGAACGGGTGGTCTACGGCCCAGAGAAACGATGTCGTCAGCCTCGGGGGAGGAGTGTGTCTACCCGAGGCTTTCCCGTCGAGGCCGGAATGACCGGCTCTGGACGGGGGCAAGGCGGGAAGACCCGCGCGAGTGGAATCAATGAAGGCGTCCGACCGGGGACGAGCCAGGAAATCATCGCGGCGCGCAGCCGCGAACTGAAGGGCAGCTGAATGCACACGGCGACAAAGAACGTCTATCGCGAGCGGATCGATTTCGCAAAGATCCACACGTCGATCCCGATCCCGAACTTGATCGAGATCCAGAACAAGTCGTACGAGTGTTTCCTGCAGATGCGGGTGCTTCCCCAGGAGCGTGAGGACGCGGGGCTCCAGTCGGTTTTCAAGAGCGTCTTCCCGATCACCGACCTTCGAGAGAACTGCTCGCTCGAGTTCGTCGACTATGCGATCGGCAACTGGGAGTGCAAGTGCGGCCGGCTCGTCGGCCTCGACAAGCTCGGACGCCCCTGCACCTTCTGCGCGACGACGATCATCACCGACCCCCGCGGCGACCGGGAGATCCATTGCCCGAAGTGCGGGCACATGAACGAGAACAGGCCCGTGATCTGCGACACCTGCGACGAGCCGGTGGGTCTCAAGCTCAAGTACGACGTGGACGAATGCCAGGAGCGGGGCATGACCTTCGCGGTTCCGCTCAAGGTCACGATCCGGCTCGTGGTCTGGGACAAGGATCCGGAGACGGGGGCCAAGAGCATCCGTGACATCAAGGAGCAGGAGGTCTACTTCGGCGACATCCCCCTGATGACGGAGAACGGCACCTTCATCATCAACGGGACGGAGCGGGTCATCGTGAGCCAGCTCCACCGCTCTCCGGGGGTCTTCTTCTCCCAGCCGGAGAAGGGGCTCTTCGCGGCCCAGATCATCCCGTACCGCGGAAGCTGGGTGGAGTTCGAGTACGACGCGAAGAACCTTCTCCACGTCCGGATCGATCGGAAGCGCAAGTTCCTCGCCTCCGTGTTCCTGCGGGCAATGGGAATGAAGAACGATTCCGAGATCCTCAAGGAGTTCTACACCTGGGACCGGATCACCGCTCGCGAGGGACGGCTGTACCTGAAGGTCTCGGACTCCCTCCTCGGCCGCAAGCTGTCCAAGGCGATCCTCGGCCCCAAGGACGCGGGCGGAAAGAAAGAGGAGATCGTCCGCGCCGGCAAGAAGGTGAGCACGGGCCAGCTGAAGGAGATCCAGCGCCTCGACATCCAGGAGGTCGAGATCACCGAGGCCGACCTCGAGGGTGCCTGCACGATCCCAGACATCGTCGATCCGCGCACCGGGGAAGTGGTCCTGGAGAGCAACGAGCCCCTCTCGCCCCGAGTGCTGTCGGTGATCCTTGCCGAAGGCAGCCAGATCGACTCACTCGAGGTCTTCTTCGTCGACCTGGATGAGATCGGGCCGATGATGTCCGCGACCACCAAGAAGGACACGATCAAGACAACCGAGGAAGCGTTGATCGAGATATACCGCCGCATGCGGCCAGGCGACCCGCCCACCCTGGATTCGTCTCGCAACCTCTTCGAAGGAATGTTCCTGAGCCCGCAGAAGTACGACTTCTCCCGGGTGGGCCGACTGAAGCTCAACACCAAGCTGGGGCTCTCGACGCCCCTCACGGAGAAGATCCTCCGCCTGGACGATATCGAGGCCGTCATCGCCTTCCTCTTGAAGCTGCGGCGAAATCCCAACAACGTGGACGACATCGACCATCTTGGAAACCGACGCGTGCGAAGCGTGGGCGAGCTGCTCGAAAACCAGTTCCGCATCGGGCTCGTGCGGATGGAGCGGGCCATCAAGGAGAAGATGAGTGTCTACCAGGAGATGGCCACGGCCATGCCCCACGACCTCATCAACGCGAAGCCCGTCATGGCTTCGATCCGCGAGTTCTTCGGCTCAAGTCAGCTCAGCCAGTTCATGGACCAGACGAATCCCCTCTCGGAGATCACCCACAAGCGGCGGCTGTCCGCACTTGGCCCGGGCGGGCTCAGCCGGGAGCGCGCGGGCTTCGAGGTGCGCGACGTGCACCCGACCCACTACGGTCGCATCTGCCCGATCGAGACGCCGGAAGGGCCGAACATCGGTCTGATCTCGAGCCTCTCGTGCTTCGCCCGGATCAACGAGTTCGGGTTCATCGAGAGCCCCTACCGCAAGGTCAAGGACGGACAGGTCCTCGACTATTGCCAGGTCCTGGAGAGCGGGGACGGCTCCTACAAGGTGGGCGACATCGTCGAGCGCGCCGAGGCCGATCGGGAGAACGAAGCCCTTCGGGCTCGCCACAAGAAGCCCTCGGTGGTCGAGCCCTACTGCTTCTACCTCTCCGCCTGGGAGGAGGACAAGTACACGATCGCCCAGGCCAACGCCGTCCTCGACGAGCAGGGCCACCTGGTCGACGACCGGGTGTCATCGCGCAAGATGGGCGACTCGGTTCTGGCCCGCCGCGAAGAGGTCGAGTACGTCGACGTCTCTCCGAAGCAGCTCGTCTCGGTGGCGGCGTCGCTCATTCCCTTCCTCGAGCACGACGACGCCAACCGGGCGCTCATGGGCTCCAACATGCAGCGGCAGGCGGTGCCGCTTCTGCACTCGGAGGCGCCCTTCGTGGGCACCGGGATGGAGCACATCACGGTCAAGGACTCGGGGGCCGCGGAGGTCTGCCGTCGGGCGGGGATAGTGGACTCGGTCGACTCGCGTCGCATCATCGTGCGCGTCGAGGCCCAGGAAGGACCTGACAAGGGCAAGGAGATCGGGGCCGACATCTACAACCTGACGAAGTTCAAGTGCTCGAATCAGAACACGTGCATCAACCAGAGGCCGATCGTCAGGAGCGGCGACCACGTCGCCAAGGGACAGATCCTCGCCGACGGCCCGTGCACGGACATGGGTGAGCTGGCCCTCGGGCGCAACGTGCTCGTCGCGTTCATGCCGTGGCGCGGGTACAACTTCGAGGACGCGATTCTGGTCAGCGAGAAGCTCGTCCGCGACGACATGTACACCTCGATCCACATCGAGGAGTTCGAGATCGAAGGTCGCGACACGAAGCTGGGCCCCGAGGAGGTCACCAGGGACATCCCCAACGTGTCCGAGGGCCTTCTGGCGAACCTCGACGAGAGCGGCATCATCCGGATCGGCGCCAGCGTGAGGCCGGGTGACATCCTCGTCGGCAAGGTGACACCCAAGGGCGAAACCCAGCTGACCCCCGAGGAGAAGCTCCTCCGAGCCATCTTCGGAGAGAAGGCCGGCGATGTCCGGGACGCGTCGCTCTACTGCCCTCCCGGCATAGAGGGGATCGTCGTCGACGTGAAGATCTTCTCCCGTAAGGGAGTGGAGAAGGACGAGCGGGCGCGGCAGATCGAGGACGCCGAGCTCTTCATGATGGAGAAGAACCTGAAGGACGAGATCCGCATCCTTCAGGAGGAGCGCGACAAGCGCATCGAGGGCCTTCTCGACGGCAAGCAGGCGACCGCCGACCTGGAGAACATCCGAGGCGAGATGGTCGTCAAGAGTGGTCAGGCCCTCACGCTGGACGTCCTGCGCCGGCTCAGGCACTCGGAGATCCTTCGGGTGCGAGTCAAGGCCGATCGGGGCGAGAACGTCGAGGAAGAGCTCAACGACCTCGTCGACAAGACGGAGCGGCAGATCGAGGTGCTCCGGACCCTGTTCGTGGAGAAGGAGAGCCGGCTCAAGCGTGGCGACGAGCTGCCGCCGGGCGTCATCAAGCTGGTCAAGGTGTTCGTCGCGATGAAGCGAAAGCTCTCGGTCGGCGACAAGATGGCCGGACGTCACGGGAACAAGGGTGTCATCGCGCGAATCCTGCCCGAGGAGGACATGCCGTATCTCCCCGACGGGACGCCGGTCGAGATTGTGCTCAACCCGCTCGGCGTGCCCTCGCGCATGAATGTGGGTCAGATCCTCGAGACCCATCTGGGCTGGGCGACACAAGTGCTGGGGCTTCACGTGGCGACCCCGGTGTTCGACGGAGCAAGCGAGGCCGAGATCAAGGAGCTGCTGGCCAAGGCCAATATCCGGGAGGAGGAGCGCAACCCCCTCCGGCCGAACAGTCTCGTGAGCGGGAAGATCACCCTGGTCGACGGAATGACCGGAGAGCCGTTCGAGCAGAGCGTCACCGTTGGGTACATCTACATGCTCAAGCTCTCGCATCTGGTCGATGACAAGATCCACGCGCGCTCGATCGGTCCGTACTCGCTCATTACCCAGCAGCCGCTGGGTGGCAAGGCACAGTTTGGCGGGCAGCGATTCGGAGAGATGGAAGTGTGGGCCCTGGAGGCCTATGGTGCCGCGCACATTCTCCAGGAGCTGCTCACTGCCAAGTCGGACGACGTCTACGGCCGCGCAAAGATCTACGAGGCCATCGTCAAGGGCGACACCACCTACAACCCGGGCATCCCCGAGAGCTTCAACGTGCTGATCCGGGAGCTGCAGAGCCTGTGTCTCGACGTCGAGCTGATCAAGACGAAGCACTGAGGTAAGCAATGAGCGTGATGATTCCGATGAGACCGAACCTGGAGCCGGGCCGGTCTATGCTCGACTTCGACGCGATCCGCATTCGGCTGGCGAGCCCGGAGAAAATCCGGTCCTGGTCGCACGGCGAGGTCACAAAGCCGGAGACGATCAACTATCGGACCTTCAAGCCGGAGCGCGACGGGCTTTTCTGCGCGAAGATCTTCGGACCGATCACCGACTGGGAGTGCCTCTGCGGCAAGTACAAGCGCATGAAGCACCGCGGTGTGATCTGCGACAAGTGCGGGGTCGAGGTCACCCAGTCCAAGGTTCGCCGCGAGCGCATGGGTCACATCGAGCTGGCATGCCCGGTGAGCCACGTGTGGTTCTTCAAGGGTCTCCCGAGCCGGATCGGGCACATCCTCGACATCTCGTTGCGTGACCTCGAGCGGATCCTGTACTTCGAGTCGTACGTGGTCATCGATGTGGGCGACTGCCCCGAGGTCAAGCACCACGAGCTCCTCTCCGACGAGCGCTATCGTCAGCTGCGGGACAAGCACCCCCGGCTGCGGTGCGCGATGGGTGCGGAGGCCATCAAGGAGCTCCTCAAGCGCGTCGACGTCGAGGAGGAAGCCCTCGACCTGCGCGAGAAGATGAAGACGGAGACATCGGTCCAGAAGAAGGTGAAGTTCGCCAAGCGGCTCAAGGTGGTCGAGGCCTTCCGGAAGAGCGGTAACAAGCCCGAGTGGATGATCCTCGATGCGACGCCGGTGATTCCGCCGGAGCTTCGGCCTCTCGTGCCCCTCGACGGCGGTCGCTTTGCCACTTCCGACCTCAACGACCTTTATCGGCGCGTGATCAACCGCAACAACCGTCTGAAGAAGCTCATCGAGCTCCGTGCCCCCGACGTGATCGTCCGAAACGAGAAGCGGATGCTGCAGGAGGCCGTGGACGCGCTGTTCGACAACGGGCGTCGGGGTCGGGTCCTGCGTGGAGCCAACAACCGGCCGCTCAAGTCGCTCTCGGACACCCTCAAGGGGAAGCAGGGTCGCTTCCGTCAGAATCTGCTCGGCAAGCGCGTCGACTACTCGGGGCGCTCCGTCATCGTCGTCGGGCCCGAGCTGCGCCTGCACCAGTGTGGCCTGCCCAAAAAGATGGCCCTGGAGCTCTTCAAGCCCTTCATCTATAACAAGCTCGAGAACGAGGGCCTCGTCACCACCATCAAGGCCGCCAAGGAGATGGTGGAGCAGCAGCGACCCGAGGTCTGGGATTTCCTGGAGGAGGTCATCAAGGAGCATCCGGTGCTGCTGAACCGCGCGCCGACCCTCCATCGCCTGGGGATCCAGGCGTTCGAGCCCACCCTCGTCGAGGGCAAGGCGATCAAGATCCATCCCCTCGTGTGTACCGCCTTCAACGCCGACTTCGACGGGGACCAGATGGCGGTGCACGTGCCGCTGTCGCCGGAGGCGCAGATCGAGGCCACCGTCCTTATGCTGTCCTCGAACAACATCCTCTCCCCCGCGAACGGACAGCCGATCACCGTTCCCAGCCAGGACATCGTCCTGGGCTGCTTCTACCTCACGAAGGAGAAGAAAGGCAGCAAGGGAGAGGGCAAAGCCTTCGCCTGTCCCGAGGACGTTCTGATCGCTCTCCACCACGGCGAGGTCGAGACCCTCACGCGCATCCGGCTGCTCCACACCGGTGAGCTCATCGACCTGACCACCGTCTTCGACGACCAGGACGTGATGCACACCGAGCCGCAGAAGTTGGACCGACAGGTGATCAGCACCACGGTCGGGCGGGTGATCTTCAACGATGCGCTTCCCAAGGAGACCCCGTTCATAAACGGTGTGCTCCGGAAGAAGGGCCTGCAGCAGCTCGTCCAGTACTGCTACCTGCGCCTGGACCAGAAGAACACCGTCCAGATGCTCGACACCATCAAGGACCTGGGCTTCCTGTATGCCACGAAGGCCGGGATTTCCATCGGCATCGACGACCTCATCATTCCCGAGGTCAAGGGCAAGCTGGTCAAGGGCGCCCAGAAGGGCGTGATCGAGGTCGAGAGGCAGTATCTCGACGGGGCGATCACAAACGGCGAGCGCTACAACAAGGTCATCTCGATCTGGTCCGCGGTGACGGAGAAGGTCGCCGACGCGATGTTCACGGAGATGGAGGAGACGGACAAGAGGGGCGGGCAGTTCAACCCGATCTACATCATGGCCGACTCCGGCGCCCGGGGCTCCAAGCAGCAGATCCGCCAGCTCGCGGGCATGCGCGGTCTCATGGCCAAGCCGTCCGGAGAGATCATCGAGAACCCGATCACCTCGAACTTCCGGGAGGGCCTCACCGTTCTCCAGTACTTCACCTCGACCCACGGTGCGCGCAAGGGCCTGGCCGACACCGCACTCAAGACCGCCGACTCCGGCTACCTCACCCGACGCCTCGTGGACGTGAGTCAGGACGTGATCATCTCCGAGCACGACTGCGGCACCGTCGCGGGGATCGACATCCGGCCCATCATCGAATCCGGTGAGGTGATCGAGCCGCTGCGCGACCGCATCATCGGCCGCGTCAGTCTCGAGAACGTCAAGGACCCGATCGAGGGCGGCATGCTCGTGAAGGCCAATGAGGAGATCGGCGAGGAGACGGCCAACGAGATCCAGGCCGCTGGCATCGACAAGGTTCGGATCCGCTCCGTGCTCACCTGCGAGTCCGACCGTGGTGTCTGCGCGCTGTGCTATGGGCGAGACCTGGCCACCGGCCGGCTCGTGGAGATGGGCCTCGCGGTGGGAGTCATCGCCGCACAGTCGATCGGCGAGCCCGGGACCCAGCTCACCATGCGGACCTTCCACATCGGCGGCACTGCCAGCCACGCGACACAGCAGACCACCCTCGAGTCGAAGCACGCCGGTACGGCGAAGTTCCACAACCTCACCACGGTCCGGGACAAGAAGGGCGACCTCGTCGTGATGAACCGCTCCGGCGCCCTCATCATCCAGGACCAGAAGGGCCGCGAGCGCGAGCGCCACGCCGTCGTCTACGGCGCCCGCCTCAAGGTCGCGGACGGATCTGATGTGAAGCAGGGCCAGCTCCTAGTCGAGTGGGATCCCTACTCGTTCACGATCATGACCGAGGAGCACGGCAAGGTGACGTTCAAGGACGTCGTCGAGGGGCACACGGTGCACGAGCAGGTGGACGAGAACACGGGCATGTCCGCACTCGTCATCATCGAGTCTCCCGACGAGAAGAAGCAGCCGCGAGTGGAGATCCGGGATGAGAAGGGCAAGATCATCCGCAAGTATCTGCTGCCCTCCGGCGCCCACTTGATGGTGGACGATTTGGCCAAGGTCGCCGCCGGGGACGTGCTGGCGAAGATCCCACGCGAGACCGCGAAGACGAAGGACATCACCGGCGGTCTGCCCCGCGTCGTAGAGCTGTTCGAGGCGCGGCGTCCCAAGGAGCCCGCCGTCATCACGGAGATCGACGGAAGCGTCAAGTACGGCGACGTGCAGAAGCAGTACCGTAAGATCTTCGTGACCGGTGAAGACAGCGAAGCCCGCGAGTACCAGCTGCCTCGCGGCGCCCACATCAACGTCCAGGAAGGCGAGCGAGTCCGAGCCGGGGAGCCGCTGATGGACGGTCCCATCGATCCCCACGACATCCTCCGCGTTCGCGGCGAGAAGGAGCTCCAACGCTACCTGGTCGACGAGATCCAGGAGGTGTACCGCCTCCAGGGCGTGAACATCAACGACAAGCACATCGAGGTGATCGTCCGGCAGATGATGAGGTGGGTGAAGGTCGAGCAGGTGGGTGACAGCCCGTTCCTCATCGACGAGATCGTGGACCGGTTCCGCTTCATGCGCGAGAACGCCCGCCTGACCAGCGCGAAGAAAGCGACCGCCTCCGGTCACCCGCTCCTGCTCGGGATCACCAAGGCCTCCCTCTCCACCGATTCGTTCATCTCGGCCGCGAGCTTCCAGGAGACGACACGTGTCCTGACCGAAGCCGCCATCAGCGGCAAGGTGGACCACCTCCGCGGGCTGAAGGAAAACGTCATCATGGGCCGGCTCATCCCCGCGGGCACCGGGATGGAGTTCTACCGGCGGATTCGCATCTCCGAGGAGGTCATAGAGCGGGTGGGCGACGAGGGCCTCGACGGCGAGTACGCTGCCGACTACCTCGTCGAGCCCGAGCACGTCCGTGAGGGTGTGAAGCGCTAGGGCGGAACCGTGCTGCGCCCCCTCCCGCGGCGGTTGTCCCTGCTTTCGGTGGCTGCGCTCTGCTTAGTCCTCGCCGCATGTGGACGAGAAGCGGGCCCACCGGATCCCGCGGCCCTGGTCGCTGATCTGCTGAGCGGGGATCCCCAGAAAAGCGGCGCCGCCCGCCTCGAGCTGATCACCATGGGAGGCCCCGCGACTCCGGCCCTGGCTGCGGTGCTCCGCGCTGGAACGCCGGCCGCGCGGTCTCTCGCCGCCACCACACTCTGGGGCATGGGAGCCCGGGGCCAGGCGGCCGTTCCCGCCCTTGCTGCGGCCCTCGAGGGTGCCGACCCCGAGCTTCGGGCGACGTGTGCCATGGCCCTGGAGAACATGGGTCCGTCCGCTCGAGAGGCGGTTCCCGCGTTGACGGCGGCCCTCCGGGACCGGGATCGGAGCGTCCGACAGGCTGCGGTGAAGGCCCTGGGAGCCATCGGCCCCGACGCCTCCTCGGCCCTGCCCGCTCTCGAGCGGGAGATCAAGCGCGAGTCCTGGCCCGAGGCCGAGGAGGCCGTCCGCCGCATTCGAGCCGGGCAGTGAGTCTCGCCGGACGGCTCGAAGAGGTCGAGCTCGCTGAGGCGGCGGAAGGGATGCTTCGAGGAGACCCACGGGCCGCAATCCCAGCTCGTGCTCGTCGAAGACTTCCATTGAGGAGAAACCCATGACCACCCTCGCCCTGACGCTCCTCCTCTCCGGCGCCGCCTCCCCGGTCCGCCCTGTCGCCACGTACTCGATCGTCGCCCGGGACTCCCAGACAGGCGACATGGGCGTCGCCGTCCAGAGTCACTGGTTCTCCGTCGGCTCGATGGTCCCGTGGGCGGAGGCCGGGGTGGGCGCCGTGGCCACCCAGTCCTTCGTCGATCAGTCCTACGGCCCGCTGGGCCTCGAGCTCATGCGGGCCGGCAAGTCGGCTCCCGAGGCCCTGGCCGCCCTCCTCGCCGCCGACACCCAGCGCGAGGTGCGCCAGGTCGGGATGGTCGATGCCAGGGGTGGGCTCGCCACCCACACCGGAACGATGTGCATACCCGAGGCCGGGGGCCGGATCGGGTCGAGCTTCGCGGTCCAGGCCAACCTCATGATGGATCGGGCGACGGTCTGGCCGGCCATGGCGCGGGCCTTCACGAACGCCAAGGGCGACCTGGCGGACCGCCTCCTGGCTACCCTGGACGCGGCCGAAGAGGAGGGAGGCGACATCCGCGGCCGCCAGTCGGCGGCGCTGGTGGTCGTGAAGGGCGAGGCCAGCGGAGCGCCCTGGGCGGACCGGATCTTCGACCTCCGGGTGGAGGACCATCCCGAGCCCCTTCAGGAGCTTCGGCGCCTCGTCCGGATCCAGCGCGCCTACACCCACATGACCGCCGGAGACGATTGTCTGGCCGCACAGAGCTGGCCCTGCGCCGAGCGCGAGTACGGGGCTGCACGCCGCCTGGAGCCGCGGAACGCCGAGATGACCTTCTGGTACGCCGTCGCCCTGGCCACCGGCGGGAAACTGGACAGCGCCCGCCCGCTCTTCGCCCAGGCTTTTGCCGCGGACCCTCGCTGGCGGAAGCTCGTGACCCGGCTTCCGGCCGTGGAGCAGCTGCCGAGCGATCCCCAGCTGATGGAGGCCATCCTGGCCATCCCCTACTAGGAGGCCGTGCAAGGGTCCAGAGGCCTCATGAAAGCCGGGCGTCGCCATGCCCCGAGCTCCCCCAGATCTCCTTACGCCTTGACATGGCGGAACTTCTAGGTAGAATTGGAGGGTTGCTCTACCAGGCTTGAGGCGCCCTGTTACGGCGCCTCCCCCAGGTGTTCAAGAAGTTCCATCGGAGGAGAAGTGCCCACGGTCAGCCAACTTGTCCGTATCGGTCGCAGTCGACTGCGCTCGAAGACCGACAGCCCTGCTCTGCAGGGCTCCCCGCAGAAGCGGGGGGTCTGCGTGCGAGTCTTCACATCGACGCCCAAGAAGCCGAACTCGGCGCTCCGCAAGGTCGCACGGGTCCGGCTCACCAACGGCATCGAGGTGACGGCCTACATCCCGGGCGTGGGGCACAACCTGCAGGAGCACTCGATGGTGCTCATCCGGGGCGGCCGTGTGAAGGACCTGCCGGGCGTCCGGTATCACATCATTCGTGGCACGCTCGACGCAGTCGGCGTCGATGGGCGCAAGCGCGGGCGGAGCAAGTACGGAGCGAAGCGTCCGAAGGCCTAGGACGCCGGAAGTTTTCCTGTGAAGCCCGGGAGCCATGAGGCGACCGGGGGAGGAAGTCGAGAAGAGATATCCAGCGGGGTCGCTGGAAAGACACGGTCGAGGAGATCGGGCCCTCTCCACGCAGCGAGGTCGGGCCAGGATCCTCGAGGCGGGGCGGTCGTTGGGCCTCAGACGGACGCCGCTCGGGCCGGCCGGAAGTCGGCCCACGAAGGCGCCGTCTGTTGTCTTTTTTGGGAGTAAGGGCATATGCCGCGTCGTGGATCGATCGCGCGTAAAGAGCTGCAGCCGGATCCGATGTACAACAGCACGCTGGTGACGAAGTTCATCAACAGCATGATGTACGGGGGGAAGCGGTCTACCTCCCAGCGGATCATGTACGAGGCTCTTGGCGTCGTGCAGCAGAAGACACAGGACGATCCTCTGAAAGTCTTCAAGCAGGCCGTGGACAACGTCAAGCCGGCCCTGGAGGTCAAGAGCCGCCGCGTCGGGGGCTCGAACTACCAGGTGCCCGTGGAGGTCAACGTCGGCCGCCGCACCTCGCTGGCGCTGCGCTGGCTCATCGGCTTCGCCCGCAAGCGTCCCGAGCGAGGGATGGTGCAGAAGCTGGCGCAGGAGCTGATGGACGCTTCCAACCTTCGGGGCGGAGCGGTCAAGAAGCGCGAAGACACCCACAAGATGGCCGAGGCCAACAAGGCCTTCGCCCACTACCGCTGGTAATCGAGGAGTAGAGCAGGCCCGTGGCCAGGCAAGTCCCCCTCGAGTTGACCCGAAACATCGGGATAGCTGCGCACATCGACGCGGGCAAGACGACCACGACCGAGAGGATCCTGTACTACACCGGGGTCAACTACAAGATCGGCGAAGTCCATGACGGCACCGCCACCATGGACTGGATGGCACAGGAGCAGGAGCGCGGGATCACCATCACCTGCGCGGCCACGACCTGCTTCTGGCGGGATCATCGGATCAACATCATCGACACGCCGGGCCACGTGGATTTCACGGCCGAGGTGGAGCGCTCGCTTCGAGTCCTCGACGGAGCGGTGGCTGTGTTCGACGCGGTGGCCGGAGTTCAGCCCCAGTCGGAGGCCGTGTGGCGCCAGGCCGATCGCTATCGTGTGCCCCGCATCGCCTTCATCAACAAGATGGACAGGACCGGCGCGGATTTTCTCCACGCGGTGGAGACGATGCACGCGCGGCTGAACGCCCACGCGGCGGTCCCGATCCAGCTTCCGCTCGGCTCCGAGCAGGGTCACGAAGGGGTCATCGACCTCGTCGGGATGAAGGCGTACCAATACCTCGACGAGACCCTCGGGGCCAAGTACGAGCTCATCGATGTGCCCGAGAAGTACCTCGCCGAGGCCGAGAGCCAACGCGAGAAGATGATCGAAAAGGTTGCGGAGGCGGCCCACGAGGCTGGCGACGACACGCTCTTCGAGAAGTACGTCGCAGGCGAGACGCCCACCGTGGAAGAGATCAAGAGCGCCATCCGCATCGCCACCCTGAAGATGACGCTCTTCCCGGTGGTCTGCGGCTCCGCCTTCAAGAACAAGGGCGTGCAGCCGTTGCTCGACGCGGTTGTGGACTACCTGCCCTCGCCGCTCGACATCCCGGACACCATAGCGAACGATCCCCAGACCGGGGACCTGGTGGCGCGGCCGGCGAATGACGACGCGCCGTTCAGCGCCCTGGTCTTCAAGATCATGACGGACCCCTTCGTGGGCCAGCTGGCGTTCATCCGTGTGTACTCCGGCGCGATGAAGACCGGCGACACCGTGCTGAACACGGCCAAGGGCCAGCGGGAGCGGATCGGTCGCCTCCTCAAGATGCACGCGAACAAGCGTGAGGAGATCAAGGAGGTCTGGTCCGGCGACATCGCGGCGGCGGTGGGGCTGAAGAACGTCACCACCGGCGACACGATCTGCGACCCGAAGGACCCTGTGGTTCTCGAGTCGATCGACTTTCCCGCTCCGGTCATCGCCCTTGCCGTCGAGCCGAAGACGAAGAGCGACCAAGAGAAGCTCGGGGCCGGCCTGGCCAAGCTCATGCAGGAGGATCCCACCTTCCGCGTCGAGACCGACCAGGACACCGGCCAGACCAAGATCTCCGGGATGGGCGAGCTCCACCTCGAGATCATCGTGGATCGGTTGAAGCGGGAGTTCGGGGTCGAGGCCAACGTGGGCAAGCCCCAGGTGGCCTACAAGGAGACGATCCGCAAGGAGGCCCGGGGCGACGGCCGCTACGTCAAGCAGACGGGCGGTCGCGGCCAGTACGGGCACGCCAAGATCGACATCGAGCCGGCTCCCGGCGAAGGCTACGTCTTCGAGAACAAGATCAAGGGCGGGGCCATCCCGAAGGAGTACATCAAGCCCGTCGAGGAGGGCATCCGAGAGGCGCTGGAGCGGGGCATCCTGGCCGGCTATCCCATGGTGGACGTCAGGGTCCAGCTCTACGACGGCACCTTCCACGACGTCGACTCGTCGGAGATAGCGTTCAAGATCGCCGGATCGATGGCCTTCCAGCTGGCGGCCAGGAAGGCGTCGCCTGTCCTCCTCGAGCCCATCATGCGGGTCGAGGTCGTGACACCCGACGACTACACGGGTGCCGTGACCGGCGATCTGTCCAGCCGACGCGGCCACATGGAGGGCCAGATCGCCCGAGGCGGTTCGCAGATCATTACGGCTATGGTGCCGCTCTCGAGCATGTTCGGCTATTCCACCGACCTGCGTTCACGAACCCAGGGCCGGGCGACCTACTCGATGCACTTCGAGAAGTACGCCGAGGTTCCCAGGAACGTTTCGGAGGAGATCGTGGCGCGGGTCACGGGCAAGGTGAGGGCGTGAGCGTCAGAACCACAAAACATCGAGCACGAGGCAGGTAAGAGTCATGGCGAAGGAGAAGTTCGACAGGTCGAAGCCGCACGTGAACATCGGGACGATTGGTCACGTGGATCACGGCAAGACGTCTCTGACGGCAGCGATCACGAAGGTTCTTGCGAAGGGTGACCCGAAGG
>Ga0310121_10000971_pt1 | contig 30173 bp, 21 predicted proteins | sample CB27_Tmax_986_MG_FD_203504 | JGI IMG/M metagenome (GOLD analysis project Ga0310121, IMG submission 203504) | Marine microbial communities from Western Arctic Ocean, Canada - CB27_Tmax_986 | ecosystem: Environmental > Aquatic > Marine > Oceanic | place: Canada: Western Arctic Ocean | collected... | reverse complement strand
TCGGAAGCGGCCTCCTTGCCTTGGTGATGCGGAATCTGAATACCCGAATCATGGCAGGTTGGCCGTTTTTTGTTTACCCAAGCTCCGCAGCACCCCAAATCCGATCGGCGGATCGCCGGTTACACCCCTACGCTGCAGTATGTCGCGTGCGGGCTTGGTTCTTCCGCGTCTGCATTGCAAAGGTTGTCACACTTGGAGTGTTGAACCTGGTAGTCGTCAATCTTCCTATCCAATCTCGTGTTGAGCACCCGCTCGTCCCTGAGGCGATCCGATTAGGGCTTGAAGGATCTACCACGGTTCGCCAAATTAGGTGACCTGCCCGGTTCATAGGTTTAGGGATTCCAGTTCAGGCTGGCACAGGATTAGCTATTGAGCAGGTAACGAGGCGCGGAAGTGGACGAGCCAATCGATGGCTCAAAAAACCCGATGCGCGTCCTTCAATTTCACACGTCCTTCAATTTCACACGTCCTTCAATTTCACACGTCCTTCAATTTCACACGTCCTTCAATTTCACACGTCCTTCAATTTCACGCGTCCTTCAATTTCACGCGTCCTTCAATTTCACGGAGCATTCGAATCCAATGGAACAACCCGAACTGAAACACAGCCCAGAAGAAGTCGCGGAGATCGACCGGCACAAGTACTTTCTCAGCGAAGAGTCTGGATACGACGTCGGACGAGAATACGCCGAGAAAGATTGGGAGGAGAATCACGGCAAACAGTTCCGACAAGTTCATGCGGCCAATTGCACAGTCGTTTCCCGTGGCCCGTTTTTTAAACGGCTTCTGTCAAAATTCACTTCCAAAAACCGCTGATCGATTTATCAATGCGTGGCAAGTTCGACTGTTCGATCTAGGACGCCCGCCGCATTCCGCGGCGGGTGCCACCTCGGCGTCGACTCACGCGAGAACAGCCAGGCGGGAGAAACAGCCAGGCGGGAGGAACAGCCAGGCGGGAGGAACAGCCAGGCGGGAGGAACAGCCAGGCGGGAGAAACAGCCAGGCGGGAGGAACAGCCAGGCGGGAGGAACAGGGGCCGATCAACTACCGGGCTCCGGCAGTTTCAGGATAGATCACCAATTCCACGCGGCGATTGCGCTGTTGGCCCGCCGGTGTTGCGTTGGAGACGATCGGGTAGTTGGGGCCGTGCCCCAGCACGAAGAGTTGCTGGGAGGAAAAACCGTGACGCTGGACCAACTGCTCAAACACCGCCATCGCCTGGGCCGCGGACAGCTGGTGGTTGCTCCGCCAGGCTTCTCCTTGAAGCTGGGCGTTATCCGTATGGGCCTCCACGCCGATTTTTTGCTGGGAATACTCAGCCGCCACGGACCCCGCCACTTGGTCGATCAGCTGCGTTGCGCCGGATGTGAGGGTCGCTGAATAAGATTCAAATAACTGGTGAGACGGCAACTCGATGCGAATCACGTCACCGTCCTGACGGACTTCCAGTCCCGCGATGGTGACCGGCGCTAGTTTTTGTTGAGCACTTCGATTCGCGGAGATATTCGCCGAACCACGGCGTTGAAGCGACGCATTCAGCGCCGATGCACGGTTGTCGGATGCCAATTTGGACTCCATCGCGCCCGAAAGCTGTTCGGTCGTCTCTTGAAGTTGCTGACGTGTTAGTTTGAGTTGGTCCTCGAATAATCGCGTCTGCTGTTGAGAGCGAGCCAATTGCGAATGGAGGTCGCGATTATTGGCGTCCAATTCGAGCGATTTGCGTCTCAAGTCGCCCAGATTCCGTAGCTCCTGTCGCTGTTGTGCCAACTGGTCTGTCTGTTCCTGTAGTTTCTGGAGCTGCTGCTGTTGGCGGTCTTGGAGCGTCTGAGTCTCTCGCTGCGCCTGGCTCTTGGCCAGTTCCGTCAAGCGGGCCAGTCGACCGCGCTGCTCCTCGGACAAGCGCGACTGCTCGTTTTCCCGCTTCATCAGTTCAACCAACTGGGACAACTCCGCCTGTTCGGGCGTGCGGCCCGTGGCAACCTGGGCCGCTGGCTGTTGCGACGGGGCCTGGGCCGTCTGCCAGGGCCAACGAAAGGCGCTTTGGTTGCCACTTTGTTGGCAACCCAAAACGGACAGCGCCATGAAGACATACAACCAGGGCACGGCGTGAATACGCGAGTTCAACTCGCGCGAGGCACGGTGCCGGGTGACCATGTTGCTGGCGTGTGACGAATCCATTCTGCTCGCCAGTGGCGTCGGGTCCAGCCGATGCTGTGGATCAGCTCGAACCGAGCGCATGACTCGCGCTCGGCCTGGAAAAAGCGGGCGAATCGTACCGACGGCCTGTCCGCTCATCAAGCCCAATTCGGGATCGTCTCAATACTGCTTGTATCCGACCTCGAGCCGTTGACTAATTCGTTCAAAGTGATTGCCAACCCAGGCGATCCTCGTATTTGCGTCTTGGCCCCTATGCACGAGAATCCGACATCATTCCCGCGCCAAGCCGCAAAGTGCCGGAACTTTCCCATTGGCGTTGATTCGATCGGATTTGGTGTGGCGCTTTGGGCCTTGATCACAATGCCGGCCAACGCTGTCACAGCTATTGGTCGCCCATCATGCACACGCCTAGCCCGACGCGCCAGTTTTGAATTGCTTGATGCTAGCCCAGATCATGCGCGGGCCGACGACGATCCCACCCTGATTCACACCGGCTGACGAAACAGGAGCGAAGATATCAGCCTCCAAATCCATAGCAGCACTGCCATCAGAATCAGACAGACACCGACCAACGCTGGCACCCACCAGCCGAGTTTGAAGATCTCCAGTCCCCATTTTTCCCAGATGTCGGCCCAGAACACGATCAGCCCCAGTGTCGCGGCGCAAAGAAATGGCCCGTAGGCGATTTCCGCCTGACGAGTGATTAACCACTGGGCAATCGCTATCACCATCCCTGCCAATGGAGCCAGAAAAAAGATCATCAGCGCCGCTTGCCAACCCACGAAGGAGCCAATCATGGCCATCAACGTCACGTCACCGAATCCCATCGCCTCTTTGCGAAGCGCCCAGCCCGCCACGCAGCGGACTGCCCAGACCAGCCCACCGCCAAACGCCATGCCGACCAACGAGGACAACCCACCTTGCCAGGCATGCCCGTCCTTTCGCCAGAAGTAGACGATGATCAGGCTGCCGACCATGGCCATCCCCATGATCCACTTGCTGATCGGTTCACGCCGGATCCTGGCCAGCAGATATTTCACCGCCTTAAGGGGTCCACCTCGGGTCCACCACGTCTTGGGTAACAAGGCGTAACACCACGCCACGAAGCAGGCGATTCCCAACCACAGTCCGTCGTTTCCATCTAATAGCGGATTCCACGGGTGCGGGCCGGAAACCAACAGATTAGTGACCTGCTGCTGGCCCCCAGCTGTGAGTCCGATGATGAGCATACGAGATTGCGGCCAAAGTGCACCAATCAGCAGCCCCAGTAGCGTACCGGGAATCGTAATCGCATCGGGTATGGTCTTTTCGTCGATATCGATGAAGGTAGCGACCGTCATTAACGAAATCAGGATGAAGTGCGCAAAGAACTGCACATGGAGAATTGAGATGATCCGAGGAGCAGCTAAAGGCAACTGGGCGTTGACCAGTTTTCCGGACGTCTCCAGCCAATAAAGCCAAACCATTCCCAGTCCAAAAGCCAACTCGATCAGCATGGGGCGCACCCAGTAACCCGCGCCGTGGAGCGAGGACTCGCGACGCAGACCAAACCAACCGACGATCGGCAGTCGATCCGTCCAACTTCGCGGTGGTGATTCGCGCGCCGGCGGGCGCCAGGGGCCAATGTCACGTTGGAACCATGCCAAGCGATAGATACCACGGTTGAGCTGGCCCGCGACAACGGCGCTGACGAGAAACACGACGAACAATCGCAATTGGAGCGGCCAGGCAGAAAATTGTGCGATCATCCTTGATTGGGTCCCGTCAGTATTTGGCGGCGCCGATGGCCCGCTTGAACTGTTCGCGCATCAGTTTTTCGGGGGCTTCCAACCCAGTGAAGTGCTTGAACTGCAGCGCCGCCTGGCCAATAAACATCTCCAATCCGCTGATGACCCGACAATTCCGCTGGATCGCCTCTTTGAAGAGTAGCGTTTGCTCTGGATTATAAACGGTGTCAAAGACGATGGCATTCGGCCGCAAATAGTGCATGTCAAAAGGAGATTCATCCACGTTGGGGTGCATTCCGACGGGCGTGGCATTGACCAACACCTCGGCCTTAATGTTGTGTCGCTGTTCCCAAGGGACAGACCGGCATCCAATGGCTCGGGCCAGTTTCTCAGCGCGTCTGAGGGTCCGACCAGCGATGACGACGTCCGCCCCACGTCGAGCCAATCCAACGGCGATCGCCCGCGCGGCCCCGCCCGCGCCCAAAACCAAGGCGGTGTGGCCAGCCAAAGGAGTGCGTCGACTGCCTGCCTGCAAGCGTCGGTCAATGCTATTCATCGACGCGCGGTAGTCCGTATTATAGCCAACGGCCCCTTCGTCACCAAAGATGACCGTGTTCACCGCCCCGATCTCCCGCGCCGCACCGTCGACCTGTTGACAATACTGCATGATGGCCTCCTTGTGCGGAATCGTGACACTCAGTCCTTTGATGCCCAATTCCTCACAATCGGACAGGAATTGATCCAGCGCCGCCGCTGGGACACGAAACGGCACGTAGACCTTGTTGAGTCCCTTATCGACAAACGACGAATTGTGAACGATCGGACTCAGACTCTGCGCCACGGGATCCGCCACGACTCCATAAATCTCGGTTTCGTCGCGAATTTCGTGGACCCGATAAACATTTCGCATCTGGTCAAAACTCAGCTGGCCTGGCGCCAGCGTCCGTTCTTGATGAAAGGTCGCGAAGGTGAAAGGGGAACCAAATTTCACGGCTAAAATCCGCGAGGGCGTACCGATCTCTCCCATGCAAATACCGACCGTGGGAATTTCGGACTGTCTAACCAGTCGCAGCATCCGCAAATTGTCATGCGGGTGGTGCGCCATGGTCGCAATTTTCACGATGTCCGCGTCCAACGAAGACAACTTGGCGTGAAGCGATTCAAGGTCATCAGGCGTCTTCTCAAAATCATGCAGGCTGACAATCCGTTTCGTACGGCCGAATCGTTTTATCTCCGCCGCGATGTCGTCTTCCAGATCCACGTAGTCGACGCCAGCCGCGATAGCGCTCCGCAACAGCGTCAGGCGTTCGGCGTCGGTTTTTTGCCACTTGCCTCCATCCTGGGCGCGGCGGCAGGTGATGATAATCGGACAAGGTCGTTCATGGATTAACCGTTGGAGATTCACCTCACGGCGAATGTAGTCCAAACGGATTTCAACGAGATCGGCGCCTTGCTCGGCGAGATGGTTGTGTTCGGCGACCACCTGGCGATGGCGACCTCTTCCTATACTGACGCAAATCATGGTGTTGTATTGGGCTTCGGCGGGTCAGGCAATGGTGAACAGGCGTGGTTGGTTAGCAATTGAATCGATCCCGGAGATAAAGATGGGCTTGTCGACGAACCACCCCCAGGATGCGCACAATGGTCCGATGATTCAAGTTCTCTGAAAATGTCGGTCCAACTGCTCGCGGGTAAAAACTAAGGACGTTGGTCGACCGTGCGGGCAATGGTGGAAGTCCTGGACCAAGTGCCGACGGTAAAGCAGCGCGGTCATTTCCTCACGCGTCAGATGGTCTCCCGCCTTGATCGCGGCCTTGCAGGAGACCATGTGCAGCAGTTCATCCAGAAGATCCCTCCGCTCGGGAATCTTTTCACCCGCCTCCATGAGCTGTGCCACCACCTGGCGAATCACTTCCTCTGGCTTGAAATAAGCCAGCATGGCTGGATAGGCCGAGATCAAAACTGTACTCCCGCCAAACGGTTGTATCTCAATCCCCAGCTTTTCCACCACCTCCTTGGCGTCGAGCAAAACCGCAGCTTCCTCCGCTGTTAGCTGGATCGGCTCGGGTACTAGAAGACGTTGCACCTCAACGTCAGCCGATAGTACTTTCTCGCGCAGTTCTTCATAGAGGATTCTCTCGTGGAGGGCGTGTTGGTCGATCACGACCACTCCTTCTTCGCACTCGGTGATTAAATATCGATTGTGAATCTGCATCGCCTGGTCACTCGTCGCCGCCTGGTGACTCGTCGCCGTGGTGACCGGCGGTAGGCTGGCGTCACCCGACGCTGCCGACTCGGAACTGAACACCGGCTCTTCAGTTCGGTGGGGCATCGGTGGGGGAGCGAAGGATCTTAATTCAAATTCCCCTTGGAGGCTGGCCGCCGACGCCGTGGCTGGACCTGACGCCGTGGCTGGACCTGACGCCGTGGCTGGACCCGACGCCGTGGCTGGACCCGACGCCGTGGCTGGACCTGACGCCGTGGCTGGACCCGACGCCGTGGCTGGACCCGACGCCGTGGCTGGACCCGACGCCGTGGCTGGACCCGACGCCGTGGCTGGACCCGACGCCGTGGCTGGACCCGACGGCCCGTCGGCGGAGCCCGGCGATGCATAGCGACTCGTGGGCGCGTCTTGCGACCAACCGGCTGTCGTAGTCGGCGCGTTAGCCGACGGAGCCTCCGCGGTCACAGCGCCCATTGGCTCGTCGACATGTTTGGTCAAGTCGGTCGTCAAGAATCGGGTCCGCAACGTACCCAACAACTGGCTGTAGATGGCCCCGCCATCCTGGAAGCGAACTTCTAGTTTCGTAGGGTGGACGTTGACGTCGATGGCATCGGGGGGCATCTCCAGTTGCAAAAAGACAATCGGGTATCGGCCGGTCAACAATAGCCCTCGATAGGCTTCACCCAACGCATGACCGAGCGACCGATCGCGGATGTAACGACGATTCAGGAACAAATACTGCATGCGATTGTTGGACCGGCTGTGCTTGGGATCCGCGACGTATCCGCTCAACCGGACATCGCCGTCACGGTTATCAATCGATAGCAGGTCATCGCACAGGTCTCGACCGAAGAGTGTAGACAACCGGTCGCGCCACTGCTCAGTCGGAGGGAGGTCATACACCACGCGTTCATTGTGACGCAGCGTAAAGTGCACTTGCTCCCGTGCCAACGCCACACGTACGAACGCCTCGCTGATGTGCCCCATCTCCGTTTGCGTGGTGCGGAGAAACTTTCTCCGCACTGGCGTGTTAAAAAAGAGATTGCGGACTTCGACCGACGTGCCGAGGCCACTGGCGCTAGGCACGATCTCTCCCCCGTCTCCGCCATGGATTTCCATTTCCGTGGCGTTAGACGAATCGGCCGTGCGACTGCGTATCCGCACATGACTCACTTCGGAGATGGACGCCAACGCCTCGCCGCGAAACCCCATCGTCGCCACCTCGAACAGATCATCGGCACTGGCGATTTTGCTGGTCGCATGGCTGGCGACCGCCAGGTGCAACTCGTCTTGGGCGATTCCACAACCGTCGTCCGTGACGCGAATCAGCTCACTGCCGCCTTTCTGGATCGTCACGTCGACTCGAGTGGAACCAGCGTCCACGGAGTTTTCCATCAGCTCCTTCACCACACTGGCGGGCCTCTCGATCACCTCACCAGCGGCAATTTTATTGACAACGGACCTGGAAAGTTGTCTGATATGGGCCATCTAGGTTCCTTCCACGTTCTTAAGATCATATTCCTTCAGCTTCCGGTAGAGAGTTCGGGCACCGATCCCGAGAATCCGCGAGGTCTCCTCACGATTTCCACCGGTCAGTTTTAGCGTTTGCTCGATGGCCCATTGCTCGATCTCGCTCAGTGGTCGGCCGACCAATCCCACGGGGCCGTCCGAGGCGCTGGGCGCCGCACCCTCTCCGGCCTCCATCAACTCGGGTGGCAGATCGTCCACATCCAGCAGCTCATCCATATCGACGACCACCATGCTGTTGACGACGTTCTTAAGCTGACGCACGTTGCCTCGCCAATCGAAGTCGATCAATCGGCGGCTGGCCGCGCCCGAAATCCCTTTCACCGTCTTGTGATGATGCTTGGAAAACTGGCGCCGAAAATGTTCCACTAACGGCACGATGTCTTCGCGTCGTTCTCGCAGCGCGGGCAGATCGATGGAGACCACCTTAAGTCGATGATAGAGATCTTCGCGAAATCGTCCCTCTTCCACGGCCTCCTCCAGATTCCGGTTGGTCGCTGACAGCACGCGGACGTTCACCTCGAACGGCTTATTCTCGCCGACTCGCACGATCTCGCCGTTTTCCAAAACTCGCAACAGTTTTATCTGAGTGGACACCGGCATGTCACCGACTTCGTCCAGGAACAAGGTGCCTCCGTGGGCATACTCGAACCGTCCCACGCGATCGGCCGCCGCATCGGTAAAGGCACCACGCACGTGTCCGAACAACTCACTTTCCAAGATGTGGTCGCTCAGCGCCCCCGAATTGAGCGGCACAAACGGTTTCTTCTTGCGTGGGCTATTCTGGTGGATGGCTTGGGCGATCAACTCCTTGCCGGTCCCGGTCGGACCGGTGATCAAGACGCTGGCGTCGGTCGGGGCAATACGTTTGACTCGATCGATCAACGTATGCATCTTTTCGCTTTCGAAAACGATCCCTTCAAAGCCGAACTTTTCGTCCAGTCGTCGGTGCAGATTGGCGTTGGTCTGCTTCAGCCGAACGGCATCGGCTGCCTTTTCGGTGACCGCGCGGAGCCGGTCCGTGTTGAGGGGTTTCTCCAGGAAATTAAAGGCCCCTTCTTGCATCGCCTCCACGGCGATGGGAACCGAGCCGTGGCCGGTCACCACGATGACTTCACTTTCGGGAAGGGTATCCTTGGCCCGGCGCAATACCTCCATGCCATCCACGTCGTTCATAACCAGGTCCGTGATGACGACGTCAAAAGTATCTTGGTCAATACACTTGGACCCCTCAGGGCCACTGGTCGCCACCGTGCACTGATACCCCACCCGGCTGAGCGTCTCCTTCATCGCTTGAGCGTGACTCTTGTCGTTGTCGACCAACAGCACGCGCATGAGCGGAGCCAGCTTTTCCTCGCGGTTTTTGTTGGTTTTTGAGGCGGAGGACATAGAATCGATGATACCGAGACTTGCCAAAACGCAACAGGCGTGAAGGGAGGGTTAGTTCTCCGCGTTCGCCTCGTGGGAGGCCAGACGCGTCGGCATGGGAAACTCGACCGTAAACTTGGTCCCCCGGCCCAAAGCACTCTCCACATTGATCAGGCCACCGTGCGCCTCAATGCTCTTGCGGGCCGTGGGGAGTCCCAATCCGGAACCGTTATCCTTGGTCGAATAAAAGGTCTCAAACATGTGCATGGCGGTGCCCTGCTCCATCCCCTGCCCCGTGTCAATGAGGTCCAAGGCGACCCCGGTCCTGGTCACATGGGTCCGTGCGGTCAGCAACCCGCCGTTCGGCATCGCTTCGATGGCATTTTTCACCAGGTTCACCAAGGCACCCTGCAGTGTCTGCTCGTCCAACATGATCAGCGGCAAGTCTGGGTTCAAGAACCGAACAATCTCAATGCTGCATTCCTTCGCTTGGGGCGCAAATAGGTTCAACACCCGCTCGATCTGGTCGTTGAGACTGGCCGGCGTCAGGTCCAAATGACGCACCCGAGCGAATCCGAGAAAATCATCCAACAGGTTTTGCAGTCGCTGGCACTGTTTTTGCACGATATCCACTTTGGTCAAAGCGCGCCGGGCGGCGGGAGAGTCGGCCTCCACCAGATCCTCCGCGAGAAGCTCAACGTTCATGCCGATGACGGAAAGCGGATTTTTGATCTCATGTGCTAGCGCACCAGCCAGCTGGGCAATCTCGTTGTACTGCTTGACCAACCGCTGGTTGATTTCCGACAGGTTCGCGCCGGTTGGGTTGTCAGACATTAGGTACGATTTTTTTCAATACACGCGGTTAAAAACGCCAGACTTTCAAAGGGCGAAAAGGGACAGCCGACGAAAAACGCCCGCCGGCCAACTCACTGGGACCGTCGGGCGCGTTCTCGGTTATCTCACGTGCATCCGTTCACCAGACGGATCACGAAGCCGTTTCCGCTTCCTGATTGGACTCGTCGCTCGACGTCTTCATCGCCTGTTTTCGGCTGAGCTTCACACGGTCGTGATTGTCCACATCCAACACGATGACCTGCATCTCGTCTCCGACACTGCAAACGTCGGCAACGCTGTTGACGTATTCATCAGACAATTCGCTGATATGACACAGTCCGTCGCGTCCAGGCAAGATTTCAACGAAAGCGCCAAAATCCTTGACACTGGTGACGCGTCCCTTATAGATCTTGCCGATCTGTACCGAGGCGGTCACCGACTCAACCTTGTCCAGTGCCGCGGCGGCCCATTCCGCGTTGGAGCTGGCGATGGTTACACGACCGTCGTCGTCGACCTCGATGACGGCACCGGTTTCTTCCTGAATACCGCGGATGACTTTTCCACCGGGCCCAATGAGCATGCCGATTTTTTCCGGATCGATCTGCGTGCGGAGCAGCCGCGGTGCATGTTCGGAAATGTCTTTCTTGGGTCTCGGAATGGCTGCCAACATGGAGCGCAGAATATCAATTCGAGCTTCGCGGGATTGCGCCAACGTCGCGCGAATGATCTCTTCGGAAATGCCGTCGATCTTCAAGTCCAACTGGATGCCGGTGATCCCGTTTTGGGTTCCAGCGATCTTGAAGTCCATGTCGCCAAAGTGATCTTCGTCTCCAAGGATGTCGGTCAGCAAAGTCCACTGGTCGTCTCCTTGAAATACGAGTCCGATCGAGATGCCCGCCACCGGGTTGGTGATGGGAACTCCAGCGTCCATCAGAGCCAGTGTGGCACCACAGACGGAGGCCATCGAGCTGGAACCATTCGATTCCAAAATATCCGAGATGACACGGGTCGTATAAGGGAAATCGTCTGGATCGGGCATGACCGGTTTGACGCTTCGTTCAGCCAACGCACCGTGTCCGATTTCTCGACGCCCAGGCCCCCGGATGGGGCGGCATTCGCCGACCGAAAAGGACGGAAAATTATAGTCCAACATGAATTTCTTGGAGAACTCTTCCCCCAAGCCATCGACGCGCTGTTCGTCCTTGGAAGTGCCCAAGGTGATGGAGATCAGAGCCTGGGTTTCACCACGCTGGAAAACCGCGGAGCCATGTGTCCGGGGTAAAATGCCAGTTTGGCATTCGATGTCACGCACGGTGTTGTTGTCTCGACCATCGGCGCGGGTACCAGCCAAAATGAGATCGCGAACGACGATCGCCTCCAGGTCATGCCAAGCGCCCTTGAGCCGAACGCCGCAGATCGCTCCTTCCGCGTCCGGGTCGGGGATCAAATCACCTTTGACCTGATCAAATAGCCCCGATACGGCCTCGGCCCGATCGTGTTTTCCGACCGTCAGCTTGGCATCCTTGAATCGATCGTAGTAATTCTCGCGAAGTCGGCCCAACAGACCATCATCTTCGGGCACCTCGTAGTCCCTCTTGACCGTGCCCACTTGCTGGGAGAAGTCGTCCATCAATCCACAAATATCACGAATATGCCTGTGGCATTCGCTGATCGCCTCCAACATAAGATCTTCAGCGTACTCGCGGGAGAATCCCTCAATCATGAGGACTGAGTCCCGACTCCCGGAAACAATCAGGTCTAGATCGCTTTCCTCCAGATCATCAGCGGTGGGAAAGACCACCCATTGGTCGTCCACCCGTCCCATTCTGACCGACGCGATGGGACCCTCAAACGGCATCGGCGAGATGTGCAGTGCCGCGGCCGTCCCGTTCATCGCCAAGACGTCTCCGTCATTCTGCCGATCACTGGAGAGCACGATGCTCTGGCATTGCACCTCGTCGTGGTACCACTTGGGGAAGAGTGGCCGAATCGGGCGATCGGTGAGCCTGGCCGTCAGTATCTCTTTGGTCGAAGGTCGGCTTTCCCGTTTCAGAAATCCACCAGGGAACTTCCCGGCCGCCGACGTTCGTTCACGGTAGTCGCACGTGAGCGGGAAAAAATCAATTCCCGGACGTGGCGGACCCGACGTGACGGCGTTGAGTACAACCGTCTCGCCTAACTGCATCATCACGCAGGCATCCGCCTGCTTCGCCAAAAAACCTGTTTCAAAACTGAGCGTCTGGCGACCTACCTGCTTTTCAACTTTAACTTTCACAAATCTTTTCCTTGCACAAAATGACCAACATGTTGACCTCCGCCGCCGGGTCACTCACTGGACAATAAACCTGATACTGGACAAACAAACTAATCGGCCGGGGCGGATATACATACAAAACATCTGACCTCATCGCGCGAACCAGACCACCAGATTCCTGGCGACTGGCGAGCTAAATTTCTGGCGCGGGCGAAAACGCATGAGAGATGGGCTTGATCCCGCGGGCACCGTCCCTGGGGCAATATCAACCCTTCTCGCCGAATCCCGGCGCAAAGCAGAACGGAATCAGGCGGACGTTTTTTTAAACGCCCGTTACTTGCGAATGCCCAACTGTTGGATGATGTCAATATAACGCTGGGGAGCCACCCGTTTCAGGTAATCCAGCAACCGACGACGTCGACTTACCAACATCAACAGGCCACGCCGGCTGGCGTAGTCCTTCTTGTGGGTTCGCATGTGTTCGGTTAGACCGTTAATCCGTGTCGTAAGAATTGCAATTTGAACCTCCGGCGATCCGGTGTCCGAATCATCTTGGCCGAAATCCTTGATTAACTCTGTTTTACGTTCTTTCGTAATCGTCATGGATCAAAATGCAATTCTAACGTTCGAATGTCTGGGACGATCGTAACCTGTCACCCCGCTTAACAACCGGCGGCACCTACTAAGGAAACACGGCGCGCCTCACAACTTCCTCTACAGCTCACTGTTTTCTTATCCGAAACCTCTACAAGTCCATAAATCTATCAAATCGGCTGCGGTTTGCAACCTCACTAAGCAGCCACCCAGGTCGAATTCACCGCAATATTCCGCATGGGTCGATCCAAGTCAACATGACCGGCCCAAATACCCATTTTACGGAAATCGATGGCTACACTCCTCTTTCCCCGGCTTGCTGATCCAGTGGAATTGCGGACAATCCGACGACGGCCCCCGATCTGGGGAAATCGAGCCAAAACCAGGAAAGAACTGCCAAGATGAGCGAAGAATCCAATATCGCCCGCTTGCTAGACCACGCGCTGCTGCACCCAACCTTGACCGACGCCGAGCTCCGGGCAGGCTTTGAATTGGCGCGCGATCTGAACGTAGCCACCGTCTGCGTGAAACCTTACGCGATCCCCGTCGCCGTGGAGATTCTTGCTGGCACTGAAGTCGGGGTCGGTACCGTGATCGGCTTTCCTCATGGCTCGTCCCCCTCCGAAATCAAAGCGGCTGAAGCGGAATGGGCCTGTCAGGCAGGGGCCGGGGAGCTCGACATGGTCATCAATGTCGGCAAAGTCCTCAGCGGCGATTGGGACTATGTCCAATCGGATATTGACGCGGTAGTCCAGGTAGCGCGCCGGCATCAGGCGATTGTCAAAGTGATCTTTGAGACGGATTTCGTTACATCAGACGGGGATAAGAAACGGCTCTGCCAGATCTGCGAGGATCTGGGCGTCAACTACGTCAAGACTTCCACCGGTTTTGGCTTCGTGAAACAGCCCGAAGGCAACTACAACTACCAAGGTGCGACGCAGGCCGATATCCGGCTGATGCGTGAAACTTGCGGATCCCAGGTCGGAGTGAAGGCCTCTGGAGGTATTCGTAACTACCAGGACGCCGTCACGATGCGCGATCTGGGCGCCACAAGATTGGGAACCAGCGCGTCTGAAGCGATCGTGACGGGGCAACCTACCCAGCAAGAAGGTTATTGACGCCGTCACCGATCAAGGCAACGGTAAACGTGGTTCGTGATCTTGGTCTCATGGCTCGTGTCGCGGCCGTGAAAGGAGACGACGTGAAAGGAGACGACGTGAAGCGAGACGACTATTGCGCTGCCGATTTCATACCGTGCGGTGATCCACCAATTGGATACCCTTGCGGCAGCGGTCGCGCGGCGACTAGAAATCCAGACTTAAGTAGCTCCGTTTTCAATGCCAGCAGCTCCGAATAACTGTCCGGATAGGTCCAAACCGTCACCGTCGTTTCCGCTGGATCCAACCCCGAGAGCCGCCGCCTCAGTTCGGAATTGGGAGCCAAGGCGTCTTCCAGTGTGAATTCCTGGACCGTCGAGGTCGGTACCAGTACGAAGCGCTCCAATTGCACACCACGTCGCGTAACCATCCCGTTCTCCGTTGGAATCCGCTGTTGGCTGGCGACTAACGTGTATTTGACCAGGAACCCTTCCAGCGGCCCGAAGGTTTCCGTAACCCGCTTCGCGTCTTTCAGCTTCCACGAGTTAGCCCGGGCATCACTGCCCAGTTTGATCGTAAAATCGTTGATCGGAAGATGGGCTAGTCGTCCGTTCAGCAGTCGGTAATGCTCCTCCTGGCCAAACACCGTCTTGGCCAACGGAGTGGGGTAGTGTTCCAGTATCTCCGGCTCAGCCTGAGCCGTGGATACCGTTTGAATGTTTTCATTCAGACGGATGAGCGTCCGATGCCGCTCCTGGACCAGCCGTTTTTTTTCCAGTCGATCCCGGGTTTCGTCGTCGAGTCGCGTGCGGTGATCGGCGAGGCGTTGCTCTATGGAGCTGACCAGTAGCTGCAGTCGGTCTCGACGCACCCTTTGAATCTCCGACTCGTGTTGAATTCGCTCCGCTTCGGCTCCCAACTCCGCACTATCTATCTGTAGTCGCACCACTTCCATTCGTGGCGTCTCGACGTCGGGCAGTTCAATTTCCGGAACCCGTTCCTCACCGGCGGCCAGCTCTCCGGTGGATGGATCCTCTCCAGTGTCAGCTGGGATGTCCGGCGAAAGGGTGGCCTGGGGTGGCGGCGTGTCGGAATCGGCCGTCTGTACCGCAGGCGGTTTGCTATGTTGCGTGGACTGCCAGGCATTTTTGGCGCGAACACCGATCACCATAATGAGAATCACGAGGATTCCCACCAAGTTGGCGACGATATCCAAAAAGGAATCGTAGTCCGAGTCCGGCTCGTATCCGCGAACTCTGCGTCGGCTCATGGGGGCACACTACCTGCGTATCAGCTGAAGTCCACTGTCTTGCAACAACGCTTCGAATTGGCTCATGCGGTGATCCAAACCGGGGGCGACCTCGGCCTCCAGGATCGGCTTCCAGTAAACCCCGGAACCTGCGATTCCCCAATCTTCGATTCGTTGCCAAATAATCTCCACCACTGGATCCACCGTTTTCTCGGTTGGGTCGGACCAGGCCACAAATCGCGTTTCTTGCCGCGTGCCGGCTTCTCCGGGCAGCCGCACTCCGTCGGCGCCAAACACCATTTTCAAAGGACGGGTAATCGGTATCGCCCCCGAGGCTGCGTTGGGAAGCGCCCAATTCTCGCCTCGCTGGTCAGATAACGGCGACTGAGACAACGGCGACTGGGCCTCGGTCTGTCCGTGTTGGATGGAGACCATGGTCTGGCCAGGGCCACCAGCGGGTGAGCCGCCGGACGCAGCGCCGGCCCCAGCCGCTGCGGCGTCCGTGCTGTTGCCATTTTGCGATTCGCTTCCGCCTGAACCGCCTTTCGTCAGAGAACCGTCGGCGGCACCTCCACTGGCCGTGCCACCCCCTGAACTGGGCGTCGACGATCCCGCTTCTCCCATTCCACCTGCTCGGTGTCCAAGGCCATCGGCGGAGCTCGAATCGGCGGGTGATTGGGACGCGAAGTCGCCGTCGCGGTCATAGCTGTTTTGGCCCGCGTCACTGGCGGACGAGCTGCCTGGAGAGTCGTCGTAAATGCTTCCATATCCCCCGGAATCGTATCCGCCTTCTCCGGCTCCATATCCACCGCCGCGACCCGTCGGCAGTGGCGATCCGCTGTCACTTGCCAATTCATCGTCCGCTGGCCAATCACCGCCACCCAACCCCGCCCCTCCTGTAGAGACGCCTCCCGCAGCGACGTCGGACCCCGCCAACCCGCCACTGGACTGGCGACCGTCAGGCGAGAGGGCGAACCCAGCTCCGACGTTACCTGAATCGTCATGACCGCCTTCCGAGCCAGTCCCAACGGTGGTCTGGTTGCTGGTGCCGGCAGCATCGTTTCGGTCGCCCGCGGAGCCGAATGAGTCACCCCGTTGGTACTCTCCAGTCGGCGTGCTGGCGGTGAATCCTCCGTTGCGCGAGGCCTGGTAAGTGACCGACGGTCGCGAATCGGATTCCCATTTTTCGACCAGTCGCCGTTGGTTGCGGGCGTGATCGATCGATTGTTGTAGCAGCTCAGCCAAGCGAGGATCGGGTGGAGGATAGGCTAGCTTCATGTCGGCTGTCACCAATTCATATCCGAACTGGTCATCCCAACTTAGCATCGCCGAGCGACTGGCCGCATAAGACCTCGCCCCCTCGGGGCGGACGACGAGCAGCGGGTACGGGTCTCCGTTTTCGCCCCTTGGGTCGGAGCTGACGAGGTACTCGCGGGCGGCGCGAATCGCGGCGGCCAATGCATTCGAGGGATCGGTCGCGTTGCTAAAGTCTTCCGAAAGGAGCTCGATGCCTTCGGGTTGAATCACGACGCGCTCCGCGAAACACTCGATATAAATAGGTCGTCGACTGGTCCCCTGGCTCCCCTCGTACGGCACAATTGAGTAAACAATCGCGGTCCCTGTTTGGGTCGCCTCTAATTCCTCCAGCTCCTTTTCCTTGTCCTCGATCTCCTTGAGGAGCTGCTCCAGTTCCTGGTCCGTACTTACCGAGTCGGTAGCCGCTTGATTGTGGTCCTCCACCATCAACTGGGCCTCGTCACGCAGTCTCTCAAAATTCGCTTCGAGTTCGCGGGCATGTTCTTCCAGGTGACTCAGTTCCAGTCGAGCTTCTTCGACGCGAGCCAAGGTTGCCTCACGGGACTGGCTCAATAGGCCGGCTTGCCAAATCAGACTGTCTCGTTCTTCACGCAATTGTGCGGCCCTGGCCTGGCGTTCTTCGCGTGGACCAGATTCGACAGAAGCTGGCTCAGGCGTGCGCGTCTCCACGGTCGGCCTCTCGATCGACGGTTCCGCTGCCATCTCTTCGGTCGGGGCCGCGTCCGCCTGCAGGCCGGCTTGTTGGACGACAATCACCAAGAGCAAGATGAGCGCACCCATCGTGCAGATTAATACGGCGAGAAAGGGAAACAGCGAAACCGAGGCGTCTTGGCCGCGGATATCCCGGCGACTCATGCAGCCCGCTCCCTCTGCGCTGCTCGCGGCACTACGGTCAGCCGCGTGTTGAGCGTGTCGATAGCCAGTGCCAGTTGCGATAGCACTTCGCTAGGGGTGTCCCCACTCTTGGCCGAAGACGTCGCCTTGAGAAGCTGGTCGCCTTGGCGAACCAGTTCCATTTGCTGATCATTCATCACGCGGGCGTTTTCGGTCAGCACGTCTTGGATGCGTTGCCAGAAATTCGACATTCTTTCCGCCGTTTCCTGTTCGGTTTGCTCCAATCGCTCCGCGTGGCGACTGAAGGAGTGGTAAAAGGCGTCGTCCAATTTCTGAGCCAATCGATCACGCAGGCCGTCCACCACTTCGATCCAACGCGACTGGGATTCATCATACGCATTCTGCCAAACCTCGGATTGGCGTTTGACTAGGTTCTCGGCGTGATGGGCAATCCCTTCGGAGGCCTCCCGATTGGACTCGATGACGGCGTCCGAGGTCTGCTGGACGGCGTCGACCAGCGACGCGGCCGACTGTTGGTTGGTATCCATCACCAGCTGCGTCATTCGGCGGATCGCGCTGAGACTGGCATCCGATTCGCGGGCGGGCCGGGCAAAGCGGCCCACCAGGTCGGCGGTGGTGCGCCGATCCACGGCCAACAGCAGTTCGGTCTCCATCAAGTTGGCCAAGTACTGCAGAAACATCAGGAAGATCGATAGGCAGAGGGCGACCGCAGTTGTGTCAAAAGCCACGCTCAACCCAGCCAACAGTCCTTGCATGGCCTGTTCGGGAGCCTCGACCAGGGCTTGTGGAGACAGATCTCCCAACGCCAAGGTGATTCCGATCACGGTCCCCAAGAAGCCCAGCATGGGAGTGGCCCAGATGATGATTCGCGCCAAGGCGTAACCGTCATGTTGATGGACAGCGTCCATGTCCGAGAGGTATTTGAGATGTTCGTCGAGGCCGTCCGCCGAGTCGTTGCGGCTGACGTGTTGCAGAGCCTGGAGCAGCCGTTGGGCCAGGTACGATTTGCGCAGGTAGGCTGGTAGGTCCTGGATCGCGACCGCCATCTCGCCAGCTTCCGCGATGGGTTGGCCGTTCTCGGGACGTGGCGAAAGCTCAACCATGTTGAGCGAGGACAGTTGGCCCACGGTATCGGCCAAACGGAGCAGTAGGGCGGATAGCCCAACGAAAAACAGGGCAGCTTCCGCATACTCGATCGGGTGGCTGGCGAAATAACGATTGACCAACTCGCTCTGGATCACGCCCTGTCGAATCAACAGATAGAAGATCGTGCAGAGCGAAACGCCAGCGAAGAGTGGCCACCCCACGGTGTCGAAGATCACAGCAACGAAACTGCGGCCTTGATTTTTGGTTTGGCTTTTACTCACGATGGGCATCCTTTCCGTCTGATTAACCGTGCACGCTGCCAGCAGCGCAGCGCGCCGACCTCAGGATCGACAAAGTCGGGTGAGAGAATTGAGTCAAAATGGTTGGATTTGACCGATCGGGAAGGATTGCATGACGTCGCTAGCGGGAAGGTAGCCAACCATCGTTAATGTCTATCTGATCGTCAAAGTTTCCCAAAGGTAGGCAGGTGAAAGGTCCGATACCTACCTGCGTCGCGGTTTCCAGCTCATCTGGCCGTTGGGTGTCGAGACCCAAATGCGCATCGCTATTTTCCCAGGGGGGATGTTGGTCCGGTATTGGCCCCAGTGGCCAACCGGACTTTTTTTGTGCGCTCGCAGTAGAGGTTGGCAGACCAGGGCCAGTTGCTAGGTCAGGACCTGCAACGTAAAACGAAATGCTAGCCCTCGAAGCTTCAAGTTCAGTTTGTCCGGAGATGACAAATGGGTGTGGACAGGTTCGACGAGCATTTACCCAATAAGGGGCCTTGATCGTTAGTCCGCCAAATGCCATCAACGCTGCCTATGCCAACATATACCGGTTCGGTGTTCGGGTTTCAGTGTTCAGGCACGAGAGGCAAAACCAATGGAACTGAACACTGAAACCTATATTGCACTAAGCTCGGTGTGCACTATCTTTGCCAGCATTTGGCGGAGTTATGATCAAGGCCCCAATAAGGGAAGGGGGACAGTCGGTTAGCTCCTCCACCCCCAATATCTTGTGGTTCAACAGGCGAGACTGTGGATAATGTCAGCCTCGGTAACGAGACCTGGAACCCTGTGACAACAGACTGTGCCGAGTCGGCGGTAGGCGGTAGGCGGGCCCCCGCCGCTATGACACCAAATGGGCGGCCGTCATGGGCTTGAGCGTTGCCCAGCGCCGAGGCGTGGCAGAGGTGCCCGACTACCACATCTTGTGGCAGGAGGAGTTAACCGCGCACCCCCCTTAAGGGGCCTTGATCATAACTCCGCCAAATGCTGCCAGTACTACTGGTTGTCTGCCGGGGAAACACTAGCCTGACGCGCAAGCAAGGAGAACGCGGTTTGCATTGCCAGCACGGCTCCGGTTTCGGACTCGCATGGCAGCGTTCAGCTGGTTCGCGGGGCAACGGCCCCTCTCCTCGCTTGCGCGTCAGGCTAGTGTTAAGGTGGCATTTCAATCTATGTCAGCATTTGTCCGAGTTATGATCAAGGCCCCCTTAAGGGAATTCCTTTAGCCCATTTTGCCAAGCCCAAACTCCCTTGTTGGCTTCGAGGAATGTGCTCAGGTACGCTTCAGTCGGATGAACCCGAATTGAGACGGTGCCCTAATGGCGGATCAAACGACTCTGTCGTGAGAAATAGTCCACAGTGTTTCCTGGATCCGCCGTTTCCTGGATCCGCCAACGGCGAGAACCCACCGCCGCGGGTTCAGCGGATGATTATATTGCCCGCCAAGCCAATTTCTATCCAGACTTGGTTAGGCCGCAGATGGCCACCCATCTCGTCGTTTCGCAGCCTAATTCAGCCGGTTGTGCCGGTTTTGCTGGTATTCGAGCTGGGCTGCTTCCTTGGATATCCCGGTAACATTTGTCTTGAATCAGCGGATGGCCTTTTTAGAATGGATAGAAGGGGTGTGTGAGAGTCAACCCAGCCCTCGCCAAGAGGGCCATTACATGGAGGTGTGTGAGAATGCGCAGGACATTGGTTTTTTTTACGGTATTGGCCAGTTGCGGGTTGATCAGCCTGGTAGCGGCCAGCTGGGTCGCAACGGTGTACGGCCAATCGGCACCGAAACGACTTGGTGGCGGACAGGCGGGGGATCTCATCGTGATACCACAAGCGACCGGCGCTGGTCAGAGAGTTTTCGTGATCGACACACGCGATCGGGTGATGGGCGTCTATGACATTGGCGACCGGACTGGAGAAATCCAGTTACGGAGCGTCCGAAATTTCCGTTGGGATTTCATGTTAGATGAATTCAACGGAACCGCTCCGAAGCCCAAAGACGTCCGCGCTATGTTGGACGTCCCATAGAAACGTAAAGAGAGGCAATTGATGGCGAATTTAATCGAGTTTGAGCAAGCCGCCGCCATGTTGGGAATTAACCCCGACGAGCTGACTCAGCTGAGATCTCAGAATGAGGTCTTCGGATATCGTGATGGCGCGAGTTGGAAGTTCAAACTTTCTGAATTGGAACGGTATGCGGCAACCCAAGGGATTTCGCTTCGCGACCCAGATGCTCCCGCGGCCCCGGTTATTCCCGTCGTCAGCCCGCCATCAACGGCGGAGACAAACGGGGACATCTCTCCCGTCGATGCCGATCTCGACGAATTGGTCGACGTACCTGAACCCAGGCAAGATTCGGACGATGAGGTTCACCCAGCTCATTCGGACGATTCGCTCGATGACATGTCGGCGGAGGACACACAGGACAAGACCGAGCCTCCCGTCGAATCGATCTTGGTGAGCGAAGAGGAGTTGGGAGAGTCCGACCCTGGCGCATCCAGTACCATCATCGGCCAAGTGGATGCCAGCGACGGCGAGAGCGATCTCTTGGCCTCAGGCAAATCGGAGGGTGCCGTCGATGACAGCGACCTGGACGTCAACGCGGATACCGTGGTCACCACCGACGAAGACGCCGCCGTTAAACTAGAGACGGTGGACGACGGGGAGCCGGCCGGCGACAGAATTCCCTCCGAGGTTGGTTCCGATAGCGAAGTCAAATCGGCCGAAGCGGGCGGCCTGACGTTGGAGGAGTCTGGCACCGACCTGTCCCTGCATCCCGACAGCTCCGTGGATCTCACCCCAGGCGACAGCGAGCTCTCTCTCAACGCCGACAGCAGTATCATGAAAGGGGTTGGCGATTCGGGCAGTGAACTGGGGTTAGCCGCTTCGGACAGCCAGGCGGGTCCCGCTCCAAGCGACACGGGTATCGCTATCGAAGGCAGCGGGGACGACCTGATTTTGGATGCGGATGGTGGCGATGACGATATCCTGATATTGGATGATTCCGACGTCGGTCTCGATGCGGGAGCCACCAATCTCAATCTGGGCGGGGGCTCGGACATGAGTATTGACCTGTCTGATGTGGATATTGATGTGTCGGCGGGAGGCAGCGACATCACGCTGAACGCAGGCGATAGCGGCATCAATCTAACGTCGCCATCGGAAAGTGGTATCTCCTTGGAGACCCTTCCGTCGGGACTGAGCGGCTCGGGCATCGAAGCGTTGGAGCTGGGTGAGGCAGACGCCATTGATCTGGAAGAGGATCTGGAATTCGAGCTCGAAGATGATCTGAAATCCGATGACGACTTTTTGCTGACCCCGGTCGACGACACCGAAGCGGACGAGGAAAGCGACAGCGGTTCTCAGGTCATCGCCTTGGACGCCGACGAGTTTGAAGACGCCGACATGCTCGGCGATGATGCAGTCGTCCTCGAGGAGGACCCTGGCGTGGGTGAAGACGCCGAGGCCGCGAGTATGGCCGGCGCCGCGCCGCTCGGTGGGGCACCGTCGATTGGTGCCGTCGGGCCGGAACAACAATATACTGTTTGGAATGTCGTCGGGCTCTCGTTCGTCACCTTAATGCTGGCCATCACCGGCATGATGCTGATGGATGTGATCCGCAGTATGTGGAGTTGGAACGAAGCTTACACCGTCAACAGCGCCATCATGGACACGATTGTCGGTATGTTTGGCGGTTAGTCGCCTTTCACGCGCGGAGCTCGTAGGTTCCTCCATCGCGAGGAACCATCTTCCGCTGGCGGTCTTTCGCCAGGCGAGAGCCGAGTTTCGTCTTGGGCTCACCGGATCGGCAGCGCTGGCCGCAGTGGAGGTTATGCCGAAACTCCGTTTTCTGGTTCCCGTATTTGGACGCGGTTCGAGCGGCCTTGATCATACTCCGCCAAATGCTGTCAGTGCTACTGGTTGTCTGCCGGGGAAACACTAGCCTGACGCGCAAGCGAGGAGAACGCGGTTTGCATTGCCAGCGCGGCTCCGGTTTCGGACTCGCATGGCAGCGTTCAGCTCGTTCGCGGGGCAACGGCCCCTCTCCTCGCTTGCGCGTCAGGCTAGTGTTAAGGTGGCATTGCAATCCATGTCAGCATTTGTCCGAGTTATGATCAAGGCCGGTTCGAGCTTATTCATCCCGCCCCATTGTGTTAGAATGCCGCTAAATTCCCAGGCCGCGCATTCGTTCGTTCGAGTACGCGGGAGAGGACCCACCAACGGCGAAGCAATCCATTGTTTAGACAAGACACGACACGGTTTTCCACGAATGACCGTCGACAGGGCCATTCTCAAACGGGCCATTCCCAGGCGGGCCATTCCCAGGCGGGCCGTTCTAAATCTCGATTGTTCAGCAATTCCTTTACGAAGGGATTGTGCTGGACCAATCTGTTGTGGCTGGCGGTCGGCGGATGCCAGCCGAATGAACCGATCTCTCGGTACCAGGTTCCCAAGGAGGCGACCGCGTCTCTGTCATCACCGCCTCACGTTTCAACCAGCGGCACGGCGCAGTCGACCCAGCCCTCGGGAGATCCCACGGATCGGATGTTGGCTGCCATGCTAACGCGCGACGACCAGGCTTGGTTCTTCAAGACCCAGGCGTCGATCGGCGCGCTGGAGCCCCACGCCGACACATTTCGAGAGTTCATTAAGTCGCTTGAGTTTCGTGAGGATCGCCCCGTTTGGAGTTTACCAGCCGACTGGAGCGAGCAGGCGGGTGGTGGCATGCGAATTGCGACTCTGTCGTTTGGTGATCCGTCCACGCCGATCGAATTGAGCGTCATTCCACTTCCGGTCATCGGCGACAATGAGCGCCAATACGTGCTCTCCAACGTCAACCGATGGCGAGGCCAATTAGCACTGCCGCCCCTGTCCATCGACGAATTGGACGGTGCCACCGAGACGATTGAAACGGCTGCCGGGGCAGCCATCGTTGCCGACATGACGGGTTGGTCCAGCGGATCGATGGCGCCGACGGGACCGTTCAGTGAGGGCACGGGAACCACTTCAGCGCCTCATCCACCGGCTTCGACCCAGCGACAGAACTCCAGTTCCGCTGGCGGCAGTTCACCCATTGAATACGAGACTCCCGAGGGCTGGAAAACGTTGCCGGCCAGCGGCATGCGGGTGGCCGCCTTCTCCGTCGGCGAGGGAGAGCAAGCCGCGGAAATCACAGTGATCCCGTTAGGACCCCAGGCCGGCTCGTTGTTGGATAACATCAACCGATGGCGCCAACAGATCGAATTGGCTCCGATTAAGTCCGACGAGCTGGCAGCGTCGGTGAGTGAAATCGACGTCGGCGACGATCAAGGTCAATATGCTGAGTTGATTGGCTCGAATGAACGGGCCAACGGCCAGGCCATCTTTGCGGTGGCAGTGGAAACCACCAACCGAACTTGGTTTATCAAGATGATGGGTGCCCAGTCGACCGTGGAGCGACAAAGAGACCATTTCCGTGCGTTCGCCAGCTCCATTCGATTTAATGACTGACCCTCGACGGCTCGAACCACCGCGGAAACGAGAGTCGAGCCCACACGTGCACAACCGGAGCGTCCATGTCGACTGAATCATTACCGGCCCAAACACCGATCCCTGGCGCGCAGGCTTGGAATCCAAGATTGGACGGCCCGTGGGCTCCGTTAGTCGCCATCCTCAAGCCATTGGCATCACTCAGATTGACCGTGATCCTCTTCGCCATGGCGATCTTCATCATCTTTGTGGGGACGTTGGCCCAGGTCGAAAAAGACATGTGGGAGGTGATCGACCAATACTTTCGAACGCCGATCACCTTCATCGAGATGAAGCTCTTCTTCCCTCCCTCGTTCTATCCTGGTCTACGGGATGTGAAAATCCCGGGCGGGTTCTATTTTCCCGGTGGCGCGCTGATCGGAGGGATCATGTTCTTGAATCTCGTCGCGGCCCACGCAGTGAGGTTTAAGGTCCAGGCTACAGGGCAACGCCAATGGTGGGGCATCGGCACGCTCGCCGTGGGCACGCTGCTGACTTGGTTGGTGATCTCCAGTGGCCACAACGGGGAAGGATTGCAAGCGGAACCGCCCTTCTCGTGGTCGACCATGTGGGATGGCATGAAGTTATGTTTGGCATTGGCTTGGGCGGGGTGCGTGATTGCCCTGTTTCGATCTGAATGGAGCACTCGACTAGCGCTCTTCGGTTGGGGAAGCCTCGTCCTGGGGTTGGGAGCCCTGCTTTTTTATCTGGTCGGACAAGGCCAGGCCGCCCAGCTCAGCGATTCTTCACTGCGAATTCTGTGGCAGCTGATTCAAGGCGGTGCCGCCGCGATCGTGTTGCTGATCGGATGTGTGCTGCTATTCAAAAGGCGCGGTGGCATTGTGCTAATCCACCTGGGTGTCGGATTGGTAATGTTCGGGGAACTGTGGGTCAGTTTTCGTGTGGTGGAAGAACGCATCTCTTTCGCGGAAGGAGAAACAGTCAATTTCGCCCGTGACATCCGTACGACCGAATTGGCCGTCATTGATTCTTCTGGCAGCGAATTCGACGATGTGGTGGTCATTCCTCGATCGGTTCTATTGGCGGGAGATCGGATCAGCCACGAGGATCTGCCGATTGACTTAGAGGTCGTCGAGTATCTCAAGAACTCGAGTTTGGTTGATTTGGAGCAATTGGCCAGTCAAGCAGTGGAGCAAGACCGGCAGGCGGATCAAGTTCGCGAGCAGGCCAAGCAGATGAGCGAGATGCTCACCCGCATGCCCGATCCGGATGCTAAGGCGCAAGTCGAGCAGCAGATCGAGGAGTTAGCGGAGCAGGCCGAGCAGTTGTCCAAAGACGCGATCGAGTCGCGCGAGTCGGAGGCCGAGTTACGCTCGACAAATCGTGCCACGGACGGATTGGGTCGTCGACATGTGGCGACTGAATCGCGCGCTTCGGCTGGCGCGGCGGCGTCCCAAGAGGTGGACGCGGCCGCCTGCTACTTGCGGGTCCTGCCCAAGAATGGAGGCGATGATCGTCAGACCGCGCCGGTTTACCTATTGAGCCAACAGTTCGGCGACGGTGAGATCCTGACCCGGGGCCGCCAGGACATTCCCGAGCCGATTGAGGCCAATGGAAAAACGTACTTTTTCTCGCTGCGATACAAACGCGCCTACAAACCGTATCAGCTCACCCTCCAGGACGTTCGCAAGGACGACTATAAAGGCACTTCCACACCGCGCAACTATTCGTCCGACGTTCATCTAGTGGATGCTTCGCGGGATACCGAGCGGGACGTACATATATGGATGAACAACCCGCTGCGATATGCCAATGAGACGTTTTACCAAAGCAATTACGTAGCGTTGCCCGATGGTACGGAGGTCAGCGATCTCCAAGTCGTGACAAACACCGGTTGGATGATCCCCTATGTGGCGTGCATGTTAGTGGCCGCCGGAATGTTGGCTCATTTCGGAACCACGCTCGTGCGGTTCATGAACCGGCAGCTGCGAGAGATGGGTGACCGATCGGCGGATCAAGAAGCGAGCCAGAGAAAAGGCAAGCAAGCGTCAACGGGCCCCTTGCCCGCCTATTCGGATAGTGGCTTTGTCGTTCCGTTTGTGATCGTCTGCGTGTGTGCCTTCTGGGTTTGGAATTCGGCCTCCCAGGCACGGGTTGGCCCCCCGGCGGAACCCGAGGCCATGGACCTGGCGGGTTTCGGTCAAATCCCGATCGTCTACCAGGGGCGAGTCAAACCGTTGGACACGTTGGCCCGCAATGCGCTGCGAATCGTCTCGGACAAGCAAACCTACGTGGACGCCGACGGTGTGAAGCAACCAGCGATCAAATGGTTGTTGGACCTGATCGCCTTTTCGCCGGCGGCGGATGAGGCCGAGGTGGTGCGGATTCACAACCTGGAAGTCCAGGCGAATCTCGGGCTAGAGCGTCGGAAGGAATACCGTTACTCGTTAAACGAGATTCGAGGGTCGTTGGACGAGCTGAGCGATCTTCCCGGCCGATGGCTGCCCACCACGGAGATTACCAAACTAAGAGACGGATTCTATCGAGAAGTCCGTGATGCAATAAGTTTGGCCGAGTCGGATGCATCCAAGTTGTCCCCGTATCAACGAAAGTTAGTTGAGACAGCTAAGCGTATTGGCGTCATTGACAAGCTGCAAAGTTCATTTCGTCCGATTCCATTTCCGCCGATCCCCACCGAAGAAGAATTCGAAAGCAATCCGGATGAGGCCACCCAGACGCTGTTGTTCATCAAGGAGGCCGTGACGAAACTGCCGAGATTGCACGAAGCGATGATGCGGACCAATCCGCCGCCGCTCGTGATCCCATTGGAAAATGAGGAAGATGAGTGGCAGCCCTATGCGATGGCGGCCAACAATGCATATGTCCGCCAGACCCTTCTAAAAAAAGAACCGAATCGCCACATCTTGTCCTGGACGCGCATGTTGAATGCCTATCAAACGGGTGACGTAACCAGTTTTAATTCGGAAGTCAATCAATACCAGGCGTCGTTGCGGACCAGTCGGCTGGCCGATGTCGATTTCGCGAAAACCGACTTTGAGGTTTTCTTCAATCAGTTTCGACCGTTTTACTTGTGCATGGTACTTTGCGTATTGGGCTTCGTGCTGACCGCATCTTCGTGGTTGTGCTATCCCAGGGTGCTCAACAGGACGGCGTTTTGCTTAATCGTGTTGACGTTGTTGGTCCACAGTTACGCGATCATCGCCCGGATTTACATCTCCGGCCGTCCTCCCGTGACGACCCTCTACACTTCGGCCGTGTTTATCGGTTGGGGAGGAGTGCTTATCGGGCTGGTGTTGGAATGGATTTATCGGATCGGCATGGGAAATGTCGTGGCCACGGTGACTGGATTTTGTACGCTTTTCGTGGCACACAACCTGGCCGGCGACGGCGATACGTTCACGGTGCTGCAGGCCGTGCTAGACACCCAATTCTGGTTGGCCACGCATGTGATCTGCATCACGTTGGGCTACGCCACCACGTTCGTGGCCGGCGCGCTGGGGGTAATCTACATTGTGCGCGGCGTGCTGACTCCATCGCTCACTTCGGAAGTGAGTAAGAAGCTGGCACGGATGACCTACGGCGTACTCTGCTTTGCGGTCTATTTCAGCTTTATTGGCACGGTCCTGGGCGGATTGTGGGCCGATGATTCTTGGGGCCGGTTTTGGGGGTGGGATCCCAAGGAGAATGGAGCCCTGATTATCGTGCTCTGGAACGCGCTCATCCTCCATGCGCGTTGGGGCGGGATGATCCGCGAACGAGGGCTGGCGGTATTGGCTGCCGCGGGTAACATTACCACCTGTTGGTCGTGGTTTGGCGTCAACGAACTGGGGATCGGCTTGCACTCGTACGGGTTTACCGAGGGTGTGTTGCGAAACTTGGCGATTGTCGCAGTGGTTCATCTAACTGTCATTATCCTCGGATTGTTGCCGTTCAGCCTATGGAAGAGCCATCGGCGGGTGATGGCTAGCGCGTAATGGGCAACAGCCAACCTGCCAAGATGGAACGACCTCTCGACCCACCGACCCACTGGCGGGGCATCGCCGGATATCTGGGTCCCGGACTGATCATCACCGCATCGATCGTCGGATCCGGTGAGCTCATCGTCACTCCGAAACTGGGCTCCGAGGCCGGCTTCAGCCTGTTGTGGTTCATCGTATTGGGATGCATGGTGAAGGTGTTTGTCCAGATCGAATTGGGCCGGTATGCCATTTCGCATGGTCAAACGACGTTGGAAGCCATGGATTCGATGCCCGGTCCACGGTTGGTCGTGTCGTGGTTGGTGTGGATTTGGCTGCTGATGCTTTTGTCGCTGCCGTTCCAGGTAGCGGGGATGATGACCGCGATCGCCAGCATGGTCACCCTGGCTGGCACTCCCCCCAATCTTGAGAAACTGTGGGTGATCGTGGTTGCGCTCATTACGATGGGGCTCTTGATTTCCGGTCGGTATCGATTGGTGCAGAACCTTTCGACGGCCATGGTCGCGGTGTTTACATTGTTTACCGCCCTGGCATTAGTGGCGGTCCAACGCACCGAGTTTCACATCACCACAGCACAGATCGCAAGTGGGTTCACTTTCCAGCTTCCGTCCAGCTTCACGACCGCTTTCGCCGCCTTCGGTATCATCGGCGTGGGCGCGTCGGAATTGATCTACTACCCGTATTGGTGCTTGGAGAAGGGTTACGCTCGCCACACTGGAGTCAATGACGGCTCGGCGAGTTGGTTAGATCGAGCCCGTGGTTGGGTGCGCGTGATGGTGACCGACGCCTGGTTGTCATTGGTCGTCTACACGTTGGCGACCGTTGCTTTCTATCTATTGGGGGCCGCGGTACTGTTCGGGCAGGGCAAGGAGATTTCCAACGAAAATGTCATTCCGTTTCTTTCTGAGCTATATACCAAGTCATACGGCCAGATCGGACTGGCTGTATTCCTCGTAGGGGGAGTCTGCGTACTCTTCTCGACGATCTTCGCGTCAACCGCGTCGAATGCCCACATTCTGACCGACACGGTACGAGCGTTTGGTGTCTACCGTCCGGCGAATGACGACCAGCGAATTCGAGCGGTTAAGATTGCCAGTGTCGTTTGGCCAGCGATCGCCATGATAATCAGCCTCTGTGTAGGAGACGTCGTCAGTCTTGTGCTCATCGGCGCAATCTGCCAAGGATTGATGCTGCCCTTCCTCGCCGTGGCAGCGCTCTATTTTCGTTACTTTCGCCATCGAGAAGTCGCCGAACAGCCCGGGAAGGCGTGGCAGTTTCGGATTGGCTCGGCCTGTCTCTGGGTGTCCGCGATTTGCATGACACTGGTCGGGTTCTATCAAGTGTGGGCCAAGCTGACCGACTGAGGTCTAACTGGGTAGGCGATAGGCGGATTACGAAGCCAATCGTGAAAACCGTTGGCCTGCTGGCCGACGTTGGCTTGCTCGCCGACGTCGCATTGAGGTAGGCGTTGGAACTGAAAAGGAATAACTTGTACGTCTTCTTGAAATGCAAAGCACGAATATCGAAATCCGAAACAAATACGAATCACCGAAACTCAAAGGTTCCAAACGTCGAAGGTACGGAAAGCATTGTGATTTTACGGGGTTTTGACCAGCGAGTTTTGAATCTGTTTCGGATTTCGAGATTTCGGATTTCGAGATTTCGCCCCGTTGAAACGGACAAGTTATGTCTTGACACCACCTTAGCACCGTTCGATAAATAACTGTCCGGTTTTGCTTAAGGGGCGTGCCTCCACTTCGCACGGCAATTGAAAAACTAGAACATGCTCAGGACTCCTGATCTGGCAGCCAATTCTTCGGAGAATCGTGTGTCGCAAGCTGAAATCAAAGTGAGACCCCTGCCGGCTTGTCCCAATGGCACTAAGCTTGAAAACAGCGACGTAGGGGCGAGAAAACACTAGCCTGACGCGCAAGCGAGGAGAGGGGCCGTTGCCCTGCCAGCGCACTAAACGCTGCCATACGAGTCCGAAACCGACGCCGCACCGACACGTCCAACCGCGTTCTCCACGCTTGCGTGTCAGGCTAGTGTTGCTGGGAATCGTGCACCGTCGAAACATGCGTCATCCTAGTGTTATTCGTATTTATTGTCCTTCCAGGACGTAGCGAATAACGG
>Ga0310121_10000969_pt1 | contig 30234 bp, 30 predicted proteins | sample CB27_Tmax_986_MG_FD_203504 | JGI IMG/M metagenome (GOLD analysis project Ga0310121, IMG submission 203504) | Marine microbial communities from Western Arctic Ocean, Canada - CB27_Tmax_986 | ecosystem: Environmental > Aquatic > Marine > Oceanic | place: Canada: Western Arctic Ocean | collected... | reverse complement strand
TCGGGCGACGGGCAGTCGAAGCAGGTCCTGGGACACTGCTTTGATAACCCCCCCCCCCCCCCCCTCGGACACAAGCTTCTCGAGTCACGCGGATACGTTAGGCGCGAGAGTGGTACTCGACATCTAAGCCGGTCCCTGACCGATGCAATACGTCCGGTGCAGCCGAACGGCTACCGGGTCCGGAGCGTGGCCGCGCCACAAGATCTGTCCAACATCCCTGCGGAGCACGCTCAGAGCTACGAAAAGATGACCCAGATGGAAGCGTCCAACTCTGAGTTAGACTTGGTGGCCGTTCTGAGCGACGGTCCCTATGCCGTCCACTATGTTTGTTGGATCGACTCCGAGGGACGGGGTCGGGGAAGTGCACTCTGTGCACGCGCCTAAGCCCAGAGAAGGCCACGCCGAACACGCCGTCGTTGTGGAAGCCCTGAACAGAATGAAAGCCCTCGGGGTCGCCGAAGTCGTTGCGTACGCGGGGAACCAAGATGCCGAAGCTGCTCGCCCTTAGGAATCATGCGGCTTCGAGACCGTCGCGGTTGGCCACGACTATTGAAAGGAGTATCCGGCCGCCTAGGTCGTCTAGCCACGTCCGATATAAGGCTGGTCCACAGGCAGCACGATCGACTCCAGCATGTTGGCGTAAGGCGGGAGGGCCGCCATCGCGACCGCAGCTATCGCCAGGTCGTCCGGCGTCATCATCGGCTCCTGGTCCTGTGGCCGGGTGCCGGTCGAGCGCAACTCGGTGCGGACGTTCCCCGGGTGTAGACAACTCGCCGATACGCCGTACTCTCGCCCCTCGAGGGCCGTCGACTTCGTCAGGCCTACGAGACCGTGCTTGCTGGTCGTATAGGGCGCGGAGTTCATTCGAGGGACCTGGGCCGAGATGCTGCCGATGTTGATGATGCGGCCGCTTCGCTGGCGCTTCATGATCTTCATCGCCTCGCGGCTGCACAAGAATGCGCCAGTCAGGTTGACGTCGATTACGCGCTGCCAGGTCTCGAGGGATAGCTCGTCAAGCGGCCCGCCGTCGAAAACGCCCGAGTTGTTGACGGCAATGTCAACGGTGCCGAACTCCTTTTCGGCTGCACTGAACAAGTCTACAACCTGCGCCTCGTCGGTCACGTCGGTCTGTTTGACCAGCGCCTTGGCACCCAGAGACCGCGCTTCTTCCGCCGTCGCCTCCAGCTTCTCCAGCCTCCTGGCCGCCGCCACCAGGCTTGCCCCTTCCCTCGCGAACGCCAGCGCGATCCCCTTCCCTATACCGGACCCGGCCCCCGTGATGACCGCGATCTTTCCGTCGAGTTGTCCCATATTCGGTCTCCCGTTCGTGAAATGCGTCGGCGTAGCGGCCGCGCTACTGTTCGGACGCTACGCTCTCAGGCGAGAGTGCTTCCACCACCACCTTGCTTAGCTCGGCGATCGCGTCGGCGCCCCTACCTTCCAGGTCGTCTGCCAGCGTCACGATGGAGACGATCAAGGGGCCCGTCGGCAGGTAGACGATGCCCACGTCCCCTTGAATCCGGTTGCTGCCGCCTATCTTGTGGGCGACCGTGATACCGGGGTTCAGGTACCTGGGAATTTTGTTTTTGCTCCGGCAACCCTTAAGCAGCTCGATCATCGCGTCCGACGCATCAGGACTGACGATCTGACCGGCGTAGAGTTGTGCCAGAATACGGCCCATGTCGCCGCCACTGGTGATGTTGTTCTCGGGAACGCTCTGATACGAAATGCTCGTTGGATCGAGGCCCTTCGAGGTGGCTATCTCGATGTTCTTCGCATCGTTCTTTCGGTTGCGGGGCAGGTGCTCGTTGCCGTAGAAGCGGTAGTGGTATTCGCCCAGAGTGACGCTGGTGCGGGTGTTCGTGAACCCCAGCTCGTCCATGGTCGCGTTGATGGCGCTGGGCGTCAGGAGCTCGATCAGCACGTCCGTCGCCATGTTGTCGCTGACGTAGATCATGAGTCGCGCGTAGTCGTAAAGACTGAGCTCGGGTTCGTCGTAGAGCATGCCGAGCACGCCCGTGCCGTGGCCGGATATGTCGTCTGACCTGCGGTGTCGGTCCTGGAGCGACAGCTTCCCCTGGTCCGCCTGCTTGAAAAGCTCGATCATGACAGGGATCTTGCATATGCTGGCAGTGGGCAGAGGTAAGTCAGGATTGTGGGTGAAGGTATCACCTGTATCGATGTCTTTGACGTAGACGCTGGTCTGGCCCCGAAAATCCGTCGCTATCTTCTCTAGTCCGTCCGATGGTAGCTTGCCCATCTGCTCCCCTCCTGAATGGCGCGTGGCTGCGTAGGGCGTGACCTGTGTGTCCGCCCGTTGTTTGGCGCCGAGTGCTAGTCCAGCGACCACCGCGTGGCTATCAAGCTCGTCTTCTCGCCCGGCCGGTCGATCTGATAGTAGACAGTCAGAAGTTCTCCAGGCGCCAGCTCCAACGTGGAAGGATAGCCCAGGTCGCCGTCTGCCGCATCGTCCCGGAGCACGATTTCGCTCTCGATGTCCCAGGTCTCTCCGCCATCGTGGCTAATACACGCGCGTTGGCTGAAGGGGGCCTTTCGGCGGCCGTAGCTGGCGAGCAGGCCACCTTGGTGCAGTCGGACCAGATGGGGCGGATAGCCCCACATCGGCGTCGGATGGGTGACCGACCACGTCTTGCCGCCGTCATCGCTCTCGGTCTGTCGCATGTAGGCGTCGTCTCGCGGCGGCTGTTTCGGATGGTACCGCCAGAGGCACACGATGCGTCCGTTCGTGAGCTCAACGCTGTGTGGTTCGTAGTACGTCAGGTCCTCTGCGTCTTCTTTCGGGACCGGTATCTCCCCGATGACCTGCCAGGACCTGCCCTCGTCTATCGACTCCACCGACGCCAGCGCAGGCCGGCCGCCGAGTTTGGCGGTGCCGACATAGAGCAGCCGGCCGTCACTCAACTCGCTAGGGCCGTGGGGCGCGCTGGCGATGCTGTCCACCTCGGCCTCCCAGGTAACGCCGCCGTCCGTCGAACGACGAGTCCACTGGCCGAGCCAACGCTGCCGCACGTCTTCTGTGATCTTGTCGCAGTGGCGACGCCAGGCGTCCACGGCCCGGTCGCCAGCGCGTTCGCGACGCCTCTCCAGATGGTCCCAGGTCGGCGAGGTAAACCAACTCAGAACGATGGCCCCGGACCGGAGTACGATGGCCCCGGCGTCTCGGTCGTCTAGAGGCGTGTTGTTGATCGTCTCGGGCTCGGACCACGTTTCCCCGTCGTCCCGGCTGCGGACCATCTCGGTCTTGCCGTAGGGGCACCAGTGGGCCTCGCGGTCGCCCGAGAATACGGCCAGCAACTCGCCATCGTCCTTGCGGGCGACAGTCGGCCAGCCGATGTAGTCACCGGGCTCCTTGCAGATCACCCGGCTCCAGTGGACCTTATTTTTGATGTTCGGTCTCCTTTTCGCGTACTTCCGAGGCGGTGCACACCTTATCACGACGGCGCCTAGCGCAATCACATGGACTAGGCACCTCAAGGTTACCCCTGGGGCACAAGCAGTGCGCCCTTGCAAAGGCGGCGCTAGCCTCCCAGATGCAACACAAATACGATTCGCCTAGAATGTGCCCCGACTATGTCTCGACCACGAAGGCGCCCGCAGAGGATTTGAACGCATTACGGGGGTGATGGCTATGGACATCCCAAACGTTGGTCGTGGAGGTCCGCGCGGGACTCGAAGCGGCAGGCGACGCTCGCCGACGCGAGGCCGCTACCTGGCACTTCCAAACGTCTATGGAGGTGTTCGGGGCGGGCGTGCCGGACCTTCGCAAGATTGCCCGGGCCGTCGCAGGGAGGCTCAAGACGGCGGCGCCACAGGGGGTGCTCGAGCTGGCGCTCGCCATCATTGCTGACGGTGTTTTCGAAGGGCGGCAAACGGCCTATGAGATCCTATCGCGGCACAAGCCGACCATGGCCGTGTTGCGAGTCAAGGACATCGAGCGGCTGGGCGAGGGCATGGACAACTGGGCCTCGGTCGATGCCTTCTCGTCACTCGTGGCCGGCCCGGCCTGGCGCGATGGGCCAGCTCGGAAGACTGCTAGTGGCGTCGGGCATCGCTAGCATCGACGACCACCATCAACCGCAAATCACAACCCGGCGATACACGTCGCACGCTCATGGTCTGCGACTTGCACGTCTCCGACAAGGACGACATGGTTGTGAAGGCGCTCTCGTGGGCCCTCCGCTCCCTGGCCGGCCACGATCCAAAGACTGTGGACAACTTCCTGAGCCGGAACGACTCGGTCCTCGCCGCGAGGGTCCGCCGCGAGGTACGCAACAAGCTGGAGACCGGTTACAAGAACCCCAAGAGCTAGATGTAACGGCGGCCTGTGAACCCGCCTCCTGGACAATGGTCGCGGCCAATCAGACCGTTTTTGACCTCTGATTGGCGGCCGCAAATTCGCCAACCGTACCGAGCGGTGTTTTTACAGCTAGTAGCGATTCCGTCCCACCAGGACGGAGTAGTGCCCGCCGCGCTTGCCGCGCCCTCTGACGGGGTGCGTGGAAGCGATGAAGCCAGCCGCGCGGAGCGTGCGCTCGAAAGCGCCCTCTGTGCCTGCCGACCATATGGCAAGAGCGCCGCGTGGCCGCAGGGAGCGGCTCGCTGCAGCGAGCCCTGGCGGCGTGTAGAGCCTTGAGTTGCGTGCCAGCGTGAACGAATCGGGGCCGTTGTCGACGTCTAGCAAGACCGCGTCGAAGCGCGACTCGCTTTCTCGGATGACATCGGTGACGTCGCCCACCACCAGCTCAGTGCGGGGGTCGTCGAGGGGGCGCCCGGCCAGTGGTCCCAGCGGGCCGCGGTTCCATTCGACCACCTCTGGAACTAGCTCACTGACGACCACGGAGCCCCCAGGCGGCAGTAGATTGAGCGTAGCAGCAAGGGTGTAGCCCATCCCAAGGCCGCCGATCAGAATGCAGGCGTCCGCTTGTGGCCTGGGGCAGGCCAGCGACATCATCGCATCCTCTGAGCCATGCGAATAGCTGGTCATCAGGTCGTAGCCGTCGGCGTGAATAACATAGTTGCCATCGTGGCGCTGCAGTTCGAGGCGGCTACCATCAGGTGCGGTCGCGGTCGCCAGCGTTTCCGTTGGTTTCAAGGTTGATCAGGAAGGCGTGGCTTTGACATGGCTAACTACTATGGCACTTCTTGTACTTCTTGCCGCTACCACAAGGGCACCTTTCGTTGCGCCCCACCTTACGGCCCTGCGTTGCACTATCAAACCGGCGTTGCTCCGCCGCCCGCGTCGCACAATCGGCGCAGGTGCAGGCCGATCCATGGCCTGCACGCCAGTTACTGCGTTCCTTCCCTATGACCACGATTCCCCTCGGCATTCCTTTCTACGATCGCGTGGCTTGAAAACACCCTAATCATACCAGTCCCACTTCGTTGGTTTTGCTACGGTTCCTCCTCCGAACTCGAATGATTCAACGATCCGAGCCGGTTGGTTGGGGTCTCTACCTAGCCGCCTTGACGCGACCAGCCCCGAGTCGGTTCGCACGGGTCGGGCAGCGTTGTTCGCAGTCGCCGCAACGTTCGGGCGGAGACAGTACGAGCGAATCGCCGTCCTATGAACCCGTCTATAAAGGGGTTGGAGCGGGAGACCGGATTCGAACCGGCGACAGCCTGCTTGGAAGGCAGGAACTCTACCGCTGAGTTACTCCCGCTTCGAGTCCAATATACGGCTCCCGCTTGCCAGCGTCAACGGGGCTTCGCGGCTCGCTAGGCCTGGAGCTCGAACGCCTCCGCCGCCAGGTCCACGATGTGTCGGCCGATGGCGATGCAAGCCGTCGCCGCGGGAGACGGCGCGTTGAGGACGTGGACCGCGCCCGGAGTCCGAACGATGCTGAAGTCCTGCAACAGCTCACCCTTCCGGCTGACGGCCTGAGCGCGTACCCCGGCGCTCGGGTTCGTCAGGTCGTCGACACGCACCTCGGGGACCAGGGTCTGCAGCGACCGCGCGAACTCCCCTTTCAGCATCGAACGGTACACCTCCTTGACCGCCGTCTTCCAGTGAGTCGCGCCCATCCGCCAGAACCCTGGAAACGCCGCGATTCCAAGTAGTTCGCGCACGTCTACGTCGGTCTTTCGGTACCCTTCTCTGGCGAGAGCCAGCACTGCATTGGGCCCGGCCTCGACGCTGCCGTCTATCCTCCTGGTGAAGTGGACCCCGAGGAACGGAAGCTTAGGGTCCGGGACGGGGTAGATGAGCCCGTTCACCAGACCCGCCCGCTCGGCCTTCAGCGAGAAGAACTCCCCGCGAAACGGGACGATGCGCACGTCAGTCTCCGCGCCCATTGAGCGGGCGAGCCGGTCGGCGTACAGACCTGCGCAGTTGATCACGTAGCGAGCACCGACGTCGCCGTTTGACGTCTCCACCCGCTGTCCGGCGCCATCGGTCCGGACCTCTCGGACCGTCGTGCCAGTCACGAGATCGCCACCTCTGTGGCGCAGTTCAGCGGCGAAGGCGCGGGCTACCGCCGTGTAGTCGACGATTCCCGTGTTCGGAGAGTGGAGCGCCTTGAGCCCCGCCGCGTGGGGCTCAAGCTCTCGAAGCCGCTCCTTCCCCACGACTTCCAACCCAATGACCCCGTTCGCCTCGCCCCTCCGGCGCAGCTCCTCCAGGCCATCGAGCTGCGACTCTCGGGTGGCAACGACCACCTTGCCGCGCATCTCGTACTTCACGTCGTGGTCGTCGCAGAACCGCCGTAGCGACTCGCCGCCGGTCCAGCACAGGTTGGCCTTCTGGGAGCCGGGAGTGTAGTAGAGGCCGGCGTGTATCACGCCGCTGTTGTGACCGGTCTGGTGTTCCGCAATGGCTTCCTCCTTCTCCAGCACGGCCACCCGGTTCCGCGGGTACCTTTCGATCAGGAGCATCGCGGTCGCCAGGCCGATAATGCCTCCTCCGACCACAACTATGTCATAGCTACTAGCTTCCACCGAGATATCCCTTCGCTTTCGTTTCGCCGCACATTGTCAACGACACCCAACGGCACCGCAACAGTAAGCCCCGGCGGGGCGTCTCTACCCCGGCCACAAGGCGGGTTAGGGTGACCAGCGTCGACCTTTCATGATAATCTGCCGCCACGGTCACCCTAACTGAAAGGAGGACACTCCTTGACCGAGCTTCTGTGCCAGACCGACAGCTATATGCGCGAATTCGACGCCACCGTGGTCAAGACCACCCCGAAGGCCGTGGTGCTCGACCGCACCGCCTTCTTCACCGGCGGTGGGGGCCAGCCATCCGACACCGGCGTCCTGCGCGCCGGCGACCAGGAATACCAAGTCACCAAGATCTCCAGGTCCGGCGGCGACGTCGTTCACGAGCTCGATCCCGATGCGGCATCGGGGCCGTCCGTAGGGACCAGCGTCCATGGCGTCATCGACTGGGAGCGTCGCTACCAGCTCATGCGCACCCACACAGCGCTCCACATCCTCTGCGGCGTCGTATGGCGGGACTATGGCGCACTTGTCACCGGCGGCGACATGAAACTCCTGTCCGCCAGGATGGACTTCGAGCTGGAGAGCATGTCGGCGGACTTCGCAAAAGAGGTCGAGGAGCGCATCAACGCGGAAGTGGCTGCCGAACGCCCCATCGTCATCCAGGTGCTCGAGCGCGAGGAGGCCTTCGAGATACCCGACCTGATCCGAACCAAGATCAACCTGCTGCCCGAGGCGATCAAAGAGATCCGCACGGTGAACATCGAGGGGCTGGACCTCCAGGCGGACGGCGGCACCCACGTCGCCAACACCCGCGAGGTAGGCCAGATCAAGGTCACCGGGCACGAGAGCAAGGGACGCATCAACAAGCGCCTCCGTATCGAGGTCGAGGACCTCGACTAGAGTAGCGTGACCGTGGCAATCAATTACGATCGTTTGTTCGCTAGCAACGCGCCTGAGCCGCAGCCGATCGGCGCGATCAAGCGGGCCAAGTACGACTTCGCCGTCGCCTACCCCGACCCCGGTTCGCTACCCCTCGATGAGTTGGTCGGGTCGCTGGCCAAGGCGGTCGCCGAAGAGGGCCGCGACCTGGCCGTCTACCCCCACCCCACCGGCTATCCGCCGTTGCGCGAGTTCGTGTCCGAGAAGCTCGCCCGGGACCGGAAGATTCGCGTATCGCCTGACAACATCATTCTCGCCGACGGCTCCAGCCAGCCTATCCACATGGTGCTGGAAACGCTGCTCGACCCCGGCGACGTAGTCATCACCGAGGATTTCGCCTACAGCGGGACCCTGAGGGCGCTGCACCGGTTCCGCGCCGACGTCCGAGGCGTCTCGTCCGACGACGATGGCGTCCTCCCCGACGCGCTGGAGAGCGCCATCCGAAAAGCGATCGACGAGGGCCGCCCGCCCAAGCTCGTCTATACTATCCCGACCTTCCAGAACCCCCAGGGCTGGACGATGTCCCTCGATCGCCGCCGGGAAATGCTCCGCATATCCGGCGCCTACGGCGTCCCGATACTCGAGGACGACTGCTACGTCGATCTCCGCTTCGAAAGCGAGAACGTCCAGGCGATTCACTCGCTGGACGGTGAAGACCGCGTCATCTACGTAGGGTCCTTCTCCAAGATCATCGCGCCGGGAATGCGCATGGGCTACGTCGCGGGCCCCACCGAGATCCTCGACCAGGCGCGGGCCGTGAAGAGCGGCGCGGGGGTCAACCAGTTCGCGGCGCTGGCGGTCCACCGGTACGCGACGAGCCACCTCGATGACCACGTCGCCGAGATCAACCGCGTCCTCAGGTCGAAGCGCGACGCGATGCTCGCCGCTCTCGGCGAAAACTTCGGCTCGGCCGCCGCCTGGAGCCGGCCCGACGGCGGGCTCTACCTCTGGCTACGTCTGCCCGAGGACGCCGACCTCGCCGCGGCACTCCCCGCAGCCTTCGAGGCCGACGTCGGCTACCAGCCCGGCAATATCTTCTCCCCGGACGGCACGTCCGGCCGCAACTACGCCCGACTCTGCTACGGCTACAACTCCCCGGAAGAAATCTACGAAGGCATCGCCCGCCTCGCCGAGGTCTTCGAGCGCGAAGGCGCCCTCACCCCATAGGTTATCCGCTCCGCCTGACCGCTTGTGCGGTAGACCGAAGCGAGGGGACCCTCTCCAAGTGTTCCATTGCTATGAAATAGGTGCTCTGGCCTACGAAGGGCACTAATGCTTTCGATTGGTTCAGGACAAGCTTAGCCTCCTCCCAAAGACCGGAAGAACAGGCAGGACTGCTTTTGAGGGCGCTGGTAACAACCTGCATGGATGATTCTGTCCCACGTGTTCCACTCCCGATATGTGGAATGCACGGCGCGAGTAACATTCGTTGCCACGACTCCCGCCACAGACATCACTAGAGTACTGATTCAACGAAAAGGACAGACCCGGCGGGTCTGTCCCTAAAGACACGATAGTACATATGTGCTTCTCAGTCAAGTAGTCGTGACCTCATCGGCTGTCACGCCTGTATACTGGATTCTCACTGCCAGGGGAGGCCCACTATGTACCTGACGACGTTCCTGGGGAACTCGTTCGACGCCGTCAGCCGGATGGTCAGGTTCGGCGCGGGCATCCAGAAGCAGGCGCGAAACGAGCTCATCCAGGACCTTCAACGCATCTGCTCCAACGTCGAGTCGGCCTACTCCGGGGTCATCGCGAAGTTGCTTCCGGTCAAACAGTCCTTCGACGACCCGGCCGCGCTGGTCACCGAACTTCGCGCTTTCGCCGCCGACAACGTCACACGGGACTCGTTCAAGCCCGACCACCTCTGCAGCGAGGTCGATGTTCTGCTGTCGAAGCTGGCCAACAACCTCGACCCCTTGAAGTACTCGGTGGACGTGCCGAAGATACGGTCGCTCCAGCAGAACATCTCGATGATCGGCAACATGGACGCGATGATCTACAACGAGTACGACGAGTTCACTCGAAGCCTCGACTACCTGGCAACGGATCTGAAGACCCTCCGGGACGACGACCTGCGCGAGCGGCAGACGTACGCGCGACATGTCATCCAGGAGTGCGAAGAGGACCTCTTCTCGGCCGCCGCCTGAACAGCAGTTCTCTTCGCCCAACCAACTCGGACCGAGGTACGTCTCAGGGATAGTCCACTGATAGCTTGCTTGGGCAGAAGAATCATACTGCCGTGGTCTTCAGGGACAGACTCGCGAGTCTGTCCCTTTCCGTTTTCGCGACGCGGCGAATCCACCAGCCGGGCGTCCGACACATAGAGAGTCGCAAACGTTGGTACAGGGGCAAGAATCCCTCTCCCGATGACCGAGCGCGTTGCCGGTCCTTGCGTTCCTGCTACCCCCTCGCTGGCAGCGGGAGGGTTTAAACTCGGCGAAGCCGAAACCAACGCCCGAAACGCGAGCCTAGTCCTCCACGACCCGGATATGCAGCTCCTTGAGCTGGTCTACCTCTAGCGGGCCCGGCGCCCGGAACAGCGGGTCGATGCCCGTCTGGGTCTTGGGGAACGCTATGACGTCCCGAATGTTTTCGATGCCGGTCAGGACCATCAGGAGGCGCTCGATGCCCGGCGCGATGCCGCCGTGGGGCGGAGCGCCGTACTCGAAGGAGCCCAGGAGCTGCCCGAAGCGCTCCTCGACCTGCTCGTCCGTGTAGCCCAGCACCTTGAATATGCGCTCCTGGAGCTCGCGCCGGTGCACCCGGATGCTGCCGCTGGCGCACTCGACCCCGTTGCATACCAGGTCGTAGCAGTGGGCGATCACTTTGCCCGGGTCGCTCTCGATGTACTGCTCGTACCCGTCCTTCGGTATGGTGAAGGCGTGGTGGACCGCGTCCCAGCGCTCCTCCTCATCGTTCCACTCGAAAAGCGGAAAGTCGACGACGAAGGCGAAGTGGAGCACGTCCGGGTCCGGGAGCTCCAGCCGCCGCCCCATCTCGTTTCGGAGCGCGCTCAGCGCCAGGTTCGTGGTCTTCGGCGGCCCAGCCACGATGAGTATCAGGTCGCCCATGCCCGCTCCCGTGCTCCGGGCCATGGCCTTGATGGCGTCCAGCGAGAGGAACTTGGCGGCCGGCGACTTGACCTGGTCGTCGGTCAGGTCGTCCACCGATGCGGCATCGGGGCCGTCGAGGCCTATCCACACCAGGCCCATGGCGCCTCTGGCCTTGACAAACTCGACGAGGTCGTCGAGCTGGCGGCGGGGGTAGCCCGCGCAGCCCGGCGCCGAGAACGCCTTGACGATGCCTCCGTTCTCGACGGCGCCACGGAAGACGCGGAACTCGGTGTCCTTCGCGACGTCGGAGAGGTCGGCCATCTCCAGTCCGAAGCGCAGGTCGGGCTTGTCGCTGCCGTACCTCTCCATCGCCTCAGCGTACGTCATCCGGGGGAACGGCTTCACCAACCGTTTCTCGGGAACGATCGTCTCCACCAACTCGGTGTAGAGCTCCTCGATGAGTTCCAGCACGTCATCCTGCTCAACGAAGCTCATCTCAAGGTCGAGCTGCGTGTGCTCGCCGGCCAGGCGGTCGGCCCTGGGGTCCTCGTCGCGGAAGCAGCGGGCGATCTGGAAGTACTTCTCGACGCCACCGGCCATCAGGAGCTGCTTGAGCTGCTGAGGCGACTGCGGGAGCCCGTAGAAGTGCCCCGGGTGCAGCCTGCTAGGCACTACGTAGTCGCGGGCGCCTTCGGGAGTGCTCTTGATGAGAATGGGCGTCTCGACCTCCAGGAACCCACGCCCGTCCAGGAAGTCGCGGATGAACTTCACGACGCGATGCCTCAGTGCCAGCATGTCGCGCATCCGGGGCCTGCGCAGATCGAGGTACCGGTACTGCATCCGCAGATGCTCGTCGACCTCACTCTCCTCGTTGATGTTGAACGGGGGAGTGGCAGACTCGTTCAAGACGCTGAGATGGTCCGCCGCCACCTCGACCTCACCAGTAGCCAGGTTGGGGTTGGCCGCGTCCTCGGGCCGATGGCGAACGCGGCCGACCACCTGGACAACCCACTCGTTCCGAAGCCGCTCGGCGATGGCGTGGGCATCCAGCGCTGACTCCGGATCGAACACCACCTGCACAACGCCGGAGCGGTCCCGCAGGTCGATGAATATCAGACCGCCGTGGTCGCGACGCCGGTCGACCCAACCGGCCAGCGTGACCTCTTGGCCTGCGTGTTCGGCTCGAAGGTCGCCGCAATCGATTGTCTTAAGCAAGTCTCTGCTCCTGTGCATCTGACGTGACTGGACCGTGTCGGTGGATTCCAGCTTGCGCCGGAATGACGGAGAGGCGGGAGAAGAGGCAAGGCCCGCAGGACGAGCGGGCACGCCCCAAGGTTGAATGGCTGACGGCTTGAGCGAGGCCCTGCGACGATCCTAGCACCGGTCGGTGCCGACTAGATGACCGCGCTGTAGCCCCGCCTCTTATTATCGAGGCTGACAAAGGTCTCAGTGCGGCGAACGCCCGGGATGATGCCAACTCTCGTGCGCAGAAAGACGCCAAGGGCCTCGGCGGACGCGAGGGTGGTCCATGCGAACACGTCGTAAGTGCCGGTCGTAATCACCACCCAAGTGACTTCGTCCAGGCGGTAGAGGTCGTCGGCCACCTGGTCTATTTTGTCCGAGTCCACTTGGACGCCGACCAGCGCCTGGGATGTCAGACCCAGCTTCCCCGAGTCGGGCAGGCCGATTACCTGGATGTACTCTTCCTGGATCAGCCTTTTAAGGCGGCGGCGCACCGTGCCTTCGCTGACGCCGACCGCGCGCGCAATTCCCGCGTTGGATGCTCGTCCGTCGTGCTGGAGCATCTCGATGATTTTAGAGTCGAGTTCGTCCATGGCCGTCTCCGCTCCGTGGATTTGAAGTACGAACTGAAATCATATGTCCGCCTACGAATTCTGTCAATACACGAGGGCAGATGTCAACCATCTACGCCGCTCCGCCACCTGGGAACGAGTGAGGACGGCTATGGCGGCTCCTCTGTTCGCCGAAATCGCTACCGTAGCCTGATGTAGGCGATATATACGCCCAACGCCGCGCCAAGTAGACCGAACAGGTCGACGTAGCCAAGTGCCGTGGCGGATATGGCCGCGGTCACGACCGCCGAAAGCGCCACGCCACCGCCCGCGACGAGTTGCAGCGTCCTACCACGCTTTCGGTTCGATGCGACGCTGACGACCTCGGCCATCAAGTACCCGAACCCGCCCATCAGGATGAGGTGCAGGTACCAGCCGACCGGCAACACCGGGATGACTATCCCACCCACGATGCCCAGTACCACGCCCGCCACCACCGCCCGCGTAACGTACGAAGTAGGCATGTCGTAGGTGGGAGCAGGCTTCCCCTGACCGCATTTCTTGCACCGCACACCAACCGGCGTATGGACCATACATTGTGGGCAGACCAAATCTTCGCACCTGCCGCACCTCAGGTTGGTCGCGGTATCCGAGTGGTTCGGGCAATACGTCGCCTGCTTCATGTCAATTTGCCCTGAAAATAGGGTGTGCGAGGGCTGGCATTCTCCCCCTTCCCAACCTTCCCCCGAAGGGTGGAATGGGTAAGACTCCTCCCCCCCTCCCAGATTTTCAGGGGGACTATGAAGCACCGTCCGCCGACTGGGGCCGTCTCTCTACCCAGGCCTCCTTGCGTGAGACGTCACGGTCCCACAAGAAGCGGTAGGCGAGAAGACGCACCCAGCTGAATTCACCCTCGGGCAGCGCCCAGTTGGCCGTCAGCCGTTTGAAAATCAGAAGAACGATGATCCCCACCGACATCAGGACGACCTCGGACTGTCGCTCGAATACCGAGTACGCGATTACGGGAATGAGGAACAGCAATACAAACGTCCAGAATGCGGAGTCCCGCCGCAGCTGGCGGCCGACGAGCCAGACCATCCCCGCCACCAGCAGCTCTTGCCACATGAAGAAGCCAAGGTAGACCCCGATTCCGGTCGCGACGCCACGGCCACCCGTGAACTTGATGAAGGGCGACCAGTTGTGCCCCGCTATAGCGGCGAGTCCCACGCCCGCCTGGACGGTTAGACTCTGGTCTGCCAGTCCGGAGGCAACAACCGGCAGCGTTCCCTTGACGGCGCAGTCGAACACTCCAATCGCCAGACCGACCCGCCAGCCGGCGACCTCGGTCAGGTTGGAGGCGCCGACGTTGCCGGACCCGTGGGTCCTGATGTCGACCCCCCGGAGGACCCGGGCGACGACGTAGGCGGTTGGGAAGGACCCCCAGAGGTATCCGGCGAGGATGAACAGTGCGGGTTCGGCCATGATCTTACGTGTTTCCGCGCCCGACGGGTCCTTGGCCCGCTAGCCCTGTCGGGCTGCGATGCGATCGCGCAAAAGCGACTTGAGCGCGCCCACCGTCTCAAGCGGAGGGCCTGCGGCACCTGGCTCCACTTCGTCGGGGTTGCCCCACCCATGGTAGTCGGTGCCGCCGCACTCAACCAGACCTAGTTCGGTAGCGATACCGCTGAATAGCGAGAGCTCGTCCTCGGTGTGGTTCTTGTAGTGGACCTCGATGCCGACCAGACCGGCGTCCTTGAGACTGCCAAGTAACTCCTTCAGCTCCGCTACATCGGCGTCGGCATATCCCGCCACAAAGAAACTCGGATGCGCCATCACGGGCAGCCCGCCGGCGCGAACAAGCAACTTGACGGCGTCGATGGCCGTCAGGTTGACCCGTCCCACGTAAGCCAGACCGTTCCTGCCAATGTACTTGTCGAAGGCGTCTCGGGGGTATTCGACGTAGCCCTGCTCAACCATCGCCTGCGCGATGTGCGGCCGGCCGATCGCGCCGCCGTCGGACAGCTCCTGGACCCGCTCCCACGAGATCATCACCCCAAGCTCACGTAGCCTATCGACCATCTGGCGGCCGCGATCATGCCGCCCATCGCGGAGCTGCCGCATCTGGTCCTGGAACTCAGAGTCGTGGTAATCGACGAAGTACCCGAGAAGGTGGAGTTCGCTGCGACTCACGTCGGTGCTCAGCTCCACCCCAGGGATGATAGAAAGCTCAGGATGAGCCCGGGCCGCGTCTAGTGCCTCGGCCAGGCCCTCCGTCGAATCGTGATCGGTAACGGAAATGACACGAAGTCCCCGGCGCGCGCAGAGGTCGACTAGCTCCGTTGGCGTCAGGATCCCGTCCGAATAGGTAGTGTGTAGATGTAGGTCGACTTCTGCCATGATACGCGACCCAATACGCGTGGGTTGAAGACGCAGGAGCGGACCGTTGCCGCCCCTGCGTCGACGAAAGGCCTGCTCGGACTAGCGAGCGTACTCTACTGAACGTCGCTCTCGGATTACGGTTACCTTGATCTGCCCGGGGTAGGTCAAGGTCTCCTCGATCTTCTTAACTATGCCGCGGGCCATCTCGCTGGCGGCTATGTCGTCCACCGAATCCGGCTGCACCATAACACGGATCTCACGTCCGGCCTGGAGTGCGAAAACCCTCTCGACTCCGGAGAACGCCCGTCCGACGTCTTCGAGAGCTTCGAGCCTCTTGATATAGTGCTCGACCGTGTCTCGGCGCGACCCGGGTCTGGCGGCGCTGATGGCGTCGGCGGCGGCGACAATGAACGACTCTGGGCTACTGTGCTCGTCGTCGTGGTGCTCGCGGATCGTCACGCAGATGTTTTTCGCGACCTTGTTCTTCTCCGCCACGTCGGCCCCAATTTCGGCATGAGGGCCCTCGACCTCGTGGGTCAAAGCCTTGCCGATGTCGTGCAGCAGTCCTCCCGTTTTCGCGATCTTGACGTTTGCACCGATTTCAGATGCCATCATACCGGCCAGGCGCCCGACCTCGATGCTGTGCTGGAGAACGTTCTCCCCGTAGCTGAACCGGTACTTGAGACGCCCAAGCAGATGAATGACTTCGGTGTTCATTCCGCGGACGCCCACGTCCAAAACCGTTTCCTCTCCCATCTTCCGTATCGTCTCTTCCAGGTCTTTCTCGCTCTTGGCGACCATCTCTTCGATTCGAGCCGGATGTATTCTGCCGTCCGCTATAAGCTTGCCGATGGAGAGTCTAGCCACCTCTCTGCGGATCGGGTCGAAACACGAAAGAGTCACGGCCTCCGGCGTCTCGTCGATGATAAGGTCGACCCCCGTCGCCTTTTCGATTGCTCGTATATTCCGTCCCTCGCGGCCTATCAGACGTCCCTTCATCTCGTCGTTGGGTAGCGGTACGTTGGTCAATGTCACTTCGGATACGACATCCGATGCCAGACGCTGTATAGCCTGGCCCAAGATGTTTCGGGCCGTATCGCTGGCCTCGGACCTGGCGGTGTCCTCCATGTCGCGATACCGGACCGCCAATTCGTGCTTGATCTCCTCCTCGGCGCGCTGCATCAGCTCGTTGTGAGCTTCGGCCACGGAGAGATTCGCGATAGCCTCCAGCTTCTCGACCTCTTGTTGAGTCAGCTTGTCGATCTCGGCCCGAGCCTTGTCTGCCTCCTGTTCCTTTTGGTTGAGGTCTCGCTCACGATGCTCCAGATTGGTGGCGCGTCGATCGGCGTTTTCCTCACGGCTTGCGAGCCGCCGCTCGACCCCCTGTTGCTCGGACCGCCATTCCCTGACCTCTGACTCTCCGGCCGACCGTATACGGATCGCTTCTTCCTTTGCTTCGAGAAGGAGGATCCGCTCCTTCTCCTTGGCTTCCTCTTGAAGTCGAGTAGCCTCGTCCACCGCCTCCTTGGCTTCCTCTTGAAGTCGAGTAGCCTCGTCCACCGCCTCCTTGGCTTCCTCTTGAACTCGAGTAGCCTCGTCCACCGCCGACCTGTAACGGCTGCCGGCTATCAGCCTCCTGACCAAGTAACCACCTAACAAACCCACAAAAAGACCACTCAGGACGGCAAATATCGCAATGCTTAACGTATCCACGCTACTCACCCCCCTTAACGGATTTCGCAGCCCCGAATACCCAGGCTGCCTACGTCCCCATGGTATGCGCGCCACATTTGAGTGTCAAGCTGAAACAAGCGCTCCCAGATACGAAGGACATCCGACCCGAGACGCTCGAACCAGCTACAATACGCGCCCGGTGATCTAATGACAGCCACACCTCGAATCAACAAAAAACGCGGCCCGCCGAGAACGTTCCGCGCGTTCAGCAACCCCAACTATCGCTTGCTTTGGCCCGCGAACCTCCTCTCCTACATGGCTCGGTGGATGCAGATGTTCGCCCTAGGATGGTTCGTCCTGGTGCGCACGGACTCACCCTGGCTGGTCGTCATGGTCGGCTTTGCGGGCACGGCGCCGATGCTGCTGTTGGGCCTCTTCGGGGGCTACCTGGCAGACTCGTTCCCTCGCCAGCGGCTCTTTGTCTTCACTCAGCTGGCATGCCTCGGGGCCGCAATGGGGATGACCGTGTTGCTGGCGAGCGGGGCGGCGGACTACCGGTACGCATACCTGATGGCGTTGGTGCTCGGCGGCGCCTGGGCGCTGGACATGCCTTCACGTCGTTCGGCCATTCATGATCTCCTGGGCGCCGCCGGGGTGACGAATGGGCTCGCGTTGGACACGATGGGTATGAGCGCCAGCCGTATGCTAGGACCGGCGCTCGCGGGCGTAATCATCTCGGTGTGGGACTTCCAGGGCGTCTACGTCGCCGTGACGGTCTGCTACCTTGTCGAGGTAGCGCTGCTGGCCAGGTTCCAGGTCCGAGGCGTCCAACGGGACTCGGGGCCGTCAAACTTCTTGACCAACCTCCTCGTTGGGGTTCGCTACGTCAGAGGTAACCCGACGCTACGGGCAGTGGTTATGGTGACTATTACGATGAATCTGGTGCTGTTCCCCTACATGCACCTCGTGCCGGTCGTAGCAAGGGAGGTCTTGAACACAGGGGCGGTCCTGGCGGGGGTACTGCAGGGGGCGTCCGGCTTTGGCGCTCTGGTCGGGGCCGCGTTCGTGGCGTCGGCGACCAATATCCGAAACCACGGCCGAATATACATCGCAGGTTCGATTCTCTCGCTCGTTACGCTGTTGGTGTTCGCTGTTTCGCGATGGTACGCCCTATCTCTGCCGGCCCTCGTCGTACTGGGGTTCGGCACGGCCGGGTTTAGCACGATGCAGGCCACGCTGATAATGCTGGTGGCCGAAAGGGAAATGCGGGGCAAGGCCCTGGGCGTCGTGACGATTGCCATCGGGACTGGGCCGTTGGGGACGCTGAGTCTCGCGGCCATCACGACGGCAGTCAGCGCTCCCTTTGCGCTTGGCTTGAACGCGATAGCAGGCACGGTCGCACTGCTGGTGATAGGCCTGACCATGCGGTCGCTGGCCAGGCCCACTGTAGAGTCGGAAGGCGCGGGCCGAACGGCGCCTCAGTAGTCCAGGATCGGGGCTCGACGCGAAAGCCGGCCTGTTTGGCCGTTGACCGGCGATTCTCCTCGGGCATATAATGCCGACTGGAGACCACCTAGACCCCTAGCAGGACCGCTATCAAGGTAACGTCTATGTCGGCCCCAGACGACCGTGCCCACGATGCCTGTGGGGTGGTCGGAGTATATTCTCCCGGCGAAGACGTCGCTCGTGTGGCGTTCTTCGGGCTCTTCGCGCTTCAGCACAGGGGCCAAGAAAGCGCCGGCATAGCGGCCAGCGACGGCGAGACGATCCGGGTCCACACCGCGATGGGCCTGGTCGCCAACACGCTCCAGGAAAACGACCTGGAGCGGCTGCCTGGCTATATCGCCGTAGGCCACACCCGCTACTCCACGACGGGACAAAGCTACCTCAGCAACGCCCAGCCCCTGATCTCCAGAAGTCCGGACGTCGAGCTGGCTTTGGCGCACAACGGCAACGTCGTCAATGCCCTGGACTTGAGGCAAGAGCTTGCCGACATGGGGGTGGAGTTCAAATCGTCCGGGGATTCGGAGATAATTGCACACCTGCTGTCATACGCACCGGCAACGACCTGGGAAGACCGCGTCGCATACGCGATGCGCCGTCTGCAAGGCGCGTACTCTCTTACGGTAATGACGTCTGACGCGCTCCTAGGCATCCGCGACCCTCTCGGCGTGCGGCCGCTATGTATAGGCAAGATGAACGGGGGTTGGATCATTGCTTCTGAGACCTGTGCTCTCGACCACGTCGGCGCACAGTTCATTCGCGAGGTCGCCCCTGGCGAAGCCGTAATGGTCGACCGCGAAGGCTTCAGGACAATATACCAGCGGGAGTCGGAGGCAGGCCGGGCTTCTTGCATTTTCGAGTACATCTACTTTGCCAGGCCCGATAGCGTGCTCGACCGGCGGTTGGTCTACAGCACCCGAATGTCGATGGGGGCAGAGCTGGCCAACGAGTACCCAGTCGATGCCGACATGGTCATCGGCGTGCCTGACTCCGCGACGGCGGCTGCGGTAGGGTATTCTCAGCAGTCGGGGATACCGTACGGTGAAGGGCTTGTGAAGAACCGGTACGTAGGTCGGACGTTCATTCTTCCCGATCAGCGACTCAGGGATCTGGGCGTCAGGCGGAAGCTCAATCCCCTTCCAGAGCTAATCAAGGGCAAGAAGCTGGTCGTCGTCGACGACAGCATCGTTCGCGGGACGACCACTCCTCACGTGGTGAGTTTGCTGCGCAAGGGCGGCGCCAAGGAAATCCACCTAAGAATATGCGCCCCGCCTATCGAGCATCCATGCCATTTAGGAATCGACCTGGCAACCCGAAGCGAGCTCATTGCCGCCAACAGGACGGTCGAAGAGGTCCGCGAGTTCGTTGGGGCCGATTCCCTTGGATACCTGAGCCACGAAGGGCTCATTAGAGCAGTCGGGCAGCCGAGAGACAGCGTCTGTATGGGTTGCTTCGACGGCAGGCACCCAATTCCAGTCCAGTTGGAGATGGACAAGCTGGCGTTGGAAGCCACACCTGCCGGGCAGACAGTTCCCTGAGGATACTTGGCGAGGGGCACGCAGGTAGCACGCCGGGTCCCAAACAATGTGTTTGCCATCGGCCGGCACACCCGTTTCCGCCAATCTGCTACTCAGGGGCATTGTATCCACGGCTTCGGCGTAGTAGTGTTTACAGCGGCAAAAGGCTACTTCTCACGACTACGCTGGCAACGCTTGGCGGTGGCTTCATCGCCGTGCAGGCGAAGAAAAGCGGTTAAGCCCCGGGCCTGGACGAGTGGTGACGGACGCCTGAAGAGAACTGGCCTCCGGCACTCTAGCTCCTAACGCCAGCTTGTTTTCGGTCGCTGATGGCAGCACTGCGCGCTGTTAGGTATTCTCTTGAAGGCTCTAATCAGCACATACGATAGGACCGGCGTCGTAGAGCTTGCACACGCGCTGCGTAAGGCAGACTTCGAGCTGGTGAGCACCGGCGGTACCGGCTCGGTGCTTTCCGAGGCCGGCCTCCCCGTAACGCAGGTAGCCGACCTGACCGGCTTCCCTGAAATCCTCGACGGCCGCGTCAAGACGCTCCACCCCATAGTATATGGCGGAATCCTCGCCCGGCGCGGGCTTCCCGGCCATCTCGAACAGCTCGCCGAACACGAGATCGACACCATCGACCTGGTGGCCTGCAACCTCTACCCCCTCATCGACACGGTGAGTAGCCCGGACGTTACGCTCGAAGACGCCCTCGAAAAGATAGACATCGGCGGCCCCACGATGATCAGGGCCGCGGCCAAGAACTTTCCCGACGTTATAGTCCTCGTTGATCCGAGCGACTACGGCTGGGTGGGGGAACGGCTCACTCAAGAGAACGGCGGCGCATCCGAGCTGACCATGGAGGAGCGGAGGTCGCTGGCCCGCAAGGCCTTCCAGCATGTCGCTTTGTACGACACGGCGGCCTCTCAGTACCTCGACGAATCTTCCACTCTCGACTCGGCTGAGAAGACGTTCGGTTTCACGAAGCTCTACGACATGAGCTACGGGGAGAACCCCCACCAGGAAGCCGCGCTGTACGCGGACGTTCTCTCGACCGGCGGGATCGTTCGAGCCGAGCAGCTGCACGGCCAGGAGCTATCGTTCAACAACGTGCTCGACGCCGATGCGGCGTGGACCACGGTGTGCGACTTCGAGGAGCAAGCTGTCACCGTGGTGAAGCACGCCAACCCATGCGGTCTCGCGGTTCACGACGACCAGCCCACCGCTTACCAGCGGGCCTTCGAGGGCGACTCGATGTCGGCCTACGGCGGCATCGTGGGGTTCAACCGCACCGTCACAGCCGCTACAGCCAGGGCCATGAAGGGCGTGCTGTACCACGTCATGGTCGCTCCCGACTACGAGCCCGAAGCCCTCGAAATACTTAGGAAGCGCAAGCAGCTCAGAATCTTGCGCGCGACTCCGGCCGCAGGCCCGTTGGCAAACGTGGGCATCCGTAGAGTATCCGGCGGAGCCTTGATTCAGACCGGCGACACGATCGTCGAGGACCCTTCGACCTGGAAGATAGCCACCAAGCGTGGCCCGACTGAGGCCGAGCTGAACAATCTAGCCTTCGCGTGGAAGGCCAGCAGGCACATCAGGTCGAACACCATCGTGCTCGCTAAAGACGGCGCGATGGTGGGCATGGGTACCGGCCAGCCCAATCGCGTTACGAGCATCCACCTCGCCATACGAATCGCCGGGGAGAAGGCGAAGGGGAGCGCCCTAGCATCGGACGCTTACATGCCTTTCACCGATAACATAGAGATGGCGTCAGAGGGTGGCATTATCGCGATCGCCCAGCCTGGGGGATCAATCAGGGACGACGAGGTGATCGAGGCCGCCGACAGGCTCGGCATGGCCATGGTGTTCACCGGCGTTCGACACTTCAAGCACTAAGGTCCTGGTTCACCAGTCAGCCCACATGATTCGACGTGCACTTGATAGCGACATGAATCGTAGTTCGACAAGCTCAGGCCGAACGGGAAGACGGCCTTCTTCCGTTCGGCCTGAGCCTGTCGAATGGCCTTCGCGGAGTGTCGATGTTTTGTGGATCAAGGCCCTAGGCCACCTTTCGGCATGACCACCTCTTCACAACGATCGTGACGACCTCAATCGATCTTGTCCTGCCGGTCCTGAACGAAGAAATCGACCTCGGTCCCAGCACCCGCAAACTGACCGAGTGCCTCTCCGAGAATCTGGCCAACTACGAGTGGCGCATAGTCATCGCCGACAACGGCTCCACGGACACCACCCCCGACATCGCGAAGGCGCTGTCTGACGAGCTACCCAACGTCGAGTACCGCTGGCTCGATCAGCGCGGTCGAGGACGCGCGGTCAGCGAGGCGTGGCTGGCAAGCGACGCAGATGTCCTCGCCTACATGGACATCGACCTGTCAACCGACCTAAATTCCTTGCCAGGACTTCTGGGCGCGGTGGCCGGCGGCGAGTACGACATAGCCATAGCCTCGCGCCTCAAGAAGGGCGCGCGGGTCATCGGTAGAACCCGGCGCCGCGGGTTCATCTCACACGCATATAGTTGGCTCGTTCGGACGGTGTTCTTGATGGGTATTCGAGATTTCCAGTGCGGCTTCAAAGCTATAAATCGAAGGGCGGCCCGCGATCTACTCCCCCTGGTCGAGGACCCAGGTTGGTTTTTCGACAGCGAGCTTCTTCTGCTGGCGGCCAAGAACGGCTACCAGATTAGCGAGATACCGGTCGAGTGGACGGACAGTCCCGACAGCCGGGTACGTATAGTGAGCACCGCTATCGATGACCTGAAAGGCCTCGCGAGACTCCGATTCGGAGGACTGGGCCGGGCCAGGGCCGAGCTGGCGCGGCGTTAGATAACCTCACCCCCGGCAACTCTCCGTGACACGGAGAGGGAGAGGCCTTCTGACGAGATCGGCTGGCCTTGTACAAGGCCAGCCAGAGTTCAGTGGCCGTGGGAGAGCGTAGACGTACTACCTCGAGGTGAGAGCGCGCCGGGGTATGTCTTTCGACGCCTCCCATGGGCCTTGAGCGCCCATGCGACCAGCGAGTCCCTACGGAAGAACGCGTTGCCGGACCTCTCTCTGTTGCCGTTCCACAACTCTTCGCCAGTCGAGACGCGACGTAAGGGACGCCACAAGAGCCGCCACAATATGATCCCCAGCGGATAGTCTAGCCAGACGGCCATGGTCGCCTTCGGCCAGACCAGGTCGCGGGCGATACTGTAGTTGCCATCGACAACCCTGCTGTCGCCGGACGCCGCCTCCGCGACGCGCGCTCTGAAGACGTCGTCGGGCGCCTCGGTCCAGTTGGCGTCCCGCCGCAAAGCGTCGAGCTCGACGAGAGCTGCTGGGCGAGCATTGTCTTGCCTGCGCCGGTCGTGCCGAGAACGACGATACGCCTGTGGTCACGGACGGGCATCGCTCGTCACAGGCTAGTCGTCCTTGCCGACCAGCTTCAGCGGGTTGGTCTTTACCAGCGTTTCGACCTCGTCCGCGGCCATGCCGGCATCGAGAAGGGTGGCTATCGCCATCCGCATACCTTCCGCCGCCGGCGGGTTCATCCAGTGGCCGAAGTCGGTGGTCACCACGCAGCTCTCGACCCCCAGCTTCCTGATTGCGGCGACCATCTCCGGCGGCGTGCTCGAGCGCCACAACGGCATGCACTCCAGGAAGGTGAACTCGACGAAGGCCCCGGCCGCGACCATCTCGCGCATCTCGTCGTGATTCGCGACTCCTGAAGGGTGTGTGGCGATCATCCGCGTTATGCCTCTGGCGGCGGCGTCTTGGAACAGCGTGATCGCCTCCTGAGGCGGCGCGTGCCCGGAGGCCAGCACCATGTCGTGCTCGCGCACCACGTCCAGGACTTCGTGGACCTCGGGCCGTAGCTTCCCAGAGCCATCGGCGAGCCTGATCGCCGGGTAGTCGCCGCTTGGCGCGTCGGCGCTCCGGGTCGGCATCCATACGACCCTGGCGCCCATCTTCGCCGCGGTCAGCACCGCATGCGGGTTCAGCCCGCCCACTTCGCGATTAAGGGCGATAGAGCCGGCTACGTCGAGCCCGGGGTACACCCGGTTCAGGGTATGCGCCGAGGCCGCCGTCGGGTAAAGGTGGGACTTCAGGACGAAACCCGCCATCTCGGCCTCGTGGGCCGCGCGCCCGACGTCCAACGCGTCCATCCGTCGTTCTCGTTCTGGATCGGGTCCCGCGTGCACGTGCAGGTCGTAGGAGCCTCTGAGAATCTCCTCGACCAGTTGGTTCATGTTTTCAGCCATCCACTGCGTCCTTCGTGGGGGCAGGTCTTAGATCTGCCCATCTCGTATTGCCGCCAGGCTCAGGGCGAGTCTAAGACTCGCCCCTACATCTGATTTCTGACTGAGGCCTCAATGCATGTTTCGTATCTTCGCGAGCACGTCGTTCAGGCGGGCCGCGGTGGTGAACACGGAGTCAGGCGCCTTCGCTCGCGTCATGTCGAGGGCATCGTCCTCGCCGTCGACGAACACTACTGGCACGTCTCGGGTCGCCTTCGTCGAGCGCAGGTAGTCGGTTGTCTCGCGCCCGCGGGAAGGCAACCTCGTCAGGTAGATGACCGCCACGCCGGGGGCGTCCTCCCAGATGCGCTTCCCGGCCCGCCCCCCGGCCTCGGCCGAGTTCCAGTGAATGAGAAATCTCTTGCCGGGCACGGGCAGGCCTCTAACGAAAAGGCCGTTGGGCTCCAATGGGTGCGCAGTATACCAGCATGAAGACCCAACCAGTCGAATTGACAGCCTACGGGGGGGCGATTAACCTGAAGGTAGAACGCGTCTTGGAGAGGGAGCGTCAAATGGCCACGACGAGCGTCGATCCGGCTGTCCAACTGGTGCTGGACAACATGCAGATCATAGTGGGCTCCGAAGCCGGCTCGCTCGAAATCGTCGACGTGTCCGAAGGCCGCCTGACGGTCAGGTACAACGAAGGCCGCAACGACGAGTGCCCCGAGTGCGTGCCCACTCACGACATGGTCCACCAGATGATGACGGCGTCGCTCAAGGTCCACGCTCCCCACGTAGCCGAGCTGGATCTTCAGTAGCTTCCTGCCCCGGCCCGACGGTCAAAGCCGTTACTCTTTCCGAGCGACGACCCTTAGCCTTTTGTATTCGACCGTCCCTTGACCGTCGCTGTAGAGCCGCGGCCTCAGCCTGCGCTCCACAAGCTCGATGACCTCGACCCGCGGGTCAGCGTCCAGGCCAGCGAGGAATCCGGTCGCGAACATCTCGAGCCAGAGGCGCAAGCCTCGAGGTCCGTTGTCCAACCCTGTCGGCCGGCCGAACAAGGTAGCCAGGGTCACGGAGAAACCGTTTTCTTTCAGCAGTGAAGCGTACTCACCCGAACCGGGGAAGTAGAAATCTGGCCGTCCCGTGAGCTGCATGTGTACCTGAACCTGGCCCAAAGCTGACTTTATCGCCTCCAAGATCGAGGCGATATTCCCCTTCCCATCGAGTTCGGCCACGAACCGGCCGCCGGGTCTGAGGGCTCGCCAGATGCCGTCGATCGCATCTTCGGGTGGGCGGACCCAGTGCAATGCGGCATTCGAGAACACGGCGTCGAACTCTTCGTGATACGGGAGGTTGCGGGCGTCTGCTATTTCAAATTTCAAGGACGGGTAGTGGCGCCTCGCCTGGGCGACCATGCTCGGGGCACTATCGACGCCTACCACGATTACTCTCGACTCGGCCGTCAGGTGTCCAGGGCCGCAGCCGAGGTCTAGAATGCGCTCGCTGGGCAGCGGTGCGAGCAACTCAACAAGCTCGGCTCCATACTCCCACACGAAAGAGTGCTCAGAGTCGTATAGCTGTGAGCCCCAGCTGTTTTCGGCGGCGGGGGCTTACAGCAGGTCCAGATACTTGAGCCCGGACCCCGTGTTCAGCAGTAGTATCGTTTCGTCGGGCGACAGCGTACCGTCGGCGATGAGCTTCTTGGCCCCGACGCCCGTGGCCGCACCCTCTGGGCACACGAAGATGCCTTCCAGGGAGGCGATCAGCTTGACGTACTCCATGATCTCCTCGTCCGAGACCGTGACGGCGGCGCCGCCGCTCTCTCGGAGCGCCCGCAGGATGAGGTAGTCGCCGATCGCCCCCGGCACGCGCATTCCGCCCGCTATGGTCTCGGCGTTCTCCCACGGCTCGGCGAACTCAGTCCCCTCGTTGAATGCCCGCACCATCGGCGCGCACCCTTCGGACTGCACGCAGATCATCTTCGGTCGCTTTCCGTCGAGCCAGCCCAACTCCTCCATCTCGGCCACGGCCTTCCAGATGCCGACGATGCCCGTGCCTCCGCCCGTGGGGTACACGATCGCGTCGGGCATCGTCCAGCCAAGCTGCTCGGCCATCTCGTAGGCCATCGTCTTCTTGCCCTCGGCGCGGTATGGTTCCTGAAGGGTCGAGAGGTCGAACATCCCTTCCTTCTCGGCCTTCTCGCGGGACTGGCGCCCCGCCTCGTTGATCAACCCGTCGACCAGCGTGAGATGAGCACCGCTGGTCGCGACCTCTTTCATGGTCGACTCGGGCGCGTCTTGCGGCATGAAGATGTGCGCCTCAATCCCGGCCCTTGCCGCATAAGACGCCAGTGCGCCTCCGGCATTCCCGGCCGAGGGCAGCGTCACCTTCGTTACTCCGAGCTCCAGGGCCTTGGACACCGCCGCCGACAGCCCCCGCGCCTTGAACGTCGCCGTGGGGTTAACGCCCTCGTCCTTGACCAGCAGGTTTTCGGCCCCAATCTCGGCTCCCAGGCGTTCAGCCCTGTGGATGGGCGTGAATCCTTCCCCTAACGTGACCACGTTGTTCGCGTCGGCAACAGGGAGGACCTCGAAGTAGCGCCACATGTTTGCCGCTCGGCCAGTCAGCGTTCTCCTGTCGAAGCCGTTCCGCGCGGCGGCCAGGTCGTACCTGGCGTACAGGACCTTCCCGCACGACGGACACAGCCGCCGGGGCTCGTCGGCGGAGAGCGTCTCGCCGCAGTAGGTGCATTCCAGGTGGGTCAGATAGCTTTTCATACGTCCAGCGGCTCCAATCCCGGCAGTTTGTGCAGCATGCCCTCAGTATCTATAATGTTCGGCGCCGGCCTCGGCCCGGCCAGTTCGCCGAAGTAACGCCACATTATAGAGGAGCCCGATGGTCACGCCAATCGAACAACGCTATATCGACCTCCACCCCAAATCGGCCGAGCTTTACGCTACGTCCAGGGGTATCTTCCCCAATGGGGTGACCCACGAGGCACGTAACCAGCGCCCCTTTCCCCATTTCGTGACCCACGCCCTAGGCCCGCATAAGTGGGACGCGGACGGGCACAAGCTCATCGACTACAGGACGGGCCATGGGGCCCTGATCCTCGGGCACTCCCATCCGGAGATCGTCGCGGCCGTCAACGAGCAGATGGCCAAGGGCACCCACTACAGCGCCTCGACGGAGCTCGAGATTGAATGGGCCCGGTGGGTCCAGAAGCTTATACCCACAGCCGAGAAGGTCCGCTTCCACAGCTCGGGGACCGAGTCCACTATGATGGCTTTTCGAATGGCGCGAGCGTACACGGGCAAGACCAAGGTCATCAAGTTCGAGCACCACTTTCACGGCTGGAACGACTACGCGATGGCCGGCGGCGTAGGTCTCGGCGGCATTCCGGAAGAAACCCTCAGCACGATGATAGTGTTACCGCCCAACGACATCTCCCTGGTCGAGGAGGCGTTGCACGGCGGCGACGTCGCCGCCGTGATCATTGAGCCGACCGGAGCCCATATGGGACAGGACCCGCTCGGGCCGAGCTTTTTGACCGAGCTCAGGGAGGCGACCGAGCGCCACGGCGTGGTGTTCATAATGGACGAGGTCGTGACCGGTTTCCGGACATCGAAGGGCGGTGCGCAGGAGTACTACGGCATCCGTCCAGACCTGACTACGATGGCCAAGATCCTAGGTGGGGGGCTACCTGGAGGCGGCGTGACAGGCAAGGCCGACATCATAGACATGATTGAGCTCCGCGACGACCCCGAGTACAACCAGAACACGCGCGTCTCGCACCCAGGCACTTTCAACGGCAACCCGCTCTCCGCAGCGGCGGGATCGAAGGCCCTCGAGCTGCTGGCTACTACGCCGGTAAACGAGCAGACCGACGCGGCGGGCGCACGGCTCAAGACCGGCCTCAACGACCTGCTTTCGCGGATGGAAATCCCCGGCTGCGCCAGCGGCCTCGATTCCATCGTTTTCCTGCGGCTCGGAGTCGACCATGAGTGCGACAAGGAGGTCTGCGACCTCCCGCCCGAGGACCTGGCTAAAACGCAAGACTCCCACAGGAATGCCCAGCTTAACCTGGCCCTGCTGAACCACAACATCGACTCCGGGACACGTTTCCTGATGGGCTCGAAGTTCACCGACCAGGACATCTACGACACCGTCGAGGCCATGGGGAAGGCGCTCACCGATATCCGTGCGCAGGGGCTCGTCTAAGGGTCTGGGTTTGGGGGTTGGGGTGGCTGAGGAGACCCTTCGCATACCCGTTTCCGGAGGGCAGAGTGTTACAGCTATCCGGACCGAGCCGGAGGTCCCGTCTACGGGGTGGCTGTTCGTCTACGCGCCGGGCGCGGGCGCCAACGTTCACGACCGCTTCGGCGCATACGCCGGCCGCCACCTCGCCGAGCGCGGTTTCAGCGCGGTCCGTTTCCAATTCCCGTACTCTGAGGCGGGCAAGCAGCGCCCCGACCGGACCGCCGTGCTGGAGGAAACGTGGCGCTCGGTCATCGAGTTCGTACGCCAACCAGGCCAGAGGCTGGCCGTCGGAGGCCGATCGATAGGCGGACGCATCGCCTCTCACGTAGTGGCCCAGGGAGAGGACGTGGACGCCCTGGCACTGTTCGCCTACCCGCTTAGGCCACCGTTCAATCCCGACACCGTGCGCGACGAACACCTGCCGGACATCGGTGTACCAACGCTGTTCTGCTCCGGCACTCGCGACTCTTTCGCGACGGTAGACGAGATCCGCGCCGCGGCCGCAAAGGTGCCGAGCTCGAAGGTGCATGTGCTGGACGGCGCTGATCACGGCTTCGCGACGCTGAAGTCAGATCCTCGAACCCGGAGCGACGTCTGGGCGGAAGCAGCCGGGGCCCTGGTGGACTGGCTCAATACCCTCTAGCTCTCCGTTCGGCGCTTCGATGCCTCAGCGCAGGCTCTGAGCTTGTCGTAGGCCCTCCGAGGCGTTGTGCCCTTTGTGGCTTGGGATACCATGCGCTCTAGGAGTCGTAGAGACGCCCCGGCGGAGGCGTCTCTACCGGCGGGGACGATGGATACATCACAGTCGCCGCGAGCCGTCGCCACCAAATCTCTCCGGAGGTCTCTGTTAACTATGGCGCGCGTACACGTTCTCGGAGCAGGCACACCGACGCCGACCAGGTTCGGCTCGTCCTATGTCGTAGAGGTAGCGGGCGCTCAGCTGATGATCGACTGCGGGCTGGCGACGACGTACAAGCTGGTTAAGGCCGGGCTGTGGCCGACCGATATCGACTACCTGTTCTTCACGCACCACCACTTCGATCACGACATCGACTACCCATGTTTCCTGCTTTGCCGGTGGGACCAGAGTATCGGCAACGAGAACCGCCTGCAGGTGTACGGTCCTACCCTGACCGAGCGCATCACCGAAGGCATCCTCGGCGAGGGGGGCGTCTTCGCCCACGACTGGAAGGCGCGTGTGAACCACCCGCTAAGCCAGCGGGTCTACGTCAACCGGGGCGGGACCCTGCCCCGGACGCCGCCGGACGTCCTGGCCAAGGACGTCCGCCCCGGAAGAGTCTACTCGTCCACGGACTGGGAAATGACGGCCGCCCCTGCCGAGCATGTGCAGCCCTACCTCGACTCGCTGGCCTCCCGGCTGGACAGCCACTACCTAGCGGTGCTCCGGATTATTGTTGATCGACGTCCTATATCGCCTATCGCCGTCGAAGAAACGAGAAGCCCCCGGCCTGGTAGGCCCGTAGAGACGCCCCGGCGGGGCGTCTCTACGTTTTTCGCGACGCAGATAGCAGCGTGGTAGAATCCGGTGGCGGCTAGCCCGAAATCGACGGGCTGGCCCTTTCGGCGTTTATTTTTGCTAGGAGAGAGCACAGGGTGAGCCTGAGTGTTCTTGGGGACCTCCTGCGAGAGGCTCCCCAGTACCAGAGACTCCATGAATCGCTGGCCCGGCGTCCGTCCACCATGCGGGCGCAAGTGCTTGGTGACGCCGAGCCCTTTGCCCTCGCGACCCTCTGGCGTGACCTGGCTGCGCCGACGCTCGTGATCACCCCCAAGCCCGAAGACGCCCGCCGAATGTACGAGCAGCTGGCTTTGTGGAGTGGGGACGACGAGCGGGTGATGCACTTCGCCGAGACGGAGACGCTGCCGTTCGAGCGGCAGGTCTCGGACTCGCA
>Ga0310121_10000968_pt1 | contig 30235 bp, 32 predicted proteins | sample CB27_Tmax_986_MG_FD_203504 | JGI IMG/M metagenome (GOLD analysis project Ga0310121, IMG submission 203504) | Marine microbial communities from Western Arctic Ocean, Canada - CB27_Tmax_986 | ecosystem: Environmental > Aquatic > Marine > Oceanic | place: Canada: Western Arctic Ocean | collected... | reverse complement strand
CTGCGCGGCAGTCCCCACATCGATCGCTGCTCGATCGCCGCTCGGACTGCTGAAGGAGATCGCTTGTGAAGCCCAAGATCGACTGGCAACCCCTCTTCGACGAGGCGCTCGAGATCTTCGTCCAGTATCTCCAGATCGACACCACCAACCCGCCCGGCAACGAAGCGCCGGCCGCTCGCTTCCTGGGCAAGCTGCTCGAGGAGGCCGGCATCGCGACGGAGTACATCGAGATCCAGCCCAACCGCGAGGCGCTCTTCGCCACGATCAGCGGCGACGGCTCCAAACGGCCGATGATGCTCTGCAATCACACCGATGTCGTGCCGGTCGAGGCGGACTACTGGACCAAGCTCGCCTTCGCGGGCCAGATCGAGGACGGCAAGGTCTACGGCCGCGGCGCCGTCGACATGAAGGGCTGCGGCGTGATGCAGCTCATCACGATGCTCGTCTTGCAGCGCAGGGGCGTCCCGCTCAAGCGCGACCTCGTCTTCGCCGCCGTGCCCGACGAGGAGGCCGGCAGCGTCTGGGGCATGGAGTGGCTGGTCAAGAACCGCCCCGACCTCGTCGACGTTGAGTTCGAGCTGAGCGAGGGCGGCAGTGGCACCAGTCGCTTCGCCGGTCAGGACGTGCAACTCTTCTCCGTCGCCACCAACGAAAAGGACATCTGCTGGCTCAAGCTGGAATCCGTCGGCACGCCGGGCCACGGCAGCCGCCCGCATAAGGACAACTCGGCTGTGACGCTGATCAAGGCGCTCAACAAACTGGCCGACTGGGAACGCCCCGTCACCTTCACGCCTGAGACGCGTCACTACATCGAACGGCTTCAGGCGGAAGGGCTGCTCCCGGCCGAGGCCGACGACGCGGCGCTGGAGAAAATCATCACTCGCTCGCCGCACATGCACGCCATGTTCGTCAACACGCTCAACGTGACCATGATCAACAGCGGCATCAAAGCCAACGTGATCCCGGCCAAGAGCGAAGCCACGATCGACTGCCGCTTGCTGCCCGGCCAGACTCGCGAAGACTGGATCGCCCAGGTCGAAGCGATCATCGACGACGACCGCATCACCGTGTCCACCTCGGGCTGGGATCAGGGACAGCCCGTCGCCGTCGATTGGGACACGGAGCTCTATCGCACGATCGAGTCCGTCGTCACCGAGGCGATGGAGGAGGCCGTCGTCGTGCCGTCGACCTGCGTCGGCGGCACCGACAATCGCTTCCTGCGCCAGCAGGGCATCCCCGCCTATGGCTTCATTCCCTGCCTGCTCAGCCCCGAGGAGGCCATGGGCTTCCACGGCAACGACGAGCACCTCACGATCGACAACCTCAACATGGGCTGCGAGCTGATGTTCGAGATCGTCTATCGCATGTGCGCGTAGGGCTGCCGGCTCGGGACCGCTATTCCGCGAATGCCGGAGCGACTTCGTCCATCCACAGCCGCATCGATCGCTGCAACTGGTCGTTCGGGACCTGCCCCCCGGCGTTGAACCAGGTCAGGATGTGGCCCACGCCGAAATCGTCCCGCGCCGTGCCTAGCGTCTTGCGATAGTTGGATCGGTCTATAAGAGTGTCGTCGGAGGGACGGGCGTTCACACATACTGTCGGAATTTCAACTACATCGTCGCCTCATTTGGGCACACGACCGCAACCGGCTTGAACACCTGTGTAGAGACGCTGAGCATTGCTGTTCAGACTTGCCGCCCTAGTCTTGCTCGGTCTGCTTCTAGCGGCGTGTTCTAGCGGCGCTGGCGAGAGTGATCAAGGACCGTGGCCGATCATCGTCGTGGACGGCCCTGTGGAAACCCTGGTCAACGATGAATTCGACCGCACATCACTGGTCTACCCCGGCGCCCTCGAGGCAAGCGAGGGGGCTGGGGAAGACCTGCTGCTTTACTCGACCGGTGACGAGTTCGATACGGTCGTGAGCTACTACCAAGAACTCGGCATCGCTCTAACTGATGTGGATGGAGTGTCACACGTCGCTATCGTGCGTGGGGGTGGCCATGTGATTCACCTGATGGTCCGTGAGGAATCCGAACTTGTGGTGATTCAGCTCTTCGACATCAACTTGGCTGAAGCAGCGCGGGGCTCGCAGCCCTAACCCCACCGCGACCGGCTAGGCATCCACGAAAGCCGGAGCGACTTCGTCGATCCACAGCCGCATCGACCGTTGCACCTTGTCGTTCGGCACCTGCCCTCCGGCGTTGAACCAGGTCAGGATGTGGCCAACGCCGAACTCGTCCCGCACCCGCGCCAGCTGCTCGCGACACTCGGCCGGGCTGCCAACGATCGCGATCTCGTCCAAGATCTGCTCGTACGACATCTCAGCGAAACGACCAACCGGCGTGGGCTTCGGCGCCGACTCGCGCCCCGCCCGCTCCCGGCTGTTGCGCCCGGTGTTCTTGACGACGTCCAGGTAGCTCATCAGCGAATCGTGCACCTCGCGTCGCGCCTGATCGCCGTCCTCCGCGACGTGTGCCACCGTCAGCCAGGCCAACTCCGCCGCCGGCGGCGGCCCGCCGTCGAGCTTCTCCCGCAGCGTGCGAAACGTCGCTACGCGCTGTACGAGTTCGGGTCGTGTCGCCGTGATCGGCGAAACCATGGCCGGCCAGCCCTCACGCCCAGCGCGTTCGATCGACTCGTCGCTGTTCGCCGCCATCCACAGCGGTGGCCCCGGCCGCTGTAGTGGTTTCGGCTCCACGTTGACCGCGTCGTAGTGCAGGTAGCGCCCCTCGTAGCTGACCGGATCGTCCAACCAGGCCAGCCGGATCACATCGATCGCCTCGTTGAAGCGCTCCGCGCGCTCGGCAATCGGGATGCCGAAACCGTCGAAGTGGGCGCGAATGCTGCCTCGCCCGACGCCGTAGTCCAGCCGCCCGCCGCTGATCACATCCAGCGTTGCTGCCTCCTCCGCAGCACGGATCGGGTCGTGCAGCGGTAGCAGCGCCACCGCCACTCCCAGCCGGATCCGCTCAGTGCGCGCCGCCGCCGCTGCGCAGACCAATAGCGGCGCGGGCAGGATCGAGAATTCCGGGATGAAGTGCATCTCCGCCAGCCAAGCGCTGTCGAAGCCGAGATGGTCGGCCAGTTCGATCTGCTCCAGCGTCTCCCGATAGCGCGTTGCGGTGTCCTGGGCCGCCGAGCGCGGAAGCTGGAAGAAGAGCCCGTATTGCACGTGACGTCCTATTGCAGGGTGAGCCGGCTATTGCAGGGGTGAGCCGGGCAGCGGGTTGAGGTAGTAGATCGACTCCTCCGGCGCGACTTCGCGCAGCGGCGCGACCAGCTCGCCCAGCGGATCGCCCGGCTGATAGCTCAAATCCGGCATGCTGTCGAAGGCCCAGATGTCGGTCAGTCGTTCGCGAGGGCCACTCGTCGCCTGGTACGCCGTGACCAGGCCCCCGGCCCCGCTGTCGATCGTGTCCGCCAGCTTGCCCAGTAACTCGTGCGCCGCCGCCTGGTCCCCGAGGCCGACCTCCAGCACCGCCTGCATGTACTGGCGCGGCTTCTCCGGCTTGGCCGCTAGGGCCTTTTCCAGCCGCTGCTCCGTCGCGTACGGCACCTGAGCGCCGATGATGACCGACTCCTCAACCTCGAACTCCTCCAGCGCCAAAGGAATCCACTTCGCCAGTTCCGCGTCGTTATACAGCGAGGCAGAGGCCTTTTCGAACTCGGCCAGATTCTCGAAGCGAGCCAGTATCAGATCCTGGCCCATGCGTCCGCCCGAGCGTTTGAACCAGCCCAGCACGTCGAAGCCGTTGCGTTCCATCGCCGGTATCGAGACCTCGGCGTAGGCTTCCACCCAGCGGTCGAAGACCGAGTCCGTCAGGGGCTTAATTGTGTGGACGGCTTCAATGATGATGGCCAAGGTCGTTCTCCCTAGTTCAAGTCGTCTTTGATCGCGAGCAAGAACTCTCGCGTGCGTTCGAGAGTCTCCTCGTCCTGGCCCGCGATCGATGCGAGGAAGTCCGTCACGCCGATCTCGTGCAGGCGGCGCAGTTCCCGCTCCACCTCTTCCTCGCTCCCCACGATCGCCACATCGCCCGGCCCCTCCGCGCCCGAGCCGTCCAGCACGCGTCGGTACGACGGCAGCTCGCTGTAGATCGGCATTGCCTCGGCGATCGCGCTGCGCGCGGCCTCGACATCGCTCGTTATCGTCACGGGCAGCCCCGCGATCACGCGCGGCCGCGGCATGCCGGCCTCGGCCGCCGCCTGGCTCATCTCCGGCACGACGGTGCTCTCTAGGTATGGCGCGCCCGCCAGCCAGGTCGCCGTGCCGTCGGCGAGGCGACCGGTCAGCCGCAGCATCTGTGGCCCCAACGCCGCCACCACGACCGACGGCGGCTCCGCGTCCGGCACGTCCAACTGCGCGTTGACGCGATACTCCTCGCCCTCGTAGGACACGGCCTCGCCGCGCAACAGCGGCCCCAGCACTTCGAGGTATTCGCGCATGTGGCGTACCGGCTTCGAGAAGTCGAAGCCCCACATGTCTTCGATCACCATGCGGTGGCTCAGCCCGATGCCTAGCACGAAGCGGTTGCCCGTGGCGGCCGCCGTCGACAGTGCCTGCTGCGCCATCACGAACGGGTGCCGCGGGTACGTCGGCACCACGTAGGTGCCCATCTCCAGTGTCGATGTCTGATCGCCGGCCAGTGCGATCGTCGTCATCGCATCGTGGCTGAAGATGCTTGGCAGCCACCCGCTGGCGAATCCCTCCTCCTCCAGTCGCTTGAAGCCGGCCACGGTCTCGCCCAGCGTGGTCCCGCCAGGTGATGAGCTGATTCGCATCGAGTCTCCTCCTGTGTCGGCCGCTAATCGTTCTGGGTCTGAGCTGATGATCGGCGTCGCCTGCTCGTTGAAGCAACACGCTCGGGAGAGGCTAGCGGCCTCCGCCCCCAGCGGCGATTCGAGCGGCCGCCAGCGGAGACCAAGCGGCCCCAGCGGCGACCGAGCGGCCGTGAGCTACTGGCGTCCGGCCGCGATGGCGGCAAACGCCTGATCGGTCGCGCGCAAGGTCAGGTCGATGTCGGCCTCGCTGTGGGCGGCGGAGACGAACCAATTGTGGTTGGGATGCAGGTAGGCGCCCTGCTCGGTCGCCAGGTCGCACCACTCGAAGTACATCGTGTGCTCGGGATCGTCGCCGAAGTGGAACGACGGCATCGCGGTCGGGCCCGTGCTGACGAAGGACAATCCGTGCGACTCCGCCTGCGCCTCCAGGCCATCGATCAAGAGCTGCCCGATGCGGTCGATCTGCGTGAGCGCGTCGGTCCGCTCCATCTCGGCCAGCGTTGCGCTCGCCGCCGCGAACGACGAACTCTGGAAGAAGAACGAACCCGTGAAGAAGATCTTCTCCGCCGCCTCGCGCAGCGCCGCCCGGCCCAAACCGGCCGACAGCGCGTAGCCGTTCGCGATCGCCTTCGAGTAACAGACCAGGTCTGGCTCCGCCCCGAAGCGGACATGCGAGCCGCCCAAGTCGAAGCGGAACCCGGCCCGCACGTCGTCCATGATGAAGATCGCCCCGTGTTCGTCGCACAATGAGCGCACGGTTTCGAACCAGCCCTCGCCGGGCAGGTGCGACTCGTGGGGCTGGTGGTCGTACGGCGAGAGGATCACGCAAGCGATCTCCTCGCCCCGCTCGGCGAACGCCGCGCGTAGCCCATTGACATCGTTCCAGACGACTTCGATCAACTCGTCGCGATGATGGGCGGGCACGCCCGTCATCTGCGGGATCGTCCATGGTCGGGCCCCGTGGTAGGCCGTCTTCGCCTTGACGACGACGGAGCGCTCGGTGCGCGCGCGGGCCGTGTCGACGGCCCACGACGTCGCGTCGGCGCCGTTCTTACCGAAGATCGCCCAGTCCATCCCCTGCGTGCGCGCCACCAACTGCTCGGCGTAGGCCACCATCGGCTCGCCGGGCAGGCTCAGCGTGTCGCCCAGTTCCATCTGCTCGCGCACCGCCGCGTCGACCGCCGGATTGCGATAGCCCAGGATCATCGGGCCGTAGGAGCACATCCAGTCGACGTATTCGTTGCCGTCGACGTCCCAGAAGTGCGAGCCCTCGGCGCGTGCGATGAATTTGGGGTGGCGCCCACCGTGCGTGCTGCCGTTCTGGTGGCCGTAGACGCCGCGCGGGATCACCCGTTGCGCGCGTTCCCAAAGTGCCTCGCTTGCCGACAGTCGGTCGTCGCTCATGGTCGTTGTTCGCCCATCACTTGAAGTCCTGCTTGTAGCCAGCGGGGTAGTAGAATGTCTTCATCGCGTTGCGCAATTCCGCCCGGAAGTCGGGGTGGGTCACCGCGATCAGTTCCTCGCAGCTCTGGCGCACTGTTTTGCCCAGCAGTCGCGCGATGCCGTACTCGGTCACCACGGTGTCGCTGATCTCGCGCGGCACGGTCACGATCTGCCCCTCCTCGAAGCGCGGCACGATGTTCGACGCCGTCCCGGCCAGCCCGGTCGACGGCATCACCGCCACGTAGCGGCCCGTGGGACAGAGATAGGCGCCCAGGGCGAAGGCCAGATGCCCGCCCACCCCGGCCACGATCTCGGGTCCGATCGTGTGTACGCCAACCTGGCCGCTGAGGTCCATCCGCAGCGCTCCGTTGATCGCGACGAAGTTCTCGTTGCGCGCGATGTTGCGCGGGTCCAGCAGGTATTCGATGTCGCGCATCTGGTAGTAGGGGTTGCCCGCCATCACCTCACGCTCGGCGCGGGTGTTGCCGATCACGGTGGCCGTGAACTCGCCGGGATGCAGCGCGCTGTTTCGTCCGGTGATCACCCCCCGCTCGGCTAGCGGCACGCAGCCTTGGACCGTCAGCTCGCCGTAGTAGCTCAGCTCCTCCTTCTCATCGAAGGCCCCACCCAGCACCGTGTTGCGCGTGTGCTCGCCGACGCCGATTTGAATCGTGTCGCCGGACTGCACGATCTCCGACAGGTAGTGCCCGAGCGCTTCGTCCTCCGGATAGGGCGGTGGCAACTCCACATCCGGCGTCACGTCGCGGTCCGTCACCACGATGTAGTCCAGCTCCGACACGTGCAGCCAGCCGTCGCCCTCCGCCGGCAGCACGCTGGGCGTCACCTCGGCGATCACGGTTGCCGCCCGACGCGACGTCGTCACCGCGTCCCACAGACTGCCGCCGCAATTGACGTAGCCCTGTTCGTTGGGCGGCGAGACCGTGATCTGGATCTTGTCGATCGCCCAGGCCTCGCCCTCTCCCCGGCGCGCGTCCAGTGCTTTGTGGATCCCCACCAGCCAGTAGGGGTGGTAGTCGGCGATGCGGGCCTGCACGGCGTCGCGGTCGAAGGGAGTGGCGAACTGCGGCGCGATCTGGAAGGCCGCCATCGACTCCTGGTTGTACCAACCGGTGTCGGGCACAATCACCCCGCGCACCTCGACGTCGCGCAGCTCGTCGCGACGCTCGGCCAGCGCGGTCAGGATCTCGGGCGAGGCGTGCGCGGGCGGTAGCCAAAGGTGGTCGCCAGACTGAAAACTGGCCGCCGCCTCGCTGGCGCTGACCTGTTTACGCGCGTACTCCGCGCGCCAGTCAACGGTGAGATTACGCTGGCCCATGCCGCGGTCCTTTCGCGACAGCGCTGGCTTAGCGCCAGTTCTCGCGTGCAAGAAAGAGGGTCGGTAGTATAGCCGCGCGAATCATTCGTCAAGGAGTAATACCGCATGTCCGTCGTCGACCGCATGAGCTTCGGCATTTTTCTCGCGCCGTTTCACCCCCTCGGCGAAAACCCCACGCTGGCGCTCGAACGCGACTTCGAGCTGGTCGAGTTGCTCGACCGGCTCGGCTATGACGAGGCCTGGATCGGCGAGCACCACAGCGCTGGTTGGGAGCTGATCGCCTCACCGGAGGTCTTCATCGCCGCCGCCGCCGAGCGGACGCGCCACATCAAGCTCGGCACGGGTGTCTCCAGCCTGCCTTACCACCACCCCTACATCCTGGCCGAGCGCATGGTCCAACTCGATCACCAAACACGCGGTCGAGCCATGCTCGGCGTTGGACCCGGTGCCCTCGCCTCCGACGCGTACATGCTCGGCCTCGAAGCGGTCGAGCAGCGTCGCATGATGGACGAGAGCCTGGAAGCGATCCTCGCCCTCATGGACATGGACGGTCCCGTCACGCGCGAGACCGACTGGTTCACGATGCGCGACGCGCGGCTCCACCTGCGCCCCTACACCAACCCCCGCATGCACGTCGCCATCGCCAGCGTCTTCTCGCCCGCCGGCATGACTGCAGCGGGCAAGTACGGCTGCGGTGTCCTCAGCCTGCAGGCGCCGCGCCAGGGCGGGCTCGACCTCAAGGAGCACTGGGCGATGGCTGAAGATGCCGCAGACAAGGCCGAGAAAGAGGTCAAGCGCTCAGAGTGGCGCATCGTCTTGCCATTTTACCTCGCCGAGGACCGCGACCAGGCCTTCGACGAGTGCCGCGCGGGCGCGCGCGAGTTCTATCAGGAGTATTTCGAAGGCACGCTCGGGCGGCCTCCCGCTGTCGAGAGCGAGGATATCGCGCACGAAGTCAAGGCTGGCGGCGCCATCGTCGGCACGCCCGATGACGCCATCGCCGCCATCGAGCGACTTCAAGATCTCTCAGGCGGCTTCGGCGGATTCCTTTGTCAGGCCCACGAGTGGGCCCCGCGCGAGAAGGTGCACAAGTCGTTCGAACTCTTCGCGCAGTACGTCATGCCGAAGTTCCAAGGCCAGCTCGAACCGATCGTCGACTCGCAACAGTGGACCGCCGCCAACCCGGACTCGATCTTCGGCAACAACCCCAAGGCTATGGAGCGCGCCTTCAAGGACGCCGGCCGCGAAATCCCGCCCGAGGTGGCCAAGAACTTGCAGCGCTAGCTCCCCGCGACGTCCGCACAGGCGCGCGAAATCCGGTCCGCCCCCTCGCGCAGGTCGTCGAACGTCGTCCAAGAGTAGGCCAGGCGGATGTTCTCGTCGTCGGGGCCCGAGTCGCGGTCCGGGTAGAATGCCCGCCCGATCGGGAAGATCGCGCCCTCTTCGACGCCCTTGCCCTGCACGTCCATCGATTGCAGTCCCTCGGCCAGCTTGAGCCAGAGGAAGAACCCCCCGCCGGGCTGTTTGAACGTCGCGTACGGCTCGCAGACGTCGCGCAGACGGCTCACGAGCGTCTCCATCTTGTCGCGGTAGATCCCGCGCATCATCGACACGTGCTGCTCGAACTCGCCGGTCACCATGTACTGGTACAGCGTGCGATGCAGGAGCGGGCTGTTGCCCATGTCGAAACGGGCCGGCATGATCGCGTCGATCAACGATGGCTGTGCCTGCACCCAACCCACGCGTAGTCCTGTCGCGATTACCTTTGAGAACGTGCCCGCCACGATCACGCCGTGGCCGTCCGCCACGGCCGAGATGCTGGGCACCATCTCGGAGCCGAAGTAGAGCTCGTTGTAGGCCGTGTCCTCCAGGATGAAGATCGAGTGCCGCGACGCGAGCTCCACGAGCTGCTGCCGTCGCTCCATCGTCATCGTGACCCCGGTGGGGTTGTGGAACGTGGGGATCGTGTAGATCAGCTTGATGCGACGCCCCTCCGCCTCCAGGCGCAGGATCGTCGCCTCCACCTCGTCCACCAGCAGGCCATCGTCGTCCATGCGCACGCCCACGATCTCGGCTTGGTGGCCGCGCATTGTGCGCAGCGAGCCGGAGAACGTCGGCAGCTCGGTGATCACAACGTCGCCCGGGTCGAGCAGTGCTGAGCAGACGAGGTCGATCGCGCCCGCCGCGCCGTTCGTCAGCACGAACGAGTCGGAACCCGGCGTCGTGGGGTGGTCGCGGGAGAAGAATTGTCCGATCAGCTCGCGCAGCGGCTCAAAGCCGTGCGCTCCGCCGTAGACCAGCGGCGCATCGTCCGGAGTGTCGAGCGCCCGCTCCATCGCGTGAATCAGGCCCTCACGTGGCTGCGTCGTGGCGTCGGGGATCCCCCCGGCCAGCGAGATCGGCGACACCTTGGGGTCCGGCCGTTTGCCCGACAGTCCCCAGTCCGTCATCGTCCCGGCCGTCAGGTGCTGGACGCGGTCGCTGACCAGGGCCGAGGGATCGCGCTCGCCCCACCGCTCCGCGGCCAGCCCAGAGACGTCTGGGGTGGTCTCACTCGTCGTCATCGATGCACCTCCGCCGCCGGATCGGCTTCACGCACAGCCGGGATAAGTCGGGACCGTTCGTTGGTAGCGCACAGTGTAGTCGCCGTCCCGCGTAGCTGTGTTGTGTCCCTGTGTCCGACCCGTCCAAGAGCCCGCCCGTCCCGAACTGCAGCGCGCTGGCTAGCTGGCAGCACCTCGTGCCTCACGCGACTCCACCCACCGCTACCCGAGATCTGTCGAGTCCTGCCGGCCCTGTCCCATCATCCAGACACGTCCGCCCCACGAGTTCCGTCATCCAGACACGGCCGCCCTACGAGGACTGAACATGCGGGGGGGGGCACGGGGGGCGCCGCCCCCCATACGAATGCCTTACTCTGGCCCCGGTCAACACGACATTGGATCAGCGGAGGTAAACGGCGTGAAGTTGGGCGTCCTGGACCAGGTCCCGATTCGCCAGGGCGGCAACGCCGAGCAGGCCTTGGCCGAGAGCTTCGAGCTGGCCGAGGCCGTCGACGGCTGGGGCTTCTCGCGCATCTGGTACGCCGAACATCACAACACCGGCTCGCTCGCCTGCACCGCGCCCGAGGTGCTGATCCCGCACGTCGCCATGCGCACCAAGCAGATCCGCGTCGGCTCCGGCGGGGTCATGTTGCCGCACTACTCGTCGCTGAAGGTGGCCGAGCAGTTTCGGCTGCTGGAGACGCTCTATCCCGGTCGCATCGACCTCGGCATCGGCCGCGCGCCCGGCTCCGACGGTCGAACCGCGCGCGCTCTGGCCCACGGCCCTGGCTCGCTCGGCCTGGAGCACTTCCCCGAGCAGCTCGGCGACATCTACGGCTATCTCGCCGACGACCTGCCCGAGGCGCACCCCTTCCACGGCATCAAGGCTGGCCCACCGCGCCGGGGATCGGAAGACAGCGATGAACTGCAGTCGGACCACCAGCCCGTCTCATCGATGCCGGAGCTCTGGCTCCTCGGCTCGTCCACCATCGGCGGCGCCTACGCCGCGGCCATGGGCTGGGCCTTCTCCTTCGCCCACTTCATCAGCCCCGATGGCGGCGAAGAGGTGATGCGCAATTACCACACGCAATTCAAGCCCTCGCCGATGTGGGAGAAGCCGACTGCCTCCCTGGGCGTCTCCATCACCTGCGCCGACAGCGACGACGAGGCCGAGGAACTCTCCTGGTCCCGCTGGATCAGCCGCATTCGCAGTAATCGCGGCCAGCGCGGCGGCATCATCTCGCCGCAAGAGGCGCGCGATTTCGAACTGTCCCCCCAGGAGGAGGAGTACATCGAGTACTTGAAGACGCGCTCGGTCCACGGCACGCCGGGCAAGGTGCGCGACCGACTGGAGGAGCTGGCCAAGGTCTACGACGTCGACGAGTTCATCGTGCTCACGATCACCTTCGACTTCGCCGCCCGCCTGCGCTCGTACGAATTGCTCGCGCAAGAGTTCGGCCTCATCCAGCAGGCCGCGCCCCCACCGGAACTAACAGTGGAACAAGCCGCGCCTTAGGAACGGGTGTAGCATGCCTCCCGCAACGCTCAGCGACTCCCCAGTCATCATCGAAGCGCCGGTCATCGTTGAGGTTGCAGTCAACGGCGCCACACCCAAGAGCCGCAACCCTCATGTGCCGCGCACCGTGGACGAGATCGTCATCGACGCCGTGGCCTGTATCGACGCCGGTGCCTCGATCGTGCACAACCACAACGACGACCCAGTGCTCGGCACCGTCCCTACCCACGACCCTCAGCCCTACATCGACGCCTGGCGCGCAATCCTCGCCCAACGCCCCGGCACCATCCTCTACCCCACCATGGGTGGCGGCGGCCCCCACACCACGATCGAGCAGCGCTACAGCCACATCCCCGCCCTGGCCGAGGCGGGCGTGCTGGGCCAGGGCCTTGTCGACCCGGGCTGCGTCGCCTTCGGCGGTACCGATCCTGACGGCCTGCCCGCCGACGCCGACATCGTCTATCGCAACACGTACGCCGACGCGCGTTACATGTTCGCCACCTGCCACGCGATGGGGCACGGCGCCAGCATTTCCTGCTTCGAGCCGGGCTTCGTCCGCGTCGCGCTGGCCTATCAGCGCGCCGGCAAGCTCCCGCCCGGATCCTTGGTCAAGCTCTACTTCGGGGCAGGCGGCCTCGCCTGCGCCGACGATGGGGCCTACCCGCTCTCCTTCGGTCTGCCGCCCACCGAAGCCAGCTTGGACGCCTACCTCGCGCTCTTGAGCCCGGACATTGAGAACTGGTCCGTGGCCGCGCTGGGCGGAGACGTGATCGAGAGTGGCCTCGCTCGCCTCGCCCTCGAACGCGGCGGCCACGTCCGCGTCGGGCTCGAAGACCATGCCGGCTCGCGCCAGCCGTCGAACGTCGAACTCGTCGACGAGCTCGTTGCGCTCTGCGACGAAGTCGGGCGCCCCGTCGCGACATCGGTCGAAGCCCGTTCGATTCTGGGCCTGCCTGCCGCCGGCTAGCAGCCTCCCCGCATCAGCGAGAATCGCGCCTGTCTGCCGCGACCCTGAGGAGTTCACCATGAAAGCGATCGTCCGTCACAAGTACGGATCCCCCGACGTTCTCGAGCTGCAAGAGGTCGAAACGCCTCCCCTGCTCGACGACCAGGTCATGATTCGAGTGCACGCGGCTTCGGTGAATCCGCTGGACTGGCATTTCCTGCGAGGCACACCGTTCGTGATCCGGATGACGGCCGGGCTGGTCAGACCGAAGCGCAAGATCCTGGGTGCGGACGTGGCCGGGACGGTCGAAGCGGTCGCTGCCACAGTGACGCGGATTCAACCCGGCGACGAGGTCTTCGCGGCCGGCCCTACTCTGGGCACCTTCGCCGAGTATCTCTGCGTCCCTCAGAATCGCGTCGTGCTGAAGCCAGCCAACGTCACGTTCGAAGAGGCTGCGGCCGTGCCGGTCGCGGCGCTCACCGCACTCCAGGGTCTGCGCGACAAGGGACACATTGAGCGGGGACACAAGGTCTTGATCAACGGTGCGGCCGGCGGGGTGGGGACGTTCGCCGTCCAGATCGCGAAGTCGTTCGGGGCCGAGGTGACCGGTGTCTGCAGCACGAGAAATCCGGAGATGGTGGGATCGCTCGGCGCGGACCGCGTGATCGACTACACCCGCGAAGACTTCACGAAGGATGACGTGCGCTACGATCTGATTCTCGACGCGTACGGAAACCATTCCTTGTCCGAATACAAACGCATCCTCAACCCCGAGGGGATGTTCGTCGCTGCCGCGGGGTCCCTGCTACGCACTCTGCGGATCGCGCTGCCGGGATCGAAGCGGATGGTCTGGTTCATCGCCGACCCAAACCTTGAAGACATGACCTTCCTCAAGGAGCTTCTGGAGACCGGCGAAGTCACGCCGGTCATCGATCGCAGCTACCCGCTGAACGAGGCGCCCGATGCGATCCGCTATCTCGAAGCGGGCCACGCCCAAGGAAAAGTCATCATCACGGTCTGAGACACCGGGTCTCGCCAGTCAGATCCGACGGATTAGGAGCCGCCGATGCCCCGCATGCCGACCGACGTCCTCGCCGACTTCCTCCAGCAGCCCACGACCGGCGTGCTTGCGTCGTTGCGTCGCGACGGCCGCCCCTACACCGTCCCCGTCTGGTGGCTCTACGACGGCGACACCGTCCCCGAATCCCACCACGACGCTATGCCCGGCAGCTTTTGGATCAGCGGCACGACCACCCGCGTCTGGTGCAAGCAGCTCATGCACGACCCGCGCGCCTCGCTTTGTATCGAAACCAACGACCCCGTCGCCCACCACGTCGAGATCGACGGCCGCTGCGAAACACTCCTCCTGCCCGACTTCGACATCTGGCCCAATTCTCGGCGGCTGGCGGAGAAATACGTCGGACGGGGCGACCCGGAGAACGCGGACGGCGTCGACGCCTTCTTCGCCAACATGCAGACGGAGCCGCGCCTGCTGTTCCGCCTCGTCCCCGAGGTCTGGCGCGCGATTGACCTGACCGTCTACCGCGGCAAGCGCGAGGATCGAGAGTTTCAGGAGCCACAACGCGATGCGTAGCGAGAACAACGGAGCTCAGAAGGAACGAAAACGATGAGCCACGTCGAACTGCGCCGGTCTCCCTTGGCGGGTGCGGTGGAACTGCTGGTCACCCGCAAGCCGGTCGCCTGGTTTCTCAGCAAGACGCTGCGCCTGATCGACACGCCCCTGCTGCGGCTGATGCAGGGCCGCATCTCGATCGGCTGGGGTTACCCCGTCCTGCTGCTGACCACGACGGGCGCCAAAACCGGGCGGCAGCGCACGGTCACCTTGCTCTACATCGACCGTGGTGACGACGAGGTCGCCGTGATCGGCAGCCACTTCGGCCGCCCCGATCACCCCGCCTGGTACCACAACCTCAACGCAGACCGCGCTTGCACGGTCGAGATCGGCCGTCGCAACTGGCCGGCCACCTCCCGCCTCGCCGACTCCGACGAGCGGGCCGAGATCTGGGCGCAGGCGCTGCACCTCTACGCCGGCTACGACAAGTACCTGGAGTGGACTGAGGGTCGCGTTCCGCCCGTCCTCATCCTCACGCCCCAACGACATAAGCGAGGTCGCGGCGAAGGCGAGCGCTACTCCGACCGCGCTGGCGAGTCCTGATTGAACTGCGCCTGGCGCTTGTCCCGGAACGACGACCCGCCCTCGCGCGCGTCGGGCAAGTGGTCAGTCACCGCTGTCTTGGCCGCGATCTCGTCCAGCGACTGCTCCCAGCTCATCTCGTGTGCGTTGTAGATCGAGCGCTTGAGGAAGCGCATCGCCACCTGCGGGCCGTTGGCCAGCTCCGTCGCCAAGGCCAGGCTGCGGTCCATCAGCTGATCGGCCGGCACCACCTCGTGCACGAGACCCAACTCCAGGGCCTCTTCCGCCTCCACCATGCGGTTCAGCATCAGGAAGTCCATCGTCTTGGCCACGCCCATGTGCTGCACCAGCAGGTACTGGCCGCCCTCGTCCGGCAGCAGCCCAAAGCGCAATGTGCCCGACATCAGCCGCGCCGTCTCCGACGCGATCCGGAAGTCGCAGGACAGCGCCAGCGCGAGCCCCGTCTGTACCGCGACGCCGTTGAGTGCGGCGATGCTGATCTTGTCGATCGATCGAATCGTGGTGTTGACCGCCTGCGAGAGCCAACGCAGCCCGTCGTAGGTGCCGATCGCGTGGTTGTGCCCATGCGGGATGTCGGGCACTAACGGCGTCGTGTCGCCGAACTCTGGCGTTCGACCGCTGATGTCGTCACCGGCACAGAAGGCACGCCCCTGACCGGTGAACAGGATCACGCGGATGCCGTCGTCCATCTGGGCCTGCGTCAGCGCCTCGATCAGGTCGCGTTTGATCGCCTGGTTGAGCCCGTTCAGTCGCTCCGGCGTGTTGAACTCGAAGATCGCGATGCCCGGATCCTGCACCCGAATCTCAAAGCCCTTGAAGTTCCCCGTTTGCATGGCGCCTCTCCTATCGACCCTCGAATGACGGCGGACGCTTCTCAATGAACGCCGACACCGCCTCGCTGTGGTCCGCGTCGAACCGGCTCATCACCATGTTCTGCGCCTCTTGGCGCAGCACGTCCGCCAGTGTGTCCGTCTCGCCCAAGGTCAGGTTCGACTTCATCCGACCCATCGCTGACGTCGGTCCAGAAGCCAGCTCGGCACAGAGCGCCAGCCCCTCGCTCAGCAGTTCCTCGTGCGCGACGACGCGGTTGACCATGCCCAATGTCTGCGCCTCCTCCGCGCTCAGAATCTGCGCCGAGAAGTAGAGCTCGCGCGCCTTACCCGGCCCCACCAGTCGCTGCAGGAAGTACGAGCCCCCGTAGTCGCCGCTCAGACCGACGTTGCGGAACGCCGTCCCGAACCGGGCTCGCTCCGATGCGATCCGCATGTCGCAGGCTAGCGCGATGCTCTGCCCCGCCCCCACGGCGTGTCCGTTGACCAGAGCGACGGTCGGCTTCGGCATCGTGTGCAGTACCTCCGACACGCTCATCTGGCTCTCGTAGAGTTGGCGCGCTGCCGCCTCGACCGTCCCCACCGGGTTCGCCACCGCCTCGTTGGTGGCCCGACGCTGGTCCATCCGCTTCACGTCGCCACCGGCGCAGAAGGCGCGCCCGGCACCCGTGATCGCGATGCAGCGCACCTGCGGGTCGTCCGCGCATTCGGCCAGCGTCGACGCCAGACGCGGCAGCATGTCCTCGCCCAGCGCGTTCAGCGAATCGGGGCGGTTCAGCGTCAGCAGTGCCACGCCATCATCCCGCCTGTCCACAAGTACGGTCGTCATTGGCCAGCTCCTTCGCTCGGTCCGCAGGATAGTGCTCCGGCGATGCCGCTATTAGCCGCCGAACTTCGGCTGGCGCTTCTCGACAAACGCCTGGGCCGCCTCCTTGTGGTCGGCGTCCAGCCGCCCCAGCGTTAGGTTGCGTGCTTCTTGGTGCAGCGTGTCGGCCAGCGACGCCGTCTCCGCGAAGATCAAGTTGCGCTTCATCCGCCCGATCGCCTTCGTCGGCCCGGCCGCCAGCTCCGCGCAGTACTCCAGCGCCTCCTGCTCGAAGTTCTCATGCGGAATGACGCGATTCACGATCCCCAGTTCCATCGCCTGCTCAACGCTGAGGTTCTCGCCGCGAAACAGCAGCTCGCGTGCCCGTCCCGGTCCGACGAAGCGCGGCAGCAGGTAGTTCATCCCGTAGTCGCCGCCCAGGCCCACGTTGCGGAACGCCGTCACCAGGCGCGACTGGTCGGAGGCGATGCGGATATCGCACGCGAGGGCGAGGCTCATGCCCCCGCCCGCCGCGACGCCGTTCAGCAGCGCCACCGTTGGCTTGGGGATCGAGTAGAGCTGGTGGCTCGAGTCGAGCTCCGACTGCCACAGATTCTCGATCGACTCGTCGATACTGGGTTTCCGGCTCTCGTCGGCGTTCGCATTTAACGACGCCATCCCCTTCACATCCCCGCCCGCGCAGAACGCGCGACCGGCCCCGGTCAGTGCGATGCAGCGCACCGCCGCGTCGGTGGCGCAGTCGCGCAGCGCCTCGGCCAGGCGGGGCACCATGTCCTCGCCCATCGCGTTCAGGCTGTCCGGCCGGTTGAGTGTGATCAGCCCAACGCCGTCAGACCGTTTGTCGAGCAGCACTGTGGGCATGGGTTGATTCCTTTCGCGACGGCGACATGCTCCCGTTCGCCCGCCCAGCCCGCAAGACGCTCGTTGATATTCTGCCGCTCCACTCAGCGGAGCAACGACCCATGACCGACATCGCCGGCCGCATTCTCGTTCTCGGCGGCCTCACAACCTCGACTTCGTCCTCCGCGCCCAACGCCTGCCTGTCGCGGGTGAGACGGTCACCGGCGACGCCTTCGAGACGACGCGCGGCGGCAAGGCGGGCAACCGGGCCGTGGCTGCCGCCCGAATGTTGGACGACCCCAGTCGCATCGCGATGGTCGGTCGCGTCGGCGGCGACTGGATGGGCCGCACGATGCTGGATGGGCTCGTCGACGCCGGCATCGATGCGACGCGCGTCGCCACCGACCGCGAAGCCACGACGGGCGTCGCCGCGATCTACATCGACGCGGCGGGCGAGAACACCGTGACCGCCGTCTACGGCGCCAACCACAACGTCGGCGACGTCGAACTGGCCCGCCTTGAAGACGTGCTACCCGGCGCGGCCGTGTTGCTCGTCCAGTTCGAAACACCCTGGGCCCACGACCCAAGGCGCGATCGAAGCGGCGCGGCGCGCCAACGTCAGCGTCGTGCTCGACCCCGCTCCCGCGATCGACTTGCCATTGGACGCCTTCGCCGGCGTCGACATCCTCACGCCGAACCAGGGCGAGGCCGAGCGTTGGACGGGCGTCGCGGTCACGGATCCTGACTCGGCCGCACTCGCTGGCCGGCGCCTCGTCGATTCGGGCGTCGGGACGGCGCTGGTCACGCTGGGCAGCGCGGGCGTCGTCGCCGTCGACGCCGAGGGCTCGCAGCACTACCCCGCCTTCGAGGTCGACGCCGTCTCCACCCTCGCTGCTGGCGGTGCCTTCAACGGCGTGCTGGCCGCCGGGCTCGCCGAAGGCCGCACCCTGCCCCAGTCGATCGAGCGGGCCCAGGCTGCCGCCGCCCTCTCCACCACCCGCACCGGCGCCCAGGAGTCGATGCCGAGCCGCTCCCAAGTCGAGGAGTTCTTGGCTGAGGTCTGGCCCGCCGGGGCGTACACTTGCCTCATGTGCGGCCGCTTCACACTCGGCATTGAGAACCAAGAAATCCTCGCCAAGCTGCTTGGCGTCGAGGCCGATGCCTTTCTCCAGCAGCACTACCGCCCTCGCTACAACATCGCGCCCACGGACGACCACTGGCTCCTACGCGTCAAGGCCGAGCAGCGCGAGCTGCCGCCGGCCAAGTGGGGTCTGGTCAACTCGTGGGCCAAGGACGCGAAGAGGGCGGCGCGACAGATCAACGCTCGCGCCGAGAGCATCGACACCCGATCCGCCTTCCGCGAAGCCTTCAAGACCCGACGTTGCGTCGTCCCCGCCGACGGCTATTACGAGTGGACCGGTGCCAAAGACAGCCGCCAGCCGCACTGGTTTCATCGCCCCGACCGCGGCTTGATGCTCCTGGCGGGCCTGTACGAGTCGTGGTGGCCCGACCCCGGGAGCGAGCTTTCCACGAGCGACCGAAACAAGAACCGCCCCGACAGCGAGAAACGCCCGCAACGCACGTTCACCATCATCACCACCGACAGCAACGCCCTCAGCCAGCCAATCCACGACCGTATGCCCGTCATCCTGCCCGACGAAGACGCCGTCGACGCTTGGATGTTCGGCGAAATCGACCCCGACCGGCTCAAAGACTTGCTGCGCCCCGCCCCAGACGGCTACCTCGCGGTCAGCCGCGTCTCGCAGCTCGCCAACTCCGTCAAGAACGACGGACCGGAGCTGCTCGTCGAACAAGCCCAACTCTCCGTCGAACAACCCAAGCTGCTCTAGGCCGTGCGCGTACTCGTGATCGGCGGCACGGGCTTCATCGGGGCGCCGGTCGCACGCGTGCTGCACGACTCCGGACATGAGGTCGCCGTCTTCCACCGCGGCCTGACCGACGCCGAGCTTCCCCCCGTGGTGCAGCGCATCGTCGGCGACCGCGGGCAGTTCGCCGACTCCCTGCCCCAGCTACTTGCGTTCGCTCCACATTCCGTCGTCGACATGACGCCTATGGGCGCGCAGGACGCCCATGCCACGTTGTCCATGGTGGCCCAGCTCGATGCGACGGCGATACGACTGGTCGCGGTCAGCAGTATGGACGTCTATCTGACGTACGGCCGCCTGATCGGGACCGAGCCGGGCCCCCTGCTCGACCCGCTGCTCAGCGAGGACTCACCGCTGCGGGACGTCCACTTCCCTTACCGCGGCCAGGGGCGCGACCTCGACCACTACGAGAAGATCCTGGTGGAACGAGCCGTCATGTCGGACCCATCTATCGATGGCGTTGTCCTGCGACTGCCCATGGTCTACGGACCCTGGGACCGGCAGCACCGCATCCTGGACGATCTCCGGCGCATGGACGACGACCGCCCCGCGATCCTCCTGCCCGATTCCTTGGCCGATTGGCGAGTCGCGCGTGCGTACGTCGACGACTGCGCCCATGCGATCGCGCTGGCCGCCACGCACCCCGCAGCAAGTGGTCGCATCTACCACGTCGCCGAAGCCGACGCGCTCAGCCAGGAAGAGTGGGTCGAGGCGATCGCCGCCGCCGCGGGCTGGTCCGGCGAGATCGTGCGCGTCCCTGACTCGGAATTACCCGAGGCCTGGCGCGTGCCGATCGACACTCGCCACAGCTGGCAGGCCGATTCTGCCCGGGTGCGGAGCGAGTTGGGCTATCGCGAGCTCGTGGGACGTGAGCAAGGACTGCGCCGGACCGTGTCCCACGAACGTGCGCACCCCGCCGCGAACCTACCGCCGTTGGACTACCGTCTAGAAGACGAGCTGCTGGCCCGTCTTCGTTCCGGGGAGACGCAACCATGATCGAAACCATCGACGACTTCCTGCGCTACTTCCGCTCCGTGCACAAGCGAGCCATGCGCGACGTCGCGGCGCTGCCACCTGCGGCCGACGGCTGGAAACCGGCGGATGGCGAGGGCGAGATCGCCTGGAGCATCAATACCCTGATCGGCCACATGGCCGGCTCGCGCCTCTACTTCGCCAGCGCCTTCCGCGGCGAGGGCTGGATCAGCCCCGAGCCGCCCGATGTCTCTAGCCCCGACAAGTGGGTGCGCGCGCTCGAACAGTCCTACGACGACTTCGTCGCCCAGGTGGGCGACGCTCCGCCCGACTGGATGTCGCGCAAAGTCGATATGATCGACACGCCCGGCGGCCAACTTGCCGGCTGGCGGCTGCTGCTGATGATGATGGAGCATGACATCCACCATCGATCGCAGATCGACACCTACGCCGGGATCAACGGCTGGCCCGTGCCCGACATCTACGCCCGCAGCGCGGAGACGATCGGCGGGCTGCAGGACCAGCAGCGAGCCAAGCATCGGAACGACTAGCGAGTGTCGCGGCGGATAGTCGCAGCGCGCGCCCTGACCCGACAATGGCGCGCATGAGCGACACGAGAACCGGCGAGACGTTCCCGCCCATCACCCTGGACGACGTCCGTCGCGCGGCGACGAACATCGCGCCCCATCTCTCGCTACCCACCCCTCTCGTCTACAGCCCAGGCCTCTCCGAACTGCTGGACGCGCACGTTTCGCTCAAGCTTGAGACGGCCACGCCGATCTCGGTCTTCAAAGTGCGCGGCGGCATCCACCTCCTGATCGAGATGAGCGACGAGGAGCGAGCGAGCGGCGTCGTCACCGCCTCGACCGGCAACCACGCCCAGTCGATCGCCTACGCGGCTGGCCTGCTCAACGTCGATGCACAGATCTGCATGCCCGAGAACGCGAACCCGGACAAGGTCGCCTCAGTCGAGCGGCTCGGCGCGACGGCGCTGCTCGGCGGCCACGACTTCGATGAGGCCCGCCTACGTGCCGGGGAGATCGCCGCCGAACAGGGCCGTCGCTTCATCCACAGCAGCGACGAGCCCGATCTGATCGCCGGCGTCGGCACGGCCGCGCTCGAAGTCTTGGAGTCGCAGCAACCCGAGACGGATCTCGTCATTGTCCCGGCGGGTGGTGGCTCGGGCGTCTGCGGTTGGCTGGCCGTTCGCGACGGTCTGGACCACGAGGCCGAGATCTGGGCCAGCCAGTCCGCCCAGGCCCCTGCCATGCACGACTCCTGGCGCGCCGCGCAGCTGATCGAGCGTCCCAACACCACCGTCGCCGAGGGCCTCTCGACCGGCGTTCCCTTCGAACTGCCCTTCCAGATCCTGCAACGCAGTCTGGACGACTTCATCCTCGTCGACGACGAGGAGATCATCGCGGCCGTTGGGCTGCTCTTGGAGCGAGCGCACGTTCTGGCAGAGCCGGCTGGCGCCGCCTCGACGGCGGCCGCCGTCAATCAAAGCAACCGGCTCAAGGGCCGCACCGTCGTGCTCGTCGTCAGCGGCGCCAACATCACCCGCGACCAACTCAAGGCTTGGCTCTAGCGAATCGGCTCGAGCTAACTCGCTGGCGCCGCGGCCCGCTCCGCCGACACGGGCTCCGCGTCCAACTCGCCCTGGAGGAAGCGGATGATCTGCGGCCAGGCCTCGCGGTCCTGAATGAAGAACTGGTGCCCGCCCTCGAAGAACTCCATCCGCGAGTTGGGAATCTGCGTGGCGATCGCCTGCATGTTCTCCGGCGGCGCGATGCCGTCGTACTTGCCTCCGCAGGCCATCACCGGCATCGACAGCCCGGGCAGGCGGTCGTAGACGTCCAGGTCAGCCCGCGCTTTCAACTGCAAGCGCGCGCCGAGCGCCGCGCGAGGGTTCGGGTTCTCCGCCACCGGCGTCATGGCCTGCTCCAGGAACTGCGCCACCTGCTCGGCGTTCTCGGCCTGCCAGGCCGCGTCCCGACGTACGTCGGAGATCCCCAGCGTCGTTAGGAAGCGCTCCTTGGGCTCCAGATCGACCAGGTCGATCAGCGGGTACGAGCCTTTGCCCTTACCCCCGCTCGACGTGCAGTTCAGCACCAGCCGTTCGATTCGCTGCGGGAAGCGCGCGGCGAACTCCTGCCCCACCATCCCCCCGAACGACGTGCCCATCACCAGGCACGAGTCCCAGCCGAGGGTCCCCAGCAGAGCGTCCGCATCCTCGGCGTAGTCCTGCATCGTGTACGGCCCGTCTGGGATCGTCGTTTGGCCCAGCCCGCGCTGGTCGTAGGCCAGGATCTCAAACTGCGACGCCACGGGGCTGTCGAAGATGTTCGGCTTGCGACGCAGGTCGCCGTTGGACCCGCTGACGAAGAGCAGCCGCGGCCCTTCCCCTTGCAGCTCGTAGTACATGTTCAAGTCACGGACGTCGACGAAGGGCATGGCGAACTCCTCGCGCCGAGGCTAGCGCCTAACGCCGTCGCCCTGCTCGCCCTCAAGCAGGGCGCGCTTGCGATCCAGCCCCCAGCGGTAGCCGCCCAGGCCGCCGTCCTCGCGCACTGCGCGATGGCAGGGCACCGCGATCGAGACCGGGTTGTGCGCGCAGGCGTTGCCAACCGCCCGTGCTGCCTTCGGCTGCCCCAGCTCCGCCGCGATCGCCGAGTAGGTGCGGGTCTCGCCGCGCGGAATCGACTGCAGCGCTTGCCAGACCCGACGCTGGAACGCCGTCGCCCGCAGGTCCAGCGGCAGCTCGATCGCCGGCGCCTCGCCCTCCAGATGCCGCACGAGCAGCTGCAGCCAGGGCTGCAGCGCCTTGGGCTCTGGCGACAACTCCGCGCCCGAGAACTCGCGCTCCAACTCGCCGACCAAGGTCGCCTCGTCGTCGCCGATGTAGACCGCGCAGACGCCCAGATCGGTCGCGCCGACCAGGACCCGCCCCAACTCACTCTCCACGCTCGCGTAGCGAATGCGCTGGCCCGCCCCGCCCTTCGCGTAGGCCCCCCCGGCGTCATTCCCAGCGACCGCCCCGCGCTCTCGTAGAGGCGGCTGCTGGAGCCATAGCCGGCTTCGTAGACGGCGTCCGTCACCGATGCGCCATCGCGCACCACCCCCTTGAAGCGGCTCCCCCGGCAGGCGTCGGCGAACTCGCTCGGCGGTAAGCCAACATGACGTTGGAAAACCCGTTGAAGCGTGCGCGCATGCAGCCCCGCCAAGCGGGCCAGCTGCCCTGTCGATCGCGACTCGTCGGGCTGCGTCTGCACGAAGCGGCAGACCCGACGCACGCGCTCCACCTCGCTCAACCGTTCGGGTGGCTGCTTCGGCTTGCAGCGCTTGCAGGCGCGGAAGCCCGCCTCCTCCGCCACGTCGGGTTCGTCGAAGAACGTCACCACCTCGGCTCGCGGCCGCCGCGCCGGATATCCCGGCCAGCAGTAGATCCCCGTGCTGCCCACGCCGAGCACGAAGATTCCCTCCCACGACGGATCGCGATCGACGACCGCTTACCAGCGCGGATCGGACTCCACGGCCGCCCGTCTTGCATCGCGCGCGGTCTCGCGTTCCGCCGCACGCGCCTGTGTCTTCTTCGCTGTTGGGGTCTGAGTCACCATGGCTTTCTCCTTGCGCATAGCTTCTCTCCCCTCGTCCGACGCTCGCTATCCGGATCGCGACGGCGAATCCGCGTCCGCTCGACCCGACCGCCTAGCTCGCGAGCGCGCTCATCGCCGCGGCCAGTTCGAAGTCATGCTCGCTGATCCCGTCCACGTCGTGCGTCGCCAGATCAACGACCACGCGGTTGTAGACGTTGAACCACTCCGGGTGGTGGTCCATCTTCTCCGCCACCAGGGCGGCCCGCGACATGAACCCAAAGGCCTCCACGAAGTTCTCGAACTCGAACTCACGATGTAGCTTGCCGCCTGCGACGTTCCAGCCGTCCAGGCTTGCGACCTGCTCGCTGATCTCTGCGTCGCTCAGGCGTCGACGTTCGGTCATGGTGGATCTCCCATCCAAGTCTGGCCTGCGCCGCCCAAGAGCCCGACAGCCGCGGATGGCCTGACCGCCGGAGTATATGCCGCGCCGTGCGGCGCCAGGTCCGCCCGAGCGGTCTCATCCGCCCTCTGCTCCTCCCCGTATCCTGATTCTGGAGCAGCGGTAGTTCGGCCGCGCGGGTGACACGCATGACTTCGGACGCCGAGACGCCGTCCGTCCCAGTCGACGCCCCGCGCCTGACGTCGACCAACTCGACCCCGCCGTCCTGATCGCGCGTCGACGCGCCGTCACGCTGATGGCCGTCTCACTCTTGCTGGCGATGAGCGCCTGGTTCTCCACCTCCGCCGTCGGGCCCGCCCTGGAGGCCGCGCGCGGCTACAGCGGCACCGACCTGACCTGGATGGCCGTCGCTGTGCAGGCCGGGTTCGTGACCGGCACGCTGGCCGTTGCTTTCCTCAACGTCGCCGACATCTTCAAGCCGCAGCGCGTCTATTTCGTCGGTGCCATCCTCGCTGCGGCAGCCGCCATCTCACTGCTGCCCGATCAAACGGCGACACCGGCCATCGTCTCCCGCTTCGCGGTTGGGCTGTCGTTGGCTGCCGTCTATCCCGTCGCGATGAAGATCGTCGCTGGCTGGTACCGAGTCGGGCGCGGTTTGGTGCTGGGGGTGATGATCGGCGCCCTCTCGCTCGGCTCGGGTCTACCGCATCTCTTCGGCTCGCTCTTCGACCCCGACTGGGAGCCGGCCATCATCGGTGCCGCCGTCGCCACGCTGGTCTCCGGCTTCCTCGTCATCGCGCTCGTTGAGACCGGGCCATTCATGGCCAAGGCGGCCCCGTTCCGGCCCCGCTACATGCTCGAAGTCTTGCGCGACCGCCCCACCGCGCTCGCCAGTGCCGGCTATCTCGGCCACATGTGGGAGCTCTACGCCATGTGGACCTGGATCCCCGTCGTCCTGCTCGAAGTCGTTGGCGAAAAAATGGTGCTCTCGGGCACCTTTGCGCTGAGTAGCGTGCTGACCTTCGTCGTCTTCGGGGCGGGGGCGGTGGGCTGCGTAGTGGCCGGTCTCGGATCGGAGCGCTGGGGTCGAACACGCTCCGCCTCGGCCGCCATGATCGCCAGCGGCTCCATCGCCCTCTTCATCGGTTTCCTGCCCGACGATGCCGAGATCTTGATCGTCGTCCTGGCCGTGATCTGGGATCTCGCCGTCGTGGCCGACTCCGCCCAATTCTCGACCGCGATGTCTGAGTTGGCTGACCCCGATTACGTCGGCTCCGCCCTCGCCATCCAGACCGCGATGGGCTTCGCCCTCACCATTCTGTCGATTCGCCTGCTGCCCATCATCGAGGGCGAGGCGGGCTGGGGCGTCGCCTTCGCCATCCTCTCCATCGGGCCGTTCCTCGGCACCCTCGCCATGCTGCGCCTGCGTCAGTTACCCGAGGCCGCCGCGATGGCCAACGGCCGCCGCTGATCGCTTCTGACCAACAGGTTCGATTAGTCTCGGGCGGCGGGTGTATCGAAGGTGACGATGAAGCGGCTGAACGCGACGTTAAGTTCGCTGGTGGATGCTGCTGGGCTCGCGATCATTCGGTGGGGGAAGCGAGCATTGGGCGCGTTGCTGACTCACTTACGCCTGCGCAGGTTCCGTCCGCGGCGTGTGGTCGAGTGGGGCGAGAAACGGTTTCGCGCGGAACCAGTTCGGATCGCCCGTAGTTTAGTGGGATTGAACGCGCTGATCTGGTTGGTGGCATGGGGTGTTCTATCGGCGGCGGTCCTCGATGGGGATTCGCAGAATCTTGAGGTGGCGCTGACGGGCTCTGGAGCTATCACAGCTCTGATCGCCGTGTTAGTCGCGGTCAGCGCCTACCGTGAATCTATCCTGGAACCGGACTTCCAGACGGAGATTGCTCTCACGAGTGGGTCGGCCCGTCTCTGGGCCGCGGGGCGGCTTCAGGACCCCGGCAGATCACGGAGCGGAGATAGCAGCCATGAGTTCCAATTCGATGAGTCCGAACGGAACCTGACTCTGAGTGTTTCTATTGTCAACGCTGGGCGCGTGACGGCGCGCGATGTCGCTACTTCAGTCACGCTCACGACCGACGGTGGCGAAGTCAATGAACCGGTGGCTGCAGACGGATGGGTCTATGAGCCTCATCTGCTTCTTGACGGCTTCCAGGGGACTGACCCTAATTTTTGGGCCTTCACCGTTGTCGGTGGACCGCGCGTTTCGATCCCGCAGCTGATATCCGCCGGTGTGGACGCCTTCCGCGTGGTCATTAGCCGGCCGAATGCGGGCTGGGAACCGTTCGAGATTCGACGTAACATGCAGGTTGTGGCGGCTGGCAAGAGGTATCCCGATCATCTGGGCTGGTGGCAGCGAGTCGGACCTATCCGGAAGTCGACCGGCAGCGTGGATCCCGGATTAGAGTCTTCAGGCCCCTCTGCTGAAGCGCCGGAAAACGGATTCGCCTGCCCGCCTATCCTCCCCCCATGATCATCCCCCCCGACATCGGCCGCTTCGTCGAGACCGCCCGCGTCGCCCACCTCGCCACCGCCTCCGCCGACGGCGATCCTCACGTCGTCGCCGTCACCTTCGTCCTGATCGACGACGACATCTTCATCGCCATCGACGAAAAGCCCAAGACCACCACCCGCCTGCGCCGCGTCACCAACATCGAGCAGAATCCCCGCGCCACCCTGCTCGTCGACGCCTACGACGACGACTGGTCCAAGCTGGGCTGGGCCATGCTGCGCGGCAAAGCCAGGGTCATCGCGCCGGGCGATCGCAGCACCCCGCCCCGCGACGAGATCCTGGCTGAGCTGCGAGCCAAGTACCCCCAGTACCACGAGCACAATCTCGCGGACCGCCCCCTCATCCGTTTGAGCATCGAGCGGGTCACGAGCTGGGGTCAGACGACGACGGGCTAATACCCGATCGTCAGCGATCGGTCCCGGCCAGGAAGGCCAGCAGCCGTGCGTTCGTGAACTCCGGCGCTTCCTCCGGGAAGAAGTGGCCCGCCCCGGGCACCGGCTCAGCCCGCAGGTCGGGGAAGTAGGCCGAGAACTGGTCGAAGAACGGATTCCCGCTTGGGATCGACCCCGGCTCTCGCCGGCTGCCGGGGTCCGCGTACATCCACAGCGCCGGGTGCGGGTATCGCTTGAGCCGGTCTTCGGGGCCGTAGTCCATGAACTCCGCGTAGAGCGGATGCGGTTCCAAGTCCGCTTCCCACATCTCCGCCACCTGCTGCGACGACAGCGCCTCGTACGACTCCGACTCGTCGAAGCGGTGCTCCGGCAGCACCCGGCTGAACGCCAACGCGTCGCGGTAGTAGGTGATCGCCGCCGCGTGAGATCCCGGAGAGGCGAAGGCGGCCTTGTATGTCGCGACGGTCTCCTCGTCCGCCCATTGCGTCGCCGAGCGCGCCACGGACCAGCGTCCCACCCAGGGCGACTCGGGCCGGCCCGGCAGCGGCGGATCCGACTCGCCCGTGAAGACCTGGTCGATGAACTGCGCGTGATACTGCGCGAAGAACTGCTCCGGCCGGGGCTCCGCTTTGAACCAATAGCCGTGCACCGCGCCCGGGGCCCAGACCGTGCAGAGCGTGTCCATCAGCGCCAGCCGTGTCGTGCGCTGTGGCCAGTCGATCGCCAGCTTGAAGGCGATGATCCCGCCCCAGTCATGCCCCACGACGGCGGCCCGCTCGATTTCGAAGTGGTCCAGTACTCCCACCAGATCCGCCGCCAGCATCTCCCGATCGTATGGACCGGCTGGCTTGTCGCTCGCGCCGAAGCCGCGCGTGTCCGGCACGATCAGGCGATAGTCCGCCTCGAGCGCTGCGATCGCATATCGCCACTCGTACCACGTCTCCGGGAAGCCGTGGATCAGCAGAACCGGCTCGGCCTCCGCCTGCCCCGCCACCACGACGTGCAGCGTGATCCCGTTCGACTCGACCTGATGGTGTTCCACTCGACCGCCTACTTCTTGGAGCCCGGCCGCGCCTCGGCGCTTTCGCCCTGGTAGAGCCCTGCGCCGCCCACTTCGCGCCAGTGCGTGTGCGCCAGGGTGTGCATCGTGAAGACGGACTGCATTGCCGTCCACTGGCCCTGCGCGTCCAGCGTCTGGTTGATCGCTTCCTTCGTCATCTTGAGGCCGAACAGCGGCTTGCTCGCGATCTTCGTCGCCAGTTCCTCCGTGAAGCGCGTCAGATCATCACGCGGCACCACGTGGTTCACCATTCCCAGCCGGTACGCTTCCTCCGCCTCCATCCAATCCCCCGTGTAGAGAAACTCGCGTGCCTTGCGGTGCCCCAGCTCCCAGGGATGCGCGAAGTACTCCACGCCCGGAATCCCCCAGCCCACGACGAGGTCGCGGAAGCGCGCGTCGTCCGAGGCCACGATCAGATCGCAGACCCAGGCCAGCATCAGCCCGCCGGCGATGCAGGCACCCTGCACCTCCGCCACCATCGGCTTGGGGATGTTGCGCCAGCGGCGGCACATCTGCAGATAGATCTCTTCCTCCACCGCCATCGCGCCCTCGGCGCCGGGCAGGTCGTAGTTCTGGTACGTCCCCACCCCGTGCAACAACTCGCGCTGCTCCGGTCCGCTGCGCATGTCATGGCCCGACGAGAAGTGTGGGCCCTCGCCACTGAGGATGATCACCTTCACGTCGTTGTCCTGGTTGGCGCGGTCGAACGCATCGTTGAGGTCGTAGGTCATCTGGATGTTTTGGGCGTTGCGTGCCTCGGGGCGGTTCATTGCCACTCGCACGACCCCGTCATCCAGGTGGCGATACGTCACGGTCGTGAAGTCCGTGTCGGTCATCGAATGCTCCTGCCCTGATTCGCTGTTCGAGCTGCGAGCCGCAGGCTACCACCGCGGAGCCTCCTGTCCGAAGACTCCCCCGGCTGAGGGCTACTCTGAATCCATGCCGACCGTCCACCTCCTCGGCGTCCCGATCGACCTCGGTGCTGGCCGCCGCAGCACCGACATGGGTCCCAGCGCTCTGCGCTTAACCGGTTTGGCGCAGCGCATCGCCGCGCTCGGCTACGACGTGGTCGACCTCGGCAACATCGATGTCCAGATTCCGGAGTCCGCCCCCGAAGGCGACGCCACCATGCGATACGTCGAGACCATCGCCGACGTCTGTCGTCGCGTCGCCGCACGTACCCGGGAGTCGGTGGCGGCGCAGGCTCTGCCGATCACTCTCGGCGGCGACCACTCCATCGCCGCCGGCTCCATCGGGGGCGTCGCCCGGGCCCACGCGTCTGAGCACACCGATCAAACGACGAATGCGGGCCGGCGGGTCGGCGTGATCTGGGTCGACGCGCACGGCGACATGAATACTCCCGCCAGCTCCCCTTCCGGCAACGTGCACGGCATGCCCTTGGCGGCGCTGCTGGGCGACGCACCGGATCTGCTCAAGTCGGTCGCCGCTGGCCCGTCGTTCGTCCCCAGGACGTGGCCCTGATCGGCCTGCGCGACCTCGACAAGCGCGAGCAGGAGAGGATCCGGGAGTCCGGCGTGCTCGCCATCACGATGTCCGAGATCGATCGACAAGGCCTCGCCACTGCCTTCGAATCGGCGATCGCTGCGGTCACCCGCGACACGGACGGCTTCTGCCTCAGCTTCGACATGGACGCCGTCGACCCGGCCGAGGCGCCCGGCGTTGGCACGCCCGTCGCGGGCGGCCTGACCTACCGCGAGGCGTATCTGCTGATGGAGATGGTGGCCGAATCCGGCCGCCTGCTCGGGATCGATCTGGTTGAGGTCAATCCCAGTCTGGACCATGAGAACGCGACGGCGGAGCTGGCAGCGCAGCTCGCCCTCTCCGCCTTGGGCCACCGAATCCTCTAAGAATTTTGATGTATCAGACATGTTTCATCGGCTACTATGGCCGACTCTCGTCGGCCGTCGTTTCAGGAGTGGCGCGTGCCCGACCAGAGCTCTGACGATCCCGCCGCCGCGTTGCGCGCCACCGCGCACGAACTCAACAGCACGCTCAGCGTGTTGCGGCTGACCCTGGACCTCTTGGAAGCGGACCAACTCGACCTGTCCGCGGCCGCCGTGCAGCTGCGCGATCAGATCGACGATGCGGGACGCCACGTGCTGAACCTGCAGCGAGCTGCACGCGACGAATCCGGTTA
>Ga0310121_10000967_pt1 | contig 30255 bp, 23 predicted proteins | sample CB27_Tmax_986_MG_FD_203504 | JGI IMG/M metagenome (GOLD analysis project Ga0310121, IMG submission 203504) | Marine microbial communities from Western Arctic Ocean, Canada - CB27_Tmax_986 | ecosystem: Environmental > Aquatic > Marine > Oceanic | place: Canada: Western Arctic Ocean | collected... | reverse complement strand
GCTGTCCCTGCCGCGGGTTGTGACTCAGGCCCCGATCCCTGCGAGTTGGAGACCGACCTTGAAAAGGCCCTCGGTGGCTGTAAAGAGCTGGCTGGCGCGAACCTGACAGCCGCGGACCTGACCGGCGCGAACCTGACCGACGCGAACCTGACCAATGCGGTCCTGGGACATGCGGACCTGACCGGCGCGAACCTGACCGACGCGAACCTGACCAATGCGGGACTGTACGTCGCGAATCTGCAGGACGCGATCCTGACCGGCGCGAACCTGACCGGCGCGAACCTGTACCTCGCGTACCTGGAGGACGCGGACCTGACCAATGCGGACCTGACTGGCGCGGACCTGTTCATCGCGAACCTGGAGGGCGCGGACCTGACCAATGCGGACCTGACTGGCGCGATCCTGGAAGAGGCGGACCTGACCAATGCGGACCTGACTGGCGCGAACCTGGAAGAGGCGGACCTGACCGACGCGAACCTGACCGGAGTAATCTGGCAGAACACAACCTGCCCGGACCTAATCAATAGTGATACCAACGGCAACACATGCTGCGGGCACTTCGATGGTGCCGTCCCGTACGCGGGCTGCGACTAGCCGCCATTGCCCCGCATGATCCATGGTAGTATTCCCTGGCCGAACATTTGGGGGACTGTGATGTCTCGTATCTATTCTTTGCTGCTTTCTGCTCTTCTTCTCTTCGCCATTGGCGGGTGTGGTGGCAATAGCGACGGGCCAACCGACACGACGGGAGAAACCCAGCCCGAACCACACTGCGACCCAGTGACGCACCATCTGGAGTGTATCGATGGTGCCGTCTATGAATATGGCATCTGGGGAGACGGTATAAGCGACTGCGATGATGGCCTGAAGAAACTGTTCGATTGCCCCTTTGGTTGCGACCTGCATGGGGATACAGAGGAAAACCCTTGTTGTGAAGAGTACGCGTGTTTTTGCACTATGGAAGACCTCTGCATACCCGAGCCCAACAACACTACGAATGATGTGATCTCCTCAGACTCGACGACAGCGGACACCACCACAACAGACGCCCCAGACACGCTGGCGGCATGCGATTTACCCACCTGGCTGGAAAAAGCCGTCGCGGGCTGTAAGGACCTGGAAGGGGCGGAGCTGGTTGGCGCGTATTTGTGGCACGCGGACCTGGAAGGCGCGAACCTGACAAACGCGGACCTGACGGACGCGAACCTGGTCGCCGCGGAGCTGCAAGAGGCGAACCTGACCAATGCGAATCTGACAAACGCAGATCTGAGCGAAGCAGATATTTACGGGGCGAATCTAACCGACGCGAATCTGACCAACACAAAGGTCGTCTACACAAACCTGACAGAGGCGAATCTGCAAAACGCAAATCTGACCGGAATACAGTGGGGGTTTACCCCCTGCCCGGACGGAACCAATTCCGAGGACCACGGTGACACCTGCTGTGGACATCTCAACGAGGCTATTCCAAGCGCGGGTTGTGACTAGCCCCCATTGCCCCGGGGGTTACGACTTTTTGCTACTCAGCCCAGCAGCAATGCTAAACCCCATAGAGACTAAGCCCATGGCAACGGGCGCATTGGCGACAGCTGTTTTATCGTCAATGAATACCATCGTCAGAACGCCACTGATCACTGCTAAGGCTAGAAACACTTTTGTCATATCCATGGCATCCTCCTCTACCGGAGCCTGTATCTTGCCACAGAGGAACAGCCTTGCATACTCGGGGCGCCGGACCGCAGCTCATTGCCCTGCATCGCACCCGGTAGTATTCTCTGGCCGAACCTTTGGGGGACTGTGATGTCTCGTATCTATTCTTTGCTGCTTTCTGCTCTTCTCATCGTCGCGATGGGAGGGTTGAGTGCCTATGGTGGTGGGAAGAAAGATCCATGCACAGGAGACAACTGGGTAGAGAAGGCAAAACGCGGTTGTAAAGATTTGCAAAACGCGGACCTGCAAAACGCGGACCTGAAAAACGCGAAACTGGAAGACGCTGACCTGACTGTCGCGAACCTGACAAACGCGGACCTGGAAGGCGTGGACCTGTCGGGGGCGAACCTGTCGGGGGCGAACCTGAAAGGCGCGAATCTGAAAGGCGCGAACCTGAAAGGCAGGGACCTGCAAGACGCGAACCTGGAAGGCGCGAAGCTGGAACGCGCGAACCTGAAAGGCACGATCCTGCCATTCGCGAACCTGACTGGAGCGAACCTTTACAAAGCGGACCTGAGTGGCGCGATCCTGCAAGGCGCGAAACTGACAGACGCGAAACTGACAGACGCGAAACTGACAGACGCGAACCTGACAGGCGCGAACCTGCGGAGCGTGAAGTCCGGTGGTATTGATGGTACACCACGACTGTCTGCCCCCTGGATGCTTGTGAAGGGATATCTCATCGGACCTGGCGCGGACCTGCAAAACGCGCACCTGTTCAATGCGAACCTGGAAGGCGCAGACCTGAACAGCGCGAACCTGACAGGCGCGGACCTGAACAGCACGAACCTTTACAAAGCGGACCTGAGTGGCGCGTTCCTGAACAGAACGAACCTGAATAAAGTGAACCTGAGACTCGCGAACCTTACTGGCGCGAACCTGGAAAACGTGAGCCTGCAACCCGCGGACCTTTCCTTCGCGAATCTTAAAGACGCGAACCTGGCCGGCGCAAACCTAACAGGCGCGAACCTGAGCGGAATAACCTGGGAGAATACAACCTGCCCGGACGAGACAAATTCCGACAGTAACGCCAACAAATCCTGCTGCGGACATCTGAATGGGAAGGTCCCAAGCGCGGGTTGTGACTAGCCTTTCCGGATCTACTCGACGGTAACGCTCTTCGCCAGATTACGAGGCTTGTCGATGTCGGTACCCCGGTAGTCGGCCACATGGTAGGCGATAAGCTGCAAAGGCATCACCGCTATCAAGGGTTGTAGCAGCTCCGGGGCCTCCGGCACCGGGAACATTCCATTCGTATGGTAGGTCAGCCGCTCGTCGTCCCCCTCGGTCACCACCGCCAGCACAAAGCCGTCGCGGGCTTTGATCTCCTGCAGATTCCCCAGGGCCTTGCTGTAATCCGGTCCACGAGGAACCAGCATCACCGTAGCCATATGTTCGTCGATCAACGCGATAGGGCCGTGCTTCATCTCGGCCGCCGAATAGCCTTCTGCGTGAAGATAGGAGATCTCTTTGAGCTTCAACGCTCCCTCCAGGGCGATGGGATATAAGATCCCCCGACCGAGGAAGAGAGCTTGTTGATAATGGGTCAGCTGCAGAGCAAGCTCCCGGGCCCGGGCTTCCTGCACCAGGATCCCGCGCATCAACACCACCGCATGACGAAGCCCACTGATGGCATCCTTATATTGCGTCTCGTCCAGATGATTGCGCAGATAGCCAAGGCGAGCCGCCAGAAGATAGGTGGCCGCCAGCTGGGTGGTAAAGGCCTTGGTGCTGGCCACACTCACCTCGGGACCGGCCATCGTATGAAAGACATAATCCGACATCCGAGCGATGGACGAGCCCTGCACATTCACCACACTCCCCAGAGTCCCGTTGGCCCCTTTTACCCGTCGCAGGGCGGTTAAGGTGTCGGCCGTCTCGCCCGACTGCGACAAGCTTAAGGTAAACGTTCCCGGCCGGGTCGGTAGACCCAACGAGGTCCACTCGCCGGCCTGATCGGTACTCGATGGGATCCCCGCCAGTCGTTCGAAATAGTAGCGCGCCACCTTGGCCGCATGGAGCGAAGTCCCGCAGGCGAGCAGCTCTACGAACTCAATACTCCGGGCGAAGTCCTCGGTCAGATTCATAAGATCAGACGGCGGCCCATCGTCGGTCTTTCCGAGCAGATGATCCATTGTGGCCAGAACGGCGTCGGGCTGCTCATAGATCTCTTTGATCATATAATGCTTGAAGGGCCCCTTATCCACCTCGACTCCCGACCAGGTGAGGGTCTGAACCTCGGGCTGCACAGCTTCCCCGTCGGCGACCTGGTAGAACTCGACCTCGTCGGCCGTGGCCCGTCCATAGACTCCATCGTCCACATAGACCACCTTGTCGGTATGGCGCACGAGAGCCAGGGTATCGCTGGCCACCACATTATGATCGTCCGCCAGACCGACCACGAGAGGGCTGGCGTTTCGTGCAAACCAGATACCCTCGGTATCCTCATCAAACCAGAGCGAGAGCGCGTAGGAGCCTTCCACCAAGGCAAGAGCGTTTCGAATACCCGTGGCGATATCGCCGGCGGACGAGACCTCTCGATCGAGCAGATGCCCGAGCACCTCGGTATCCGTCTCGGATACCAGCGCAATCCCCTGCCCCTGCAGCTCACTCTTCAGGTCGAGAAAGTTCTCAATGATACCGTTATGTACCAATACCAGCTTTCCCGTTCGGTGGGGGTGGGCGTTGGTCTCGTTGGGCCGACCATGGGTGGCCCAGCGCGTATGGGCGATCCCTATATGGCCCTCCATTCCATGGGTCCGGCCACGCAAGAGCGAGATTCGTCCCTCGCTCTTGACCATCTGGGCGCCTTTGGACGGGTCGTATAGGAACACCCCGGCGGAATCATAGCCGCGATAGTCCAGCCGCGACAGCCCCTCCAGAAGACCGCTTAGGCAAGGATCACGCCCAACAATGCCAATAATTCCACACACGGCTCAGGACTCCTTCTCGCCGGAATCACGAGTCTTACGTTCGACCCAGCCTTCTTTGTTTACCTGGGGCGTTCGGCTGATCGCAAGAGCGCCCGCCGGTACATCCTCGGTGACCGTTGTCCCGGCTCCGACATATGCCCCCTTGCCTACGGTAACCGGAGCCACAATCTGGGTATCACTGCCAATGAAGACGCCATCTTCCATCACGGTCTTATACTTATGGGTGCCGTCGTAGTTGCAGGTAATCGTTCCCGCTCCCACGTTCACCCCTTCGCCGATCTCGGCATCACCGAGATAGCTCAAATGGTTGGCTTTGCTGCCCGCCCCAAGACGGGTCTTCTTCAACTCTACGAAGTTGCCCACCCGACTCCCGGCACAGAGATGACTTCCGGGGCGCAAACGGGCAAAGGGGCCCACTCGGGCACCATCGTCCACCACCGCATCGTCCATGATGCTGTATGGCAATACGGTGACGTTGTTGCCCACCACCGCGTTGGTCAGAATGCTGCCCTGTCCAATATGGCAGCCACGGCCGATGCGAGTCGCACCACGCAAAGTCACGTCTACTTCCAGGACTGTATCGGCGCCGATCTCGACCGAATCTTCCACCACGGTACGCGCCGGATCTTCGATGGTGACACCTTGTTCCATATGATGTTTCAAAACACGACCTCTCAGGCTCGCGTCCGCCTCAGCGAGTTGGACACGATCGTTGACTCCCATAAGTTCACCCGAATTATCAAATTCGATTCCATCGGCTGGCCGACCAGACTGGGCCAGAAGGTGGACCAGATCGGTTAAATAAAACTCACCCTGGGCGTTGCTATTCCCCAACTGAGGAATCAATTCGGCCAGAACATCGCCCCCCACGACATACAATCCCTGGTTGACCTCCTGGATCGCCAGCTGTTCGTCGGTGGCGTCTTTGGCCTCAACAATGGCGACGACCCGGTTCTCGGACCGGACAATCCGACCGTAACCGCCCGGATCATCACATCGGCTGGTGGCCACCACCAGACTCTGGGGAATATGGGCCTGCATCAGCCGTCGGATTGCGTCTGCGGTAATGCAGGGCAAATCGGCGTTGAGAATAACCACCACATCCTCGGCTCGAAGATGGGGCAGCGTACAGCGTACGGCATCGCCGGTTCCGAGCGGCACATCCTGGGCTGCATAGGTCACAGGAAAGCCGTCTACAGATGTCCCCATGACGTTGGATATGGCTCCATCCTTCTCCACCACCACAGCTCGGCTACAACCGCTCTGGGCGGCCGCACGGATCACATGCGCGACCATCGGCCGACCCAGAACCCGATGTAGGGCTTTGGGCGTACGACTCTTCATCCGGGTGCCATGTCCACCCGCGAGGATCACCGCTACGAATTCTGGATTGGATTGGGCTGCCAAGGTCCTGTACCTGAAGTTACAGCCTCCCCTATATCGAAGAAGGGGCCCGGAGCCAATGAGAACCTGGTTTTGCCACCGCCCCTCGCCGGTCTATCCCCCACCCCAAAAACACACGTAAATCACGTGAGCCGCGAATGAGGAGGGGATTTGGGCAGAGACTTTCGCGTCCACGTGACTTACATGTATCCCGTTATATTGCAGTCTTTATGCCAGGATCGGCGATTTTGGATCGGCCACCGAAAAACGCACGTAAGCCATTGTTTTTTATTGGCTTTACCTGGGCACACCCGTCTCTTATATCCGACCCGAAACTGGGGTCTTTATAGACCCGGGGGGTGGCCTATTACCCAGGTTTCGGGCACCTCAGCCCTGGCCTGGGCCTTCTTCTATGGAGGGAAGATGCAACCAGCGCTGTAGCCGCGGGTAGAGTGCCCCAAAGGTATAGACCCCGGCCACGGCCCCGGCGAAGGCGCTGATGGCGTAGAGCTTACCTTCACCGATATTGACAAGAATGGGTCCAGGGCACATTCCGGTCATCGACCAGCCCACCCCAAAGAGGAGCCCACCATAGATATTTCCCGAATGGGAGGGCTTACGCCGACAATCCAGGGGCTGGCCCGAGGCGGTCCGACCGCTCCTTTTTATAAGCCAGAGTCCCAGCGCCGCGACAGCGACGGCGACACATAGAATCCCGTAGAGTTGCTCGTTCTCGAATAGGAACATCGCCTGGATATAGTCGTAATCGGCGGCTCCGCTTCGGCTCAATAAGAGGCCGAAGACCGTACCTGCACTCATCATGGAAACGAAAAATATCACGACATATTATCCTGCAAAGACCCGGTAGATCAGATGCGTAGAGCCAACTCCGGCCGCCATAAAACATAGGACGGTGACAAGGCTCGCCTTCTCAAAGTTGGCCAATCCGAAGATCCCGTGGCCGCTGGTACAGCCCCCCGCCAGACGGGTCCCAAAGCCCACCAGAAAGCCGCCGATGAGCATCCAGCCGACCTTGAAGCCACGACCCCGGTCAATGAACTCGTCGAATCGGCCGAGGGCCCAACTGGTCTCGATTCCCCCCGCCAGAGCCGCCGATAGCACGCCACCCAGAAGAAGTCCGAGAAAGAAGGGAAGGCGCCAACGCCGTTGCAAACGTTTGCGCTGAAAATACGGTTGCCGACTGAATAGAGCGCATAGATTCTCGAAGCCGGTGGAGATCCCAAAGGAGCGATTGGCGAAAAACTGGAGCAAGACCACAAAAGCCCCCATGGCCGCACCGGCGATGGCCCAGTGTATGGGCTGGATGTTCGCGTCGAGGAGCAGGGGCATTGGATGGTTCCGTCTTATTTGGGAGATTGGCTGGGCAATACGTATTTTGACCCGTCTTTGGGATGGACGCCAATAACGTACTCCAGACCGTAGATTTGTTCGAGCAACTCCGGGGTCATGATGTCCGAGACCGGGCCGGCTTCTACCACCCGCCCATCGAGCAGAAAGACCACCTCGTCGGCAAAACGAGCCGCTAGATTGGGGTCGTGGACCGAGACGAGGGCCGCCAGGTTCTGGCTTTTCACCAGATCGACGAGCAGCTCAAGGACTTCAAACTGATGGCCCGGATCGAGACCCGCTACGGGTTCGTCCAGAAGATATACCGGGGCTTCCTGGCATAGGATCCGCGCCAGATGAACACGCTGCTTCTCTCCACCGGACAGATGCGAAAAGGAGCGGTCGGCCATATCCAACAGGTCCATGGTCTGTAGGGCCTGGCGGCAGCTGTCGCGGTCCCCCTGGGACTCGAACCAGCGGCCTCCGGCATGAATATGGCGCCCCAGCATGACCGTCTGCTCCACCGTAAAGGGACTGGCCGCTGGCATATTCTGGGGAAGATACGCCAACTGTCGGGCACGCTCCTGGGAGTTCAGATCGGTTGGATCCCGGCCTTGTGCCGTCTCCACCTGCCCTCCGGTCGGGGCCAGCAGCCCAGCCAGAATCCGTAACAGGGTGCTTTTCCCACTTCCATTGGGCCCCAGAAGAAGGGTCATCGTCCCGGGCTGCAACTCGATGTCTACGCCGTTGAGGGCGGTCGCACCGTCGGGGTACTCCAGCTGGAGCGCCCTGCCGATCAATGGAGATTCAGAAGGCATCATCCCTCCCCAGACGTATCAACAAAATCACAAGGACAGGCGCACCCACCACCGCCATGACCGCTCCGACCGGCAGCTCGGTGCCGAGCGGACCGCGAAGGATACGGGTCAGAATATCGCAGATAAGCAGCAGGCTGGCGCCAAAGACCCCCGACAGGGGCAGAACCAGCCGATTATCCGTTCCGGCCACCAGGCGCACGATATGCGGGCCTATCAGCCCTACAAAACCGACCAGGCCGGCCAGAGCACCGCAGACCGAAGTCATCAGGGCGCAGCAAATCAAGATGGTCCATAGAAGTCGTCGTGGGTCCAGGCCGGCCCCCATCGCTCCTTCCTCGCCCAGAGCCAGCAGGTTGAGGGCTCGCGCCTGTCGGCATACGATCACAATGCATAGAGTCATAAATACCAACGCCAGGCAGGGCAGGAGCAGACCGGGCGGCAGATAGGTCAAGGCACCCATCAACCAGAGTAGAAGGATCTTGCTGTCCATGGGATTGACCACCGCGTGGACCACCGTGATCACAGCCGCCGCCAGGATATTGAGGGCCACCCCAAGCAGGATGATGCGTTCGGGCTGCCGGACCCCTCGCCGTAGGATGGCCCACACCAACACCGCCGTAACCAGCAGGGAACCACTCAACGCACCGATTGCCCGGACTCCATACGAGGATAAGTCCGCCAGTCCGAGCCAGAGCGCCAGGTAGGTCGCCACCATTCCACCGGCGGCCGCACCACCGGAGATCCCCAACACATAGGGATCGGCCAGTGGGTTCTTGAGCAATCCCTGCAAGGCGGCTCCGCAGACACCCAGACCACCCCCCACGAGGATAGCCAACAGGATCCGCGGGAATGTGCTCTCTACCACGAACCGGGTCGCGTCGGGGTCGGCCCGTCCCAGCACCGCCCAGATCCCGATCCGGTCGGGCGCCACCGCAAAGGCCATCAAGACCAGGAACTCAAGCAGGAAAAAGCCAAGCGCCAGAGCGGCCCAGAAACGTCGCTCGGATAACACCGATGCCCTTAGAGCACGCCATACACAAAGAAAGCTGATCAGCAGCAGAAGGCCGTAGAAGGCCAGTACCGGGATATTGGACGGGGTTGATAGGAGCGGTCCCGTTGCAGACTTCAAATCCGCGACGGCTTTCTTCAGTTGGTCAAAGCCGCGCAGAAGCCGTGGCCCGGGTTGTAGGAGATCGTCGGGAGACAGCGCCACCCAGCCAAAGTCCGCCGACGCGACCCGAAGCGAGTCTTCCAGATGTTGGCTTCCCCCTCCTTTCGAATGGACCAGGCTGACGATAATGTCGGGCTCCAGCTCGGCGATGGCCTCTGGCGAGAGGGTGGCGTAATCCGGGCCCCGTCCCTCGGGAACCGGCCGCAGCCCGGCCAGACGCGCCACCTCGGCCGTGAAGCTGTTCCGGGTCGTTGCCATCAACGGGGAATCCCCCACCAGCAGCACCGTCCGGGGTCCGCTCTTCCAGGCCTCCCCCGGAGCCTCGAACAGGGCCGCCATCCGGATCAGGAGTCGAGCGGCCTCGTCCTCGGCCCCAAGCTTTGTACCCAGGATCTCAATACAGGTCTTCAGATGGGCCAGATCGGGGATAGAGCAAAGCTCGACCTGGATCCCGGCATTGGTCAGATGGGCCACATAGGGTGGAGCCGGTCCATCGAAATGGCCCACAACCCAGGTCGGCTTCAGGCCGACGATCGCCTCTACACTGGGATCGACGATTCCCCCCACCAGAGAAATACCCCGCTCTTTGGCGAAGGCTTTGTCGAACTGGCTCACACCCACGATCTGCTGGGCCAGCCCCAGATCCTTCAGAATGGCCGTCGTATTGGGCGCCAGGCTCACAATGCGTGCAGCCGGATCGGCAGCCTGTGCCATTCCGATCCGAAAGACCGCAAGCAGCACCAGCATGGTGGCTATGGTTGCCAGGCGTCGCATCAGGGCACGGTCTCCACGATCTCGAAGGTGTTGAGATCAACCATATGAATGCGATTGGTTATAAGAGCACTCACATAGGCGAAACCACCGGTGGGGTCCACGACCAGATCGTAGGGATTACTACCGACGGGGAAGACCACGCGATTCAGTTCCCCACCCTCCACATCATAGACCCCCACCGTATTGGCTCCGGACTCCACAACAAAGACGCGATCGCCGTGAACGCGGACCACATTGGGGCTCAACCCTACGGCCTGCCAGCGGGTTTGTACCGTGGCCGGATCGGAGGGTTGCCAGCGAGCCAGATGATTGGAGAGGGTCAATACAATCAGCGCCGTGGCGGGCTCTACACCCGGAAGGAAGACCACATCGAGGGGCCCCTCAAGCTCGCCGGTTCCCGCTACAACCGTCTCCGTCTCCGGTATGGCTACAAGGGTGTCCGGGTCGAGAAGGAACGCGCTATTTCGGGCAAAGGACAAGACGGCTATCGAACCGTCGGGATGCCGTCCCAGGCCAAGGGTCTCGTTGGATTGGACCGCGGGCATGGCGACCGGATTGTCGCCGTTATGCACATAGGCCGCGCTGGCCAGATCAAAGATATACAACTCCGACTCGATAGACGACCCCAACACAAAACGCTGGGACTCGGGTGAATAGACCCACGAACCGGGCGCCCCATCGGGTTCCAGCGGGAAGCTGGTGATCTGCGGCTCCGAATCGGCTTCCAGCCCACCGGAAATGCGTACCAGACCCCCCGGCTGATCCGTCTGAAAGAGCCCCTCGTCGGATTGCACCAGCGAGCCCGAACAGAGCACCCAGACATCATCATCGACGGTCATTATCCGGGTCGGATTGGGCAGGGGCATCAGCCAACGGGCCACAGATCCCAGATCGGAGCGATCGCGCACCTCCACAAAGCCCTCGCCAAAGACCACACCCTTGGACGTCGCCACGAAATCTGGATTCGTAACGTAGAGGTAGTCCGCGTCGACCCAGAGACCGCTGGGCCTCGAAAAGGGGGAGAGCTCCGGATCGATCCCGTCTCCAGCCGGATCGGTGCCCGGCAGGGAACAGGACAAGATCATCAGTACGATGACAAGGAATCTCATGGTCTACCCTCGGACGCTGTCAATACGGCATACACCGCACGGCCGGGAAGCGCGAGTTGCAAATGGTCCACTGCCGTTTGATCATCGAGGAGGTTCTCGGCCCGCACCGTCAGTCGAAAGGCCGAAAACTCGACCCCCACCGAACCGGACACGAAGACGTGGCCCTCCTCGCGCAGGGCGCCATAGCGATCGAGGGTGATCGCGTCACGAGCCCGCGCCATCAACTGGAGGAATACCATCCCTCGTTCATAGGACCAGGCCACCTGCCCGCTATGATCGGGCCGACCAGGAAGCGCCACATCGGAGGCATCAAAACGCCCCCGGGTGTAGGTGTAGGAGGCCGACAGTCGGTGCCCGGAGAAGGGGCCAATAGCGAGCTGGTTTTCCACTCCAAGGACGGTTATATTGCGGGCGTTCTGGGCCTGGATCACATATAGGCTCGCGGGCAGAAAAATGATCGTTCGCTCGTAGCGGCTGGCAAAGGGAGTCAGTCGGAATTCGATCTTTGGACGGCTCCACTCCAGGGAGAGATCCGCCGACCAGCCCACCTCAGGCTGAAGATCAGGGTTGCCTCGAAGAGCCCCCCAATTCAGCAACCGCTCTGCAATGGATGGGATGCGATAGGCCCGGCCCACACCCAGGCGGATACGCAGATCGCGACGACTATCGGGTCGCCAACCAAGCCCCAGACGCGGTGCCAGAACAGGAGCTTCGGACTGCCACATTTCCGCTCGAAGTCCGCCGTAGAGGGACAAGGATCCATGATGCCAGCGATCACTGATCGCTACCGATCCCCGGCCTTCGAAGATCGTCTCAATCGCCCCGGTGGAATCGGCGATCCGGCCTCGGTCCAGCTGCCCACGTAGATTCAAGCCGACTTCATGTTGGGCGTTGGGAAACCAACGGCCATCCACCCCGACAAAGCCTGCGTGTATTAATGCGGGCTGTTCTACCGGCGGTGAAAAGAGTGGCTCGGGATCGTGGAAAAGACTCCGTTCCATCCGATGGGCAACAAAGGAACGAATGATCCCCGTCTCCCCGACGAGCCCTTCATGGTGCAGGACCGTCAGAAGATATAGGCCGTCCTGGCGTGCCTGGGGGCTGGGAAACTCCGACGGGCCGGGGATACCCCGCTCCACATAGCTGGACAGATGGCTCAAACGCCAGCGTCCTCTCCCTTTCGTTTGGAGATCGGCCTGGAGCAGTCCACGAAACATCTGGGCGTCGCTATTTTGTTGCTGCCGGGTCCGTTGCTGGTCATCGAGGAAGGGGAAATCTCCGTCCGTGGAGAAGTAGCTGAATACGCCGCGCACACCCAGATCCGCCGGGCGACCGGATAAAAGTGCGTCCAGGCCCCGGGAACCGAAGGATCCGCCTCGAAGACTGAGCACACTCTGTCGACGTTGGCCGATGGGCCCGGGATCAATCAACACAAGACCGCCCAGAGCGTCGGAGCCGGCCTGGTCGGACAAGCCACCGCGTAAGATACGAATATTGTCGATACCCAGGGTCGGAAGCAGGGATAGATCGGCCCCTCCACCCAGAAGCCCACCGATGGGCACCCCGTCGAAGAGGACCAGAGTCTGCTGGCCATCCGCCCCCCGGATGGACAGATTGCTATGCTGGGCCGGAGCACCAGAGTGCTGTACCTGGACGCCGGGTATTCCTTCAAACCAGGAATCCACCGTCGGTGCCGTCCGGTCGGTCTCGTCGATTGTACGCTCCTCCGAGGCTGCTTCGCCCGGGGCTGGTTGGACATCGGCCTCCACGTAGATCGGGTCGGTGGTGATCCGGGGCCCGGGTCCGGCGTACGCCAGGGCTGCATTCCACAGGACTGCGCTCAAAAGGAGTATATTTCGACAAAGTATTCTCAGGGTTCTCTTTCAACCGAAGAGGTGAACTGATCGTCTGCAGTCGGTATCCTGGCTCACGGTGTCGGACTATCCACGCCCATTACGCCTTCCCAGTTGCCCAGTGGCTTTGTAATGAACTCACCGCTTACAGTGGCGGGACCGCGCCGGACTCTCACCGGACTTCCCTGGGTTGGCGAAAACCAACCACACCGCAGACTCTAGTTGGGATACCGCAGCCGAAGACATGGCGTCAACGGCTTTCCGGTTCCACTACGGCTCAATCACACACGGCTGTTCGACGGCCGTCGTACCCGCTGGACAATCGGTCGAGAAGGTGTGCGGATTTTCCTCCAGGGCGTCCACGTCCAGAAGGCGAATCGTGATCCGGGTTTTGGCGTCTGGGCGACGGATCTGCACGCGACCAGGCAACTGCTGGCCCTGGGGGCCACGTCGAAACCGGTCGTAGCGGATTTCACTGATCAGAGTATCTCCGAACCATATCTGCGACCGGAACAAACGCCGCCTGGACGCAGAAAATTCCAGGCGTTGACGGCTGCCATCGGTCGAACTGAGCTCCAATACGCGCCGACGGGTCTTCTTGTCGAGGACGAGTGGCTTCAGCGTCCCCTTGATCAGCGGCGGCCGGCCGAAGAACATCTGCACGACCTCGGCGCCGTTCATATACACCGGCAATACCCGCATCACATTGGCCCGGCAGGGTGGTCCTACGCGACAGGCCGCTTCCCCACGTTCATAGGTCATGAATCGGCCCTTATGCATGGCCAAAAGAGCGATGGTATCGTCGGAGGGTGTGACCGCCTCTACAAGCAGTGAGTCCTCCGGTCGTACCGCAAAGAAGATGCGGCCTTTACGAAGACTGCCGTCGATTTCCGTCGTAACGTGCGCTTCGCCGGAGATCCCGGCCTGCTCCATCAGGGGATTGGCCACGACACCCAGAAGGGATTTGCCGGACTCCGGACCCCATTGGACATCCACAGGTCCCGAATATGCTGAACAGCAACAAACGAAGAGGCAAAGCCCGAAGACCAGAACCCCCTTATTAAACTCGCCACACGCGTTCAACGACTATTCGTCGGATTCGTCGGATTCGGCAGATTCGGCGGGTTTGACGGCCAGTTTTGGGCGAAGGTTATACGACGGCAACTCTTTGTCGAAGTCGAGCTTCGCAGCGGCGACCTCACGAAGGGCCACAACACATTCTTTGTTGTCGGATCGAACCAATGGCCGTGCGCCATGTACCAGATCGTAGGCGCGACGCCCCGCGAGCATTGCCAGCGCAAACCGGCTCGGTGAATGATCCAGACAATCTTCGATGGTGACTCGTGCCATAATCGCCTCAATTCAACAGAGAGTAGCCGGGTTTACCGAAAAAACCGCCCAAAGGTCAATGATTTTGTGCGCTTTCCCTTTATTTCGAGCCGTTCACAAGCTCTGCCTGAAAACCGCCCCGGCCCCTAATCCCCGTGCACCGTACCGGCCGTAGCCGCCCGAACATCGTCCAGACTTACGCCCGGAGCACATTCCACCAGGCGGAAGCCATCGGGGCTCGTATCGAGCACCGCAAGATCGGTGAATACACGACTGACCACTCCTTGCGCCGTCAATGGAAAGGTACAACGGTCCAACAGCTTCGGCTCTCCTTTCTTTGATGTATGGGTCATCAGAACCAGGGTCCGTTTGGCACCCGACGACAGATCCATCGCTCCACCGATCCCCATGGTTCTACCCCCTGGAATCGACCAGTTGGCCAGATCGCCGGTTTGCGATACCTGCATCGCCCCCAGAATGGCGATATCCACATGACCCCCCCGAATCATCGAGAAGGACGAAGCGGAATCAAAGGTCGAGCCCCCGGGAACCACCGTGACCGTCTGTTTGCCCGCGTTGATGATCTGGGGGTCCTCTTCGCCGTCGTACGGGAACGGCCCCATTCCGAGCAGACCATTTTCGCTGTGGAACCACACATCGCTGCCCTCTGGAATATGACCAGCCACCAATGTGGGAAGGCCAATCCCCAGATTCACGATACTACCTGCGGTTATTTCCAGGGCGGCCCGTGCCGCTATTTCGTCTCGACTGAATGCCATGATGTTCTCGTGTGCAGGGGTGGTAAAGACCAACTCAGTCGCGGGACCGAACCGTCCGATACTCAAAGGGGTTCTCGTGCTCGGTCACTTCCACAACCCGATGCACAAAGATGCCGGGTAGATGCACATCGTCGGGATCGATCGCACCCACATCCACCAGGGAATCAACTTCGGCGATGGTCGTACGTGCCGCGGTAGCCATCACCGGCGAATAATTGCGCGCCGTTCGCCAGAAACGAAGATTGCCAAAGGTGTCGCCCTGAACCCCGCGAATAAACGCAAAGTCAGCCGATAACGCATGCTCCAGAAGATAGTCGCGGCCGTTGATGTTCTTAACTTCTTTGCCTTCGGCCACCACCGTGCCCACACCGGTGGGCGTGTAGAAAGCCGGAATGCCGGCCCCGGCCGAACGAATCCGCTCCACCAATGTTCCCTGGGGATTGATCTGCACATCCACGGCCCCTTCGGCCTTCAGGCGATGCAGATCCTCATTATTTCCGATGTAGCTGCAGATGACGCGGCTTACAACGCCGGCTTTCAGCCAGGTGGCGAGCCCTTTGCCCAGGTTGCCAGAGTTATTGCTGATGATGGTCAAATCCGACACACCCAGCTCCAATACACCGGCGATCAACCCTTCCGGGTTTCCACATAGGCCAAAGCCTCCAACCATGATGCTGGAGCCGCTTTTGACCGTGCTCAAAGCGCTCATCACGCTATCGTGCACCTTGTTCCGATGTCTTCCGTGTGTCTGTGGAGACGTCATCTTTGTTCTCCCAATTGCTGTGGACTCCGGCTCAAGGTCCGGTTTTCGGAATACTCGTATCGATCGCTTCGGCCACGATTGCAAGTCCTTCCCGCAGTTCGGCCTCGGAAATACATAAGGGCGGCGACAAAATCAGCATCTTATTCGCGGTACGGAGATGGACCAGCACATGACGCCGGTCAAGCTCCGCAGCCAGAGCGCCCAATTCCGATTCGTTCGCGTTCAGGACAAAGCCACCGAATAACCCAATGGAGCGAACCGCGCGGATGCGGTCCGGGCGGGCGTCCTGGATGCGCTCCATTTCCGATCGAAGAACAGGCCCCAGCCTGGCCGAGTTATCGACAAGCCCTTCGTCCCGATACACCGAGATGGCCTCGAGCGCTGCGGCACAACCCAGTGGATGGGCATAATGGGTGAGGCCCGCATATAGGACGTTTTCGTCAAAATGGGCCGCAATCCGGTCGTGGACAAGAACGGCCCCGAGGGTTCCGTAGCCACCGGTCAGGGCCTTTCCCACGGTGATCATGTCGGGAACGATGTCGAAGTGCTGGTAGGCAAACCATTTGCCGGTACGACCAAAGCCGGTGAGAACCTCGTCGCAAACCAGCAGCACGCCATTGTCATGGCAAAGATCGCGCAGATAGTTGAGATATCCGTCGGGCGGGACCAATACGCCGTTGGCGCCGGTCACGGATTCGATAAATAGAGCGGCGACCTTGTCCTTGCCCTCGTAGGCCAGCCTGTCGGCGACGTCGTCCCGGTATTCGGCCTGCTGTACGCAGGGGACCGATTCACCGGCCAGGCGTTCGCAATAGGGGGCATAGAAATGGCTCACGCCGGGGATGCCGGGCTCGAAGGGAAGACGACGATAATCGCCGGTCAAACTCAACGCCCCCATGGTGGCCCCATGATAGGACCGATAACGGCTCAAGAACTTGGTACGACCGGTAACCAGGCGCGCAATCTTAAGAGCGTTCTCGATCGCTTCGGCTCCGCCCAGGGTAAAGAACACCTTTCCAAAGCCGTCCGGGGCCAGAGCCAACAGCTCCTCCGCCAACCGTTGCTTCGCCTCGTAGATGGCGTTGGGCAGAGTCAAGCAGAGATCGGCCGCCTGGTCCCGAATCGCCTGGATGAGACGTGGATGTCCATGTCCCAGATTCGCCTGGTAGACGAGGCTCGCCATATCCGTCCAGCGATCGCCAGCCGCCGTATCGAAATGAATACCCTGGCCCCCACGGATGTCCAGAGGCTGATGCCCCTTCTGGGCGCTCCAGGTAAAAAAGAAGGGGTATTCTGTGGATGGTTGGTTCACGAGCCGCTCTCTACCCCCTGGTTCAACCCAGGATCTCGCGGAGCTTTGCAGCCGCCGAGTCGGAAAAATCAAAGCTGGGCGCAAATACCGCCGGTCCATGACTGAAGAGGCGCAACTGCATCGACTGTTGGGCCAGGGCAGCCTGGATATCCGTCGACGACGAGCCCAGATCAACAACACGATAAAGACCACGTCCCTCGACCTTCAAGCCCCTGTCGCGCAATGGTTCCAGGGCCTGGTTAAGCCGTTCGATTGACGCCTGGTGATCATAGCTACGCAACGCCCGAAGAGTATGATGGGTGCGGATCAAGCTCAGTTCGTCCCCGTCCCAGGTCGACACCATCGTCAGAGGAGTCGAAACAAAGAGCGGCGTACGTACATGAACAAGCCCCAGATGCCCGCCACACCACCAGGTGATCATATCGGGTACAAAGGGAATGCTTGAAGCCGCAAAGGGGCCGGCACCGGTCCGGTAACTGGCGGACGCGGTCTCCACAAAAACGACCGGCAGATTATGGGCCGTGCGGAATCGTTCCAGAAGCAGCCAGAAATCGGCCGGGATGCATAAGCCCGTACGCTCCTGGACCGGCTCCAGAATCAGTCCCAGCAGACGATCGGCTCCCTCGCGGCTGACCAGGTCTTCGAAGGCGGCGATAGTCGCTTCGGAGCCAACGACCGCAGGATGTGGGAGCCGTGGCCAATCAAAATGGGGAGGGCCCTGGCGATGGATGGACGGATCGGAGAGAGAGCGGGCCGCTGCGGTGGTATGGCCCACATAACCGCCTTCGAATCCCACAGCCACGACGGCGTCCTTTCGATTCCAACGCAGGACTCGCAGGCATTTATCAAAGGTCTCGTCCCGGCTTGAGGTCAAATATAGATGGGGATGGTTCGGCGTAAGGGCCGATACCCATTCCACCGCCCGTACGATGGCCGGTGTCACATAGTTGCAGATGGTTACTTTCGATACGGCCGGACCATATAAAAGCCCCGCGCTCTGCGCCTCGAGTAGGCTTTCGGGCGGAGAGGCCAGCGGTTGGGAGATACCATCCGACAGATTGATAGACGACGATGCATCCGAGACCGCCGGACCATACGCCCGAAGGGGAATGCGATAGTAGATCGCCTGCCCACCCTGGCCCTCATACTGGTTGGCCAGTTGGTTCACCACATAGGCACCATAGGCACGATTCAAATTGGTCATGGCCGCCGCCAGACCCTGCCGGTTGCGGCCCGTACTATAATCATAGCGAGGACCATTCGGTCCCTTCATGGCGCGAGCAGCCCGTAGCTGTGCTCCCTTCAATGCGCGGCCCAGTCCACTACCGTGCATATCGGGATCGACACTGATGGCAATGGAATACATGGTATTGCCCTGCCCCAGATTCGGATCTTCCGCCGGCCCTTCTACATGGTCGAAGCGCTCCAATGGAGCACCCAGGGCATAGCCGAGCAGACGTCCATCGTCGGAGGATTCCGCCACGACGGCGACACCATCGGCATCTTCAAAACCCTTGCGCAGGGTTTCGGCCGTATCGCGACGACTGGGCTCAAACACGCGTTCCTCAAGAGCCATAATCGCGGGAACAAGGGTGTCGACCTCGTCAGGCGCGGCCGTGCGAATGGCATAGGGGCCCGGGTCTTTCCGGGTCGATTCGGCCGCGTCCTCCCAGCCGGGAGGTTGCTTGCCCGGATTGGCATCCAACCAGGATAGAGTCCGCCGGATCATGGTGAACAGCTTGTCGATTTCGCGCTCGGTATAGGCTTTGGAGAGCCGGTATCGAACCGTCAGGCTACCTGCCCCGAACACCACAGCACCACGCCAGAAACGTTGTCCCAGATAGGCTTTGAGATGGTCCGAGCTGGGAAGATCAAAGGCGAAGGCAAAGCCCTGCCCCCGCGGATCGCCAACCAATTGGGGATAGCGATTCGCCATATCGGCCAAACGCGGCTGGACCCAGGCCTGAATTCGTTGGGCTGTATCGGTCTCGTCAAGAAGCTCGGCGTGAATCCGACCACGCACCAGAGATGCCAACTGCACGCTGGTAGGCTCCGGATCGGGGAAGCGGCTGGTGCATACTCCGACCTGCGCTCGTTTCGCCCAGACTATGGCGTCCGGGGAATCGGGATTGCCATCTTTGTCGACCAGACCAAAGCTCGAAGCCCAACTGAACGGACCTCCCAGTCCATAGCCAGTCTGCACTTCATCCATGAGCATCGATACCTGATGGTGGCGCGTTAGAAGACGCAACGCCTGGTAGAAGCGAGCAGTCGCATAGCGGTCCCCACCTTCGCTCTGCATGGGCTCGACCATGCATACGAAGATGTTTCCCGATCGGAGGTGCTCATCCACCACCTGTAGGGCTTCGACCTCCTGGCCCACAAGCGCATCGGTCTTGGCCGCCGGTAGAGCGAGTAGTGTTTCTATATCGCCCTCGGCCGCCGCCGCCAGATAGCCGTCCGGCGCAGGGGGCTCCTGGGTCCGGTCGTCGGTCCGGGCCGGAAAGGGAGCAAAGGCCACTTCGTATCCGGGGATCTCGAACGGTCCACGCTTCTTCGGGTTCCAGGTGGCATGGAGCGCCAGAAGAGTTCGCCCATGAAAGCTACCCTGGAAGGCCAGTATTCGGTTCGCGTCCGGCCGAGCGGCATGTAGCCGGCAAAGGGCCAGAGCCTTCTCATTGGCTTCCGCACCGCTATTGGTAAAACTGATGTGGGGCAACTCGGGCAAAATCCCTCGCAGGGTGTCGGCATAGGCGTCCACCGCCGAATGGCTGCCCCAGCTGCTATCCGGTGACCGCACCAGGGTGTCACCAAAGGCTCCATCAAAATAGGCACGAACGACAGCATCCGGTGCGAAACCGGCGACCTGGGTGGCTGTCTGGCTCATCCCGTCGAGTACCGCCAATGGCTCATCATCCACCGAGACCATCCAGGGCCCGACCGAACGAAGGTGGTCAAATACCCCGGGTTTTTTCTCCCTGGCCATTCGCTCACCGGCATATAAACGACTTCGGTAGTGTTCCGAGCGGGGCAAACGACCTTGTTCGGGTAGACGCACACCCATGGGCCGTGGCGTATCGAGAAGATGTCGCTGCGCTTCGTACGCTTCTTCCTCTGCATGTCGCTGGGCCAGACCGTCCAGATCCGGTCCGGGCAGAGCCGCCGCCAGCATAGGATGCGGATCGATGACGCCAAAATCATTTTCCTGAATGGCCACCGGAATCACCACATTCCGCGGTGCATAGGAACCCGCTGGCCGGAAGTTCCCGCTCATTCCCACGCCGCCAAATGGTAGTCGAGGACTGGCCTTATTGGTCGTGCGGTTCCAGTTCAGGATCCCCGCACGGGTTCCCAGTAGAAACCGTTCATAGCGGGCGCGAGAGCGTGTAAACACACTATTGGCCAGACCATATACGCTCTGATTGACCAGGGCGATCGCCTCGTCGTCGTCATCAAAGACCTGAATGGAGAGGTCGGGCCCGAAGAGTTCTGTATCCGTATAGCCTTCAATGGCCGGCTTTCCATCAGGAAGAGCGTGAAGGGAGGGTTTTGCATAGTATCCACCGGGGAGTCGTCCTCCGGGGACCAGGGCTTCGGCCCCGCCCGCCAGAGCCGCCTCGATGCATGTTTCAAAGCTTTCTCTTGCTCCAGCGGTGGTCAACGGACCCGCAAAGCTGGAGGGATCGTCTGGATCGCCAAACCGAAGACTCGACACCAACTCTCGTAAAATAGGAATCAACCGATCCCATAGCGATCGATGCACGAATACCCGCTCGGTGCAGGTACAGCGTTGCCCTGAACTCAGATACCCGCCAATCACGATTTCGTGCGCCGCCTGCCGTACGTCCGCATCGTCCAGCACCACGGCCGCGTTCTTCCCACCCATTTCAAGGGCCAGAAGAAGCTCTGGCCGATCCAGGGCCTGGGTCATAATTCGAAGTCCCGTAGGGTAGGAACCAGTGAAACAGAGCGCACGAACGTCGGGATGGGCCACCAGGGCCGAACCAATGGCACCACGTCCCTGCACCAGATTGAAGATGCCGGGCGGTAGACCGGCCGCATGGGCGGCTTCGGCATAGCGCTGACCACATAGAGGCGTGATCGACGTGGGCTTCATCACCACCGTATTCCCCAATAGGAGCGCAGGGGCCACATGAACATTGCAGAGATGCAACGGGTAGTTATAGGGCCCGATTACACCGACAACACCGTGGGGTAGGAAGCGTTGCACCTCGTGGGGGTGCCCAGCCACCGGCCCATCGACCAGATCGCGGCGGACATGCTGGAGCGTACCGTCGAAACGAGACGCCAGGGAACGGGCTTCCGCCAGCGCTTCCGAACGGATTTTTCCATTCTCAAGCACGATCGCGTCCGCAATCTGATCCACCCGCTCGGCGAGTGCATCACGAAAACGACTGAGGATCTCGAAACGTTCATCCAGGGTTTTCGCCGCCCACTCAGGCTGTGCTTGTTGGGCCGCAGCGACGGCCTCAGCGACCCTGTCAACGGTCCAACAGGTCTCAAAAACAGGTTCCCCGTCCCGAGCCGGGTTGACCGACACCAGTCGGTCTCCTGTCGGCAGGAGAAATTGTCCGCCGATGAAATCGCCTAAAGCCTTCATACCGAGTGAGATAATCCCACTACCGGCTCCGGGTCAACCGCGAACTAAGGCCCTGCACATCAGAGGTTATAACCGATTCCAAACACGGCTCGAACACTTGCCTTCACCCGATTATCTACACCTAGAGCCGGGCCGGCATCAAAAAGAAATATGCCACGCCAGGTCTTGCTGAACATATATTCGGCTCCAAGGGATACACTCAACGTCGTTTCTACGCCCACATCACCGGTGAGAAAGAGATAATCGAGTAGACGAGCACCCACATTGATATCCAGCTTCTCGCTCACAACATAACTGACGATGATCCCAGGGCAGCCCAACCCCACCGCCGTCTGCCGAGAGGGCGCTGTCTCCCATAACATCGAAAGCCGAAGAAGAATCGCCCAATGGATCTTCTTACGCCATTTTCCACCCCAGGTGGGTCGCGGCAGAGATACGCGGGCATCCACACCCGCAGTGAGGAATCGGAAGCGCGTATCCAGCCCACGCCCGTAGGACAACTGTGCTCGTGGAATCAACTCGAATTTCTGATCCCAGGGCATATGATAGGCGACCTCCACATCGGGAAAGCCCATCATCACGCGCACCGATTGGCCATATTGCGGGAGCAGACGCGCCCCGGTCATATTGCCGGCAAAGGCGTTGCTACCGGCCCCAAGACAACCCAGGCCAACCAGCCCGATCAAGAGCAGTCCAAAGAATGGGCGAAAAACCACGGCAACTGGCCTGGTCATGTAGAACCTCATGCGACAGCCGGTGGCTAGCTTTGCATGTTTTATTCAAACGTGCACGTTTGGCTCTCCTGGGATAAAAACGGAGCATGGACTCCCCCGAACCCCAAGTATCTAACACGGAACCTGTGCCGATCCCGGCCGGGAATGCCATGGGTCGCATAGAAGGCTGGGGGCTCGGCGTATTATTTGCCATCTTTGTGTTTTGTTCGATCCGGCCGATGTACGGCATCGACGTATACTGGCATATCGCCGTGGGGGATTGGATCCGCAGCGCAGGGGCCCTGCCCGATCGGGATCTGTTCAGCGCCTTCACACCGGATGGGGCGTGGCGATCCTTTCAATGGGGATACCAGGTCCTGGTCTCGGCCCTCGACGATCTGGGGGGGCTCAGCCTCGTCCGTTGGTTCCATATCGCTCTACATGCCCTCGCCCTCGCTCTTTTTATACGGCTGGCTCGAATCCAACGAAAAGGTACGGCAGCCCTGTTGGTGGGTGTCTTCTTGATCGCCTATATGGACCGATTACGGGTCCGCCCTCATGTGTTCAACCTCTTGGGTATGGTCGGATTGTGCTGGTGGTTCGTGCGGGTCCAGGGCTGGCGCGCTACGGCCACGAGCGCCGGCCGTCCCTGGCACGACGGTTGGCGACATATCGATCTCCCCCTTGTGGGCCTGGCTACCCTATGGGCAAACCTGCACGCGGGCGGAGCGGCGGTTCTGGTTCCAATACCCATTTTTCTCTTTACCCTGGGAGTGCTCATTCAGAGCCCACGAACGAGCTGGCCCCTGATACGCGCGGGACTCTTCACCGCCCTGTTCATGGCCCTGAGCCCGGGTTTCCTGCCGGGCATTCTCCATGCCATGGAAACCCATAATCCAGCGACTCTGGCCATGGTACCCGAATGGGCCCCTTCGTGGGTCTATCTGACCGACTCGATGGCGGATCGCTTCGTGCTCCTGGCATGGGCCCAGGGTCTACTGCCCTGGGTAGCCCTTATCCTGATTATTCTGGCGGGGATCCGTCAGCGAGCCCTGCCCGAAGCACTGGTCGCGGGATTCCTGACATATCTGGCAATTCGACATGCACGCTTCCTCTATCTGGTGGCGTTCATTCCCCTCTTCTTGCCTCTCTGGCCGGAGACATGGCCACGAACCTCCATCACCCGATCTGCCATCTGGGCCCTTACGGCATTCCTGGGCCTGGCCTTTGCGCATCACTTTCTCTGGGTAACGCGCGACGGGCCGATGGACCATATGGATCATATGTCCATCAATATCGAACCCGGCTTATTTCCTGAACAGGCCGCCCATTTCCTGGCCGATGCAGAGCTGGAAGGGCGTGTATTAAACCAGACCGGTTGGGGCGGATATCTTTTATATACGAGTCGAGGCCCAACCGGATCGCGACTTCGAGTAGCCGTCGATGGACGCCATAATATCGACGCAAAAACGGCGCGATATATCGATCTTTCCAATGATACGGCCCCGACCGTGGGTAACCGAAAGGTCTTGCAACACGATTTCATTCGGGCGAGCCTGGAATCGTATCCGGTGGATCTTCTGCTCCTGGCCAATCCGGTATTCCGCCATACCATTCATAACCGCACAGTCTTTGTGATGGTCCATCGCGATCCCCGGGCCGAGGTCTATCTGGTCCGAAACGAGCAGACCGACGAGAACCTGCGACGCATCGTGCAATACTATCGTTCCCTTGGGGCAACGGTTCCCGATCCGACAACCCAACTCTGCGAATTCGAGCGTATGGTGTGGAGTCGGAATGCATCCGCAGATTCTGCCAACCTGACGAAACTGGCGACCCGGCTCGAACAGCTGCGCGGGGGTGGGAAGATGTCGATAGAGAATAAAGTCACCTCGATGCGATTGGTAGAGAAACTACATACGGAAGGTCATCTCGCACAGGCCCGCCAACTAAACGACCTCCTGCTACAGAGTATCGCTACAGGTCACCGACTTCACCTCGCCCTCTCCGTTCATCGTGCTGCCCTGGGAGTTCGCCTTTGCGAACCCACCGAGCAAACCCAGGACCGGATCGAGCAGATCAAGGAAAAGGTAGCTGCTATGATGGCCAAGAACCGAGCGAAACCGTCATCGGCCTTCCTACCGGAAGAGGGGCGCCTATTTGAGAGTATCAAAGCCCATTACACGGCTACGGGCAGGCTCTGATCCCCGCTCTCAACCCATAAGTCGTTCGGCGATCTCTTCGTACCGTTCGAGGGCCTGCATGATGATGGAATCCGGCAGATCAGGTCCCGGTGCCGTCTTCCCCCAATCCAGGTTCTCCAGGTAGTTTCGTACCACCTGCTTGTCATAGGACGCCGGAGTTACCCCGTGGCCCCATTCATCCTTATTCCAGAATCGGCTGGCGTCCGGCGTAAGCACCTCATCAATCAAGATGATCTCCCCACTGGGTAGGCGGCCGAATTCCATCTTGGTGTCTGCAATCAGGATACCGCGGGCTTCCGCATGTTCACGAGCGAGAGAATAGACCTTCAAGGTCATATCGCGAAGCCAGTTGGCCGTATCCAGCCCCACCACGGCCGCCGCCTGATCAAAGTCGATATTCTCGTCATGATCTCCCTGTTCTGCCTTCGTACTCGGCGTAAAGAGTGGGGGCTCCAACCGAGCGGCTTCGGGAAGTCCAGGCGGAAGGACATGTCCACAGACGGCTCCCGTCGCGCGGTAATCCTTGAGTCCCGAACCGGTCAGATATCCACGGGCAATACATTCCACTGGAAGCGTTGGTGCTCTATGCACCAGCATGGATCGGCCCTCCAGCTGGTCGGCGTAACTAGCCAGGAAAGACGGGTAGTCGGAGATCTCGGTAGCGATAAGATGGTTGGGGACCAGATCGGATAAAAGATCAAACCAGAAAATGGATAGTTCGGTAAGAATACGCCCCTTTCCGGGAATCCCCTTTGGCATCACCACATCAAATGCACTCAAACGATCGGTAGCAACGATCAATAATTTATCGTCCTCAACCGCGTAGATATCTCGAACCTTGCCACGCGCCACCAGCGGTAACGCATCAATCTTCGTTTCAAGAATAGCCGACGTCATTTCTTCCTCAGTTTTCATATAAAGAGACCTCTGCCGGCGCAGTGATCTCATCCGGTGGTATGAAGTAGTCTCCCGTAAAACAGGCATCGCAGAATCCACCGTCGGTGCCCCTGGCCGTTTCCATCATTCCCTCGTGTGACAGAAAGGCCAACGAATCGGCTTCGATATACTTACAGATCTCGTCGACGGAATGGGAGGATGCGATGAGCTGTGTACGTTCAGGCGTATCAATACCGTAATAGCAGGGCCATAGAATCGGTGGGGCCGAGATCCGCATATGGACCTCCTTGGCTCCCGCGGCCCGCAACATTGAAACAATTTTACGGCTGGTGGTGGCACGCACGATTGAGTCGTCGACCACCACAATAGACCGCCCGGATATTAATTCCTCGACCGGATTCAACTTCAGGCGAACGCCGAAATGTCGAATCTGCTGGGACGGCTCGATGAAGGTCCGGCCCACATAATGATTGCGGATCAAGCCCATCTCGTAGGGGATCTGTGCCGTCTCCGCGAAGCCCATGGCTGCGACGACTCCACTATCGGGCACGGGGATCACGCAATCGGCCCCTGGCACATTCGCCTCCTGCGCCAAACGCACGCCAAACTGCTTTCGAATGGAATATACCGACCGATCAAAGATATTGCTGTCCGGACGCGCAAAATAAATCAGCTCAAAAATGCATTGTTGGACGTTCTTTTTACTGGTCCTTCCTAGAGGAAAAGAACTGGTGATCCCATTATCCGAGATGCAAACCACCTCACCGGGTTCAATCTCCCGTTCAAAGCGGGCGCCGATAAGGTTCAAGGCGCAGGTCTCACTGCTGATGATATAGGCGTCGCCCAACCGCCCAAGCACCAGGGGACGATATCCCTGTGGATCGCGAGCTGCCAACAACTTCTCGCCCGCGAGTAATACAAACGAATATGCCCCTTTGATACGGCGCATCACACGGCCAACACGTTCTACGAGGGTACCTTTCTTATGACGCGCCAGAACATGGGCGATCACTTCGGTGTCCGCATTTGTATAGAACAGATCGCCCTTATCCTCGAGGTCCTGGCGCAGTCGTTCCGCATTGACCAGATTACCGTTATGGGCCACAGCCAGGTTGCCACGACGGGTTTCTACGGTGAAGGGTTGGGCGTTCTTTAAAACACTGCCTCCGGCCGTGCTGTAGCGTACATGCCCAATGGCGGTGGAACCGACCAGAGCGTCCAGAACTCCTGCGTCGAAAATATCCGCCACATAGCCCATCTGGCGGTGAACCCGCATGGTGCTCTTATCGACCGCAGCAATACCAGCGCTCTCCTGGCCACGATGCTGAAGCGCGTGTAATCCGAGATAGGTCAGATTACTGGCTTCCTCATGCCCAAAGACACCGAAGACACCACATTCGTGTTTTAGACTCTTGTCCATCATCCCCCACCATCCGGTGAATTCTGCGCCAGGGGAGAAGCCACATGCAAAAGGCAGCGCGACTCCCAAGCGATCCCCATCTGGGGATCAAGACCAAACACCTGAAGCATCGATATCGGACTGAGGGTGTTCTGTGCAAGATCCGAATCCAGCGTGGTTCGAAATGGTTCCAGATAGTCACCCAGAGATGCTTCCAATTCGCTCACAACCATAGGGATGCGTTCGCTACGTAGAGAAGGCATTCGATAGGGCACCTCCACATCGTCTCCAACGCCGATCTTGAATACGGGCCGCCCGTTCAAATACATCTTGAAGATGGCGCCCCCACCTGGCCGCTGAACCGAGCCCACCCCAGGAAGAGTATCCACCTCAGCGGACATAAATAGCAGAACGGCTCTCCCTTTTTGAACACTGGACAGATCCAGAGCAAAGCTCATCGGCTCAAAGCCGGACTCTGGTCGAAATAGACTGAAATCTTCGTTGACTCCGAGGGCCAGTTTTCGAATCTCCCACGGATGTGGTGCGTAATGGCGCGGAATGGGTTGTGACCAGATCTTGTACTTACCGGGACCCAATACCTGATCCACCAAGCCCCAACAACGCTCGGTAGAGCCTTCTGTCCCCAAAATTGCGACCAGTACGTCACGCATATCTCTGCTCTATCCGCGCCATTAATCGAGAACTCGATCCAGAATCGTATCCACGTGTCGAAACATATGGTCCAGATCGAAACAACGGTCCAATTCCTCAGACGATAGATGTTCCGAAATGTCCGCATCCGCCTTAAGAGCTTCCTTCAAGTCGCCACCGCTTGAAAAACACGCCATGGCAACCGATTGAACCATTTCGTAGGCGCGCTGCCGTACAAGGCCCTTGTCCACCAGCGCCAACAAGACCGTCTGGCTGAAGGGAAATCCGCGGGTCTGCTCAAGATTCGCCATCATTCGATCCGGATAGACATTGAGCCCTTCCAGAACGCTGGCAATTCGACCACACATAAAGTGAACCAGGGTCGTGCTATCCGCCCCGATAACCCGTTCCACCGAGGAATGAGAGATGTCGCGCTCATGCCATAAGGCGATGTTCTCCATCGCCGCATTGGCGTTCGATCGCACCAGGCGCGCCAGGCCCGATACATTCTCGGTTCGGATAGGATTCCGCTTATGGGGCATGGCTGAAGATCCCTTCTGACCTTTTCGGAAGGGTTCCTCCGCTTCCCCGACTTCCGTGCGTTGCAGGTGGCGGATCTCAACGGATATCTTCTCAAGAGTAGCCGCGAACAGGGCAAGACTCGTAAAGGCTTCCGCGTGTCGGTCTCGTTGCACCACCTGGGTAGCGACTGGTTCTGGTTTCAAGCCGAGGCGCTCCAGAACAAAGGCTTCGCAGGCCGGGTCCAGATGCGCGTAGGTTCCCACGGCCCCACTCAACTTACCGATGGCGATCTGATCGCGGGCCTTGGAGAGGCGCTCCTTATCGCGGTCGATCTGGGCCTTCCACATGCCCCAGACCAGACCAAATGTCATGGGTTCCGCATGGATGCCATGGGTACGCCCTATCATAGGTGTATGGGCATAGGTCCGCGCCCCCTTCGAAACGATCTGGCGCAACGTCTCCAATTCATCGAGGATCAAATCGAACGCCTTCGTCATCTGCAGACTGAAACTGGTGTCCACAACATCGGAACTCGTCAACCCCAGATGAATGTAGCGACTGGGTTCCCCAACCTGCTCTTCCACATGGGTCAGGAAGGCAATCACATCGTGATGTGTGACCGACTCAATTTCGGCGATTCTATCTGGGTCCAACTGCACCGATGTACGGATCAGGTCGGCCGTTCCCTGGGGAGCCTTACCGGTCTGTTCAAAATGTTCAATGAGCAGACATTCGATTTCAAGCCAATGTTCAAACTTGGCTTGAAGGCTCCAGAGTTCCTGCATCTCAATGCGTGAATATCGTTCGATCATGGTGCACCAACTTCCATACAGCAGCGAAAACCAATGGTTGAAGAACGGATGGTGAGGCGGACTTTTCGAGCGTAGCTACATGCCACTTTGTTGCCGTCCTGGCGACTCGAACCGCCGAGCACACGTCCTCCATGGACCCACTCCGCCACATTTCCTGACAAATCGTATACCCCGGACGGGCTCACACAACGTTTTCTTTTCCCGGTTCGGCGGACGGGCTGTTCGTCGTAGAAGTCCCCCATCACATTGCATTTACTCCGGATAAAGCGCGGGCCATAGGGGTATTTGTCCCCACAGGAGCTTTGAAATTCCTCGTAGGTACATAGACGCGCGCCCTCTTCGACACAGAGATCGGACGCCTGCCGATAACTGACACGCCGTTTGGGTTTCGATCCCTTTCCGGGAAATTCGTAGGCTTGAATACAAAACGCGGGAACCTCTTCAGTCGCTGCAATGGCAACGTAGCCGTCAAAGCAGGGCTTATCAGCCGCGACGGCATCGGACGGGACAACATCAGCTTTCGGTTCTGTTTTGCTCTCCGGAACCACGACAGCCGGCGCTGGGGGAATTTCGGGTACTGCTTCTACGAGAGCGTCTATCACAGCAGAAGTCGACGTTCCGGCGTCCGAAATAGCCGTTGCGGGCACTGGCACCGGCGGAGCCGGTGGCGGCACGGGGTCTTCTCTATTTTCAACCGCTCCTGTATCCGCCAATGCAACGACAACCGCAGCCGGTTCCGGGGTTCCCGCCAACCCTTCCGTTGTTTGTACATCGGCCGTATTGGCTCCAGTATCCCCCTTCTCTTCTGGGTCCAGGTTGGACAGGCTGTCATTCGTCTGTACGAACACAAGAATCAGTCCCAATATAAGACCGAGCCCAGCGACCATTCCGTAAAACCTCCACGAGCTCCGATCCGTGTTCTGGACCACTTTTTTACTTCCCCCTTTCAAACGTGGCGCCGGTAAGGGGGGAGGACTTGTTTTCACTTTCCCAAGCTTATGGGTGACCTGAACCTGAATATCCGGAGCGGTATCTTCGAACATTCTCTCTTTTCCCGTCTGCCAGGCATCGGATTCGACGGCTCGGATGCTCTCACCACGGAGCTCATGGGACTGACTGATCGGCTCGGAGTGGACTCTTGTGGCAACCTCTTCC